>Ga0209382_10002520_pt1 | contig 26500 bp, 28 predicted proteins | sample SoiMetdeltSBSDD5_FD_187599 | JGI IMG/M metagenome (GOLD analysis project Ga0209382, IMG submission 187599) | Bulk soil microbial communities from a Populus tree surrounding site in Tennessee, USA - Soil MetaG P. deltoides SBSDD5 (SPAdes) (version 2) | ecosystem: Environmental > Terrestrial >... | reverse complement strand
GGTCCACGGGTGATGTCTCCTGCCAGGGCATTGGCCAACCTCCTGTTGGCCAACGACCTTAGCGGCGTGTCACCCATGTTCCCGGTTTGATGTGTTACCTATGTACCCGGTTTGTACCTTTCGAATACTTAACACTCGGAAGAAACAAATGTCAATGAGGCGAGCCCCGGTATAATCCCGTCGGCGTGTTCGTTCGATCGGTTATCCCGGCCGCGCTGCTCGCCGTCTACGCCGTCGCCTGGGGCTGGGCGGCGCTGGGGCGCGGTGTCCCAGGCGGCGACGACCATCCCGGTCAGCTGTATCGGCTGATCCACGCCATCACGCTGGGGCCGGCGCCCTGGCACTGGAATCCCGGCTGGTGGGCGGGCTACCCCGAGCTTCAGTACTACCCGCCCCTCTTCTTCTATCTCGGCTATGCCCTCCACTGGCTCTGCCTGGGTATGGCGAGCCCCGGCGTCCTCTACCTCATTCTCGTGTGGCTCGTCTTCCTCCTCCCCGGCGCGACCACGTACGCGCTCCTCACCCGCGCGCTCGGCTCGGGCTGGCTGGCCTTGCCCGGCGCCTTCCTCGCTCTCCTGATCTCGGCGGATTCACGAAGCGGCGTCGAGGAAGGGTTGCGCTGGGGGCTCGTCGCGGCTCGGCTGGGCTGGGGCCTCGTCCCGCTCCTCGGCCTCGCCTGCCTGCCCTGGCTGGAGGGCGCGCGGGGCCCGCGTGCATGGCCTGCCGTGCTCCTCGCCGCCGTTGTCCTCGCGCACCCTGCGCACGCGCCCATGGCGGTGATGCTTGTGCTGCTCGCATCGGCCTTCTCGGGAGGAGGGACGCGGCGCCTCACCGACGGTCTCCTCGTGGTCGCGGTGGGCTTCGCCCTCGCCGGCTTCTGGCTGGTCCCGCTCGTTGCCCACCTCGTCGGCAGCGCGCCCATGGCGCTGCCGCTAGCGTGGGCGGACGCCTCCTTTCTCGGGCTTGTCACCGCCTTCGCGAGCCGCCCCCTGCTCCTCGTCCTCGTCGTGCTGAACCTGTCCGCCTGGGCCGGCATCGCGCTGGGACTGCGCCCTCCCCGCCCCCTCCTCTGGCTCTTGGCCCTCGCTCCCGCGATGGACGCGCTGCTCGCCCTGGACATCTTCGTGGCCGCGCCCGCGGGGATAGTGTGGCTTCCCGCCGACCGGCTCATGGACGGGATGCTGCTCGCCCTGATCCTGGGTGCGAGCGCCGCCGGCGTGGCTCTCGGGCGCGCGGGCATCGCCCGCTACGGCTGGACGCCGCCCTGGGCGGTGGGCGGCGTCGGTATCGTCGCCGCGCTCGCTGCCGCGCTCTTGCTCGCGGCTCCGCCGGCGGGCGCCCGTGAGCCGACGGTGTCCCTCTGGCCGAAGTTCGGAGAGTGGCCGACCTCCGACAGCGTCATCCACGGCTTCCGCTTCACCGCGCTGTGGGACGCGCTCGGCCGCGCGCCCAGCGGCCGCGTGCTGTTCCTGCGGTCGGCGGTGCCCCTCGCCTTCGGACGCGAGTGGTGGCGCGAGCACTCGCACATGAGCGCCCTCACTCCCGCGGTCACCGAGCGCGCGATCGTCGGCGGCACGTTCACGCATCCGTCCCCCGTCGCCGGCTTCTTCTATTCCGGGCTCCATGAGGGCCCCGCCGCCCTGCGCGCGCCCATCCGGATGCTCGCCGAGCAGCGCGATGGGCAGACCGTGTTCGGCCGCGACCTTCTTCGGCTTCGGCCCGGCGAGTTCACGCGTCTGGCCGTCCGGCTCCGCGTGTCCTCGGTGGTCGCCACCGACGAGGACGTCCCCCGTTTGCGCTTCCTGGCCTCCGACCCCGAGTGGGGCGTGCATCAGCGCGTGGGCCCGTTTCTCGTCTTCAGTGCCACGACACCGCGTCCCCTGCCCCAGCGCCTCGACGGGAATCGCTACTTCGTCTTCCTCGCCCAGCCCGAAGGCGGATGGGTCTCGACGGGCATCGCGTGGTCGCCGCTCTGGCGAGCGAAGAGTCCCGCCGGGCCCTTGGCCACTCGGCAGGGTGACGTCGGCCTCCTCGAGGTGGAGGTGCCGGCGGCGCAGGGGGTCGGGGTCACGCTGCACCACCGGCCCGGGATCGCGGAGTGGGCGGGCGCCCTCGTGAGCCTCGCCGCCGTCGCGACGCTCTGGCTCCGCGGCGGCGGGCTTCGGCGTGGCCCCGCCTAGGCGCCCGGCCGGGCGCCCCTACACGAGCGGGTCGTAGTTGAAGTACTGCCCCGAAGTGTCCAGCGGCGCCAGGTGGTGGCGCAGCGTCCCCGGGAACATCTCGGCGAGGCGCTCGGGCGTCCAGCCCAGATCGTTGTGCACGCGCATGAGGGGCCGCATGTGGCCGAAGATCATGATCTCCTTGCCGCGCACTCCGATGACCTGGCCCGAGACTTCCTTGGCCGCCTCGGAGGCGAGGAAGACGGCGACGGGCGCGATGTGCTCGGGGCCCATCTTCTTGATCTTCTCCACGCGCGCCTTCTGCGCCTCGGTCTCGGTGGGAATGGTGCCGATCATCCGCGTCCACGCGAAGGGCGAGATGCAGTTGGCAGTGACGTTGTAGCGCGCCATGTCCAGCGCCACCACCTTGGTGAAGCCCACGATGCCCAGCTTGGCCGCCGCGTAGTTGGCCTGACCGATGTTCCCGACGAGGCCGGAGGTGGACGTCATGTTGATGATCCGCCCCCACTTCTTCTCGCGCATGTGCGGCACCGCCGCCCGGGTCACCGCGAAGCAGCCCTTGAGGTGGGTGCCCACGACCCCGTCCCACTCCTCCTCGGTCATGTTGAAGATCATGCGATCGCGGAGGATGCCGGCGTTGTTCACCACGATGTCGACGGCGCCGAAGTTGTCGAGGGCGGCCTGGACGATGCGCTTCCCGCCGTCCATGGAGGCGACGGAGTCGTAGGACGCGGCCGCACGCCCCCCGTTGTTCTTGATCTCGCTGACTACCTCATCGGCGGGCCCCGACGCCCCGCCCACGCCGTCCGCGCCCCCGCCGAAGTCGTTGACGACCACCGCCGCGCCATGACGCGCCATGAGCAGCGCGATCTCGCGGCCGATGCCCCGAGCCGCTCCCGTCACCACCGCGACCTTGTCCTGAAGCATCATGGGTCGGTCTCCTTTACGAACGGATCATGCCGCCGACGGCCGCCATACGCTACCACAGTTCCGCGGACCGCCGAGACCGGCTAGAGGGTGTGGCCCTTTCGCCAGCGGGCTTCCACCGCCGCCGCGTACTCGGCCCCGAGGACCATCACGATGCCCGAGTAGTAGACGAACATCGTGAGCGCCACGAGAAAGCCCAGGGCGCCGTAGATCTGGTCGTAGACCCCGATGGACAGGATGTACCAGCGGAAGATCTGCTTGGCCGTCTCCCACAGGAGGCTCGCGAGGAGGGCGCCTGCGAGCGCGGCCCCCACGTGGACCCGGCGGGTCGGGAAGTAGCGGTACACCACGAAGTAGAGCCCGGTGTTGAAGCCCACCGCCAGCGCGATGAACATGTAGCGGACCCACTGGCGGGGCATGTGGGCGGGCGTGAGGATGAAAGTGCGGAGCCAGAATAGGAGGTCGGTGATGAGCATGCTCGTCACGAAGAGCACGCCGATGATCATCAGCATCACCACGTCCCAGAGCATCCCCCGGAAGAACCCGCGGCCACGCCGCTCCTCGAAGATGACGTTCATGACCATGCGGAGGCAGGCGAAGAGCTGGGTGGAGAAGAAGAGGAGGATGATGGTTCCGATCACGCCCGAGGTTTTGCGGGTGGCAATCATCTGCGAGAGCGTCTCGGACAGCTCCTTCTTGTAGACGGGCACGATCTGCGAGAGATGCGCCAGCACCGCCGCGGTGGCGGCCTCGTTGGTGAGGAGGTAGCCCATCGCGGAGACGAAGAGGAACAGCATGGGCACGAGGCAGACGAGGAAGTAGAAGGACACCCCCGCGGCCAGGAACAGGCCGCTGTCCTGGATGAAGCCGCGCAGGGCATGCCAGAGCGCGACGATCACGCGAGGAGGCCGCCGGGCGGGATGGCCGCGCGGGGGATCAGACGTTGGCCCGGATGAGGCCCCCGTCCACCTGCACGGTCGTGCCGGTGATGTAGGACGCGCGAGCGGAGGCGAGGAACACCACCATGCTGGCGAACTCCTCCGGCGTGCCGACCCGCCCCATCGGGATGTCCGAGGAAGACGCGGCGATCTGCGCCTCCAGGGTCCGCCCCGAGGCCTCCGCCCGCTCCTGCTGATGGCTCACGAAGCGGTCGGTCATGATGCGGCCGGGGAGCACCAGGTTCACGGTGATCCCGTCCTTGGCGAGGTCGACGGCGAGCGTCTTGAAGAGGCCGGCCACCCCGGGACGGATGCCGTTGGAGAGGACGAGGCCGTCCACCGGCTGCTTCACCGAGGTGGACTGGATGGCGAGGATGCGGCCCCATCGCTTCGCTTTCATGCCGGGAAGCACGTCGCGAATGAGGCGCACCGTCGACAGGTGCACCTGCTCGAAGGCCTGCATCCACTGGGCGTCCGTCATCTTCTCGAAGGGCCCGGGCGGCGGGCCGCCCACGTTGGCGACGAGCACGTCGATGCCGCCCCACGCGTCGCGGGCCCGGGCCACCGCGCGCGCGCAGTCCTCTGCCTTCGAGAGGTCGGCAGGCACCGCGAGCACCTCGGCGCCGGTCTTCCGCTCCACCTCCGTCGCCGCTTCCTTGAGGGCGGCCTCGCCGCGTGCGCACATGGCCACCCGCGCGCCTTCGGCGGCGAGCCCGAGCGCGCACGCCTTGCCCATCCCCTTGCTCGCCGCCGCCACGAACGCCACCTTTCCCTTGAGTCCCAGATCCATGGCTCTCCTCAGCGCGCCTCGCGCGCCCGCTTGAGCTCGCCCAGCACCGGAATCGCCGCGATGGCGTCGTCGTCGAGGTAGTCCCAGTAGATGCCCCGAGGCCGCGGCAGCCCGCGCGCGCAGCGCAGGAGGCCCTCGGGGGTCACGATCCAGTCCAGCGTGATGTCGTGCGGCAGGCGCGGGAGCTGATGGGGCACGATCTGCAGCGGGTGGACGGTGGTCACCATGGTGGTGCGCTCCCCGATGATCCCGCGGGCCCGCAGCAGCGCGTACTCGAGGTCGGAGTAGCCGCCGCCCTTGCCCAGGCGCGCGCCCCGCCCGTTCACGACCACGGAGCCGCACACGACGAGGTCCACCGGCCGCATCTCGTCCAGGCTCACCGGGCGGCCGTGCACCGCCGCCCCCTTGATGCTCGCCGCGTTCGGGCCGTGGGCGCCCAGGCGCGCGGGATCCAGCTCGAGGAAGGGCTCGGCCGCGCGAAGGCGCGGGACGGCCACATACACGAGCTTCCCCTCGCGCAGGGCCATCCGGCGCACGGGAAGCTGGGGCGCGTCGGGATTGATCTTGACCACCCGCGCGCGCTTCCACTCCGGGAGGGACTGCAGCTGGAGGGCGGCGCGCTCGGCGCCCGCGAAGTTGGGGATTCGCCCCTTCGCGCCGGGGAAGCGCGCGGCGCCGTGGATCTCCATGGCGCGCCACACCCGCTCCCGAATCTCTTGCTTGCCGACGTATTCAGTCATGCTCGCGAACCGCTGCGGGCGCTCACGCTAGCACAAGCGAGAGCGCCCGCGCAATCGCGCTACCGGTTGAGATGCTGCCCGAAGAAGCGCTCCACCTGCCGGAAGGCGTCGGTGGCGGCCTCGGCCTGGTAGGAGACGGTCGCTCCGCGTCCGCCCGGCTTCGTGTCGTTACCGACGTAGTCCAGGTACTCCCGCTTCTGCTCCTCGACGTCGAAGTAGTGGTAGGCGCCGGGGTACACGACGATGGCGGCGTTGGCCCCGCGCGACTTCATCGAGTCCACCATCTGCTGGCAGAACGAGGGCGGGGTCCAGTCATCCGCGCCGCCGATCAGCACGAGGAGTGGACGCACCGCGAGCTGCGGGATGAGCGACTTGCAGCCGCCCGGATACACGCCCACGCCCGCGGCGAAGCCCGGCTCGACCTTGACGCCGCGCGCGGCCGCGCGCTGGAGGCTGGGGCCGTTGACGACCGACATCGCGAAGACGCCCCCCTGGGAAAAGCCGATGGCGCCCACGCGGTCCTTGCGCACGTCGGGCTGGGCCTGAAGCCAGCGGAGCGCGCCGAGGGCGTCGTCCAGCCGCGCGGTCACGGGGATGTCGTCGGGAGATTCCGGCGCGCAGTCGCCCTTCACCTTCCGGGGGCCGAAGCTATCCACCACCATCCCCACGTAGCCGCGCTCCGCGAACCATCGGGACCAGCGCTCCAGCTGCGGCGAGAGGCCGCCGCACCCGTGAAGGATGACCACCGCGGGAAAGGGGCCGGGACCCGACGGCCGGGTGACGGTGGCGGCGATGGTGTCGGGCTTGCCGGGGGTGACGTTCTGATAGGTGACACGCGTCGGGCCCGCGCAGCCGGCGGCGAGCGCCACCACGACCAGCGCGGCGAGGATGCGGCTCCGCCCTGCCACGACTCGTCCCCCGCCTTGCCTGCCCCATGTCGAAGTCATCGCGCCCCTCCCTTGAATCCTGGCGTGCTGTCGCGTCCTCCGTATCAGGTATCACGGCGGCGACGCGCCCCGCCACTTGGACTTTTGACGTATTCGCGCCCGGCCGCCCGGCCGCGGGTGAGGTAGAATTCCCCAACGACATGGACGATACCGAGCGTCTCGACGAGGCCCGGAACGAGTTCCACCGCGCCTACGAGCATCATATGGCGGGGCGCCTCGAGGAGGCGATGGCCGGCTATCGCCGCTCCATCGCGGCCCACCCGACCGCGGAGGCCCACACCTTCCTGGGCTGGGCGATGTCCTTCCAGGGCCGCCACGAGGAAGCCATCGCCCAGTGCAAGCTCGCCATCGCCGTGGATCCCACCTTCGGAAACCCCTACAACGACATCGGCGCCTACCTGATCGAGATGGGCCGTCACGACGAGGCGCCGGACTGGCTCGAGCGGGCCAAGACGGCCGCGCGCTACGAGCCGCGCCAGTTTCCCTATTTCAACCTCGCCCGCGTCTACATCAAGCAGAAGCGCCTGCGCGAGGCGGTGGGCGAGCTACGTCAGGCCCTGACCATCGAGCCCCGCTACGAGATCGCCCGCCGGGAGCTCACGCGCCTGCAGAGCGAGCTGAGCCGGCTCAATTGAGCCCGATCCCCCTTCCCTTCTACGGCAATCCCCTCCTGTTCGGCCGCGACGACACGTCGGCGCTGCTCGCCTTCGTCCCCGGCGAGGCCACGATCCGGGTGCACGCGAGCGCCGCCGGCGGCCGCGTCGCCGGCGAGGAGCCGTTCCGGCCCTTTATCCTCCTCGCCGAGCCGGATCTTCTGGACGGGCTCACGGGCGATCGGGAGCTGACGCCGCTCGCCGGCCCGGGCGCTTACCGCTGGCTCGCATCCTTCCCGGGCTGGAGCCACGCCGAGAGGGCGCGCGAGCATTGCCGGCGCGTCTCGGGGCGCTCGCCCGGCGATCCCCAGGGGCCGTACCTCTTCCTCTCGGATCCGGTGCACCAGTATCTGCTCCGCTCGGGGCGGACGTCGTTCCGCGGCATGGCGCTCGGCGACCTCAGGCGACTGGCGCTGGACATCGAGGTCCTCACCACGCCGGGCTTCGAGTTTCCCAACGCCGCGCGGGAGGGCGACCGCATCATCGCCATCGCCCTGGCCGACTCGATGGGGTGGAGCACGGTGCTGTCCGGCGCGGAGATGGACGAGGCGGAGCTGCTCCGGGCGTGCACGCGCCTGATCGCCGAGCGCGACCCGGACGTCCTCGAGGGACACAACATCTTCCGCTTCGACCTCGAGTATCTCGAAGCGCGCGCGCGCCGCCGTCGGGTGACGCTCGGCTGGGGGCGCGACGGCTCGGCCCTCCGCGGCCATCCCTCGCGCATGCAGGTCGCCGAGCGCACCATCGCCTACCGGCGCTACGGGGTGGCGGGGCGGCACATCGTGGACACCTGGATGCTCGCCCAGCTCTACGACGTGGCCGCCCGCGACCTCGACTCCTACGGGCTCAAGGACGTGGCCCGGCACTTCGGCGTCGCCGCTCCGGACCGGACGTATCTCCCCGCCGAGGACATCCCGCGCATCTTCCGCGAGGACCCGGCGCGGCTGATGGCGTACGCGCGCGACGACGTGCTGGAGACCCTCGGCCTCTCCGCCATCCTGTCGCCCCCGTACTTCGTCCAGGCGCAGGCCTTGCCCTTCGACTACGAGTCGGTGGTGCTCCGGGGCAACGCGACCAAGATCGACGCGCTGCTCCTCCGCGAGTACCTGCATCGCGGCCAGGCGGTGCCCCGCGCGGGCGCGGGTCGCTCGGTGGCGGGAGGCTTCACGGCCGTGTACCAGCAGGGCGTCGCCGAGAACGTGCTGCACGTCGACGTCACCTCGCTGTATCCGTCGCTCATGCTCACCCAGGGCATCATGCCCGCCGCGGACGAGCTCGGCATCTTCGGCGAGATGCTGCGCGACCTGCGCGAGTTCCGGGTCGCGGCCAAGCGGCTGGCCCGCGAGGCAGACACCGAGGCCGACCGCCGCCTCCTCGGCGCGCTCCAGCAGACCTTCAAGATCCTCATCAACTCGTTCTACGGATACCTCGGGACGGGCTTCGGGCACTGGAACGACTTCGAGGCGGCCAACCGGGTGACCGCGGAAGGGCGCCGCCTGGTCACCGCGCTGGTGGATCGCCTCGGCACGCTGGGGGCCACCGTCATAGAGGTCGACACCGACGGCCTCTACTTCGTCCCCCCCGCCTCCCTGGCCGGACGCGAGGCGGAGGAGGCGCTGCTCGCGCTCCTGGGCGAGGTCTTTCCCGAGGGGCTACAGCTCGAGCTCGGCGGCCGCTACCCCGCCATGTTCAGCTACAAGATGAAGAACTACGTCCTGCTCGATCCCGGCGGCAAGCTCCTCGTCAAGGGCTCCGGCCTCCGCTCGCGCGGGATCGAGCTCTTCCAGCGGCGGTGGATGGAGGAGATGTTCCGCCTGCTCCTCACCGGCCGGCGCGCAGAGATCCCCGCCCTGGCGCGCCGCTGGGAGGACGACTTCGCGGCGCGTCGCGTGCCGGTGCGCCTCTTCATGAAGACGGAAACACTTCAGGAGTCGCCCGGCGCCTACCGCGACAAGGTGGCGTCGGGCCGGCGCAACACGGGGGCGGCCTACGAGCTGGCCCTGCAGGCGGAGCGTCCCTATCAGGCGGGCGACCAGGTCTCGTACTACGTCACCGGCGAGACCGCCCGGGTGAGCGTCGCGGAGGCGGCGAAGCTAGCGGCGGCCTGGGATGCCGCGGCGCCCGACGAGAACACCGCCTACTACCTCGCCAAGCTCCGGGAGCTCGCCGAGAAGTTCCTGCCCTTCGTGGAGCGTGCGGGCCTGGCGCCCATGCCCGTGGAGGAAGAGGAGACCGTGCCCGTTCAGCAGATGCTCGACCTCGGTATCTGAGACTACCAAACCAGCTGGAGCTGCCGCGGCGGCGCGGGCGCGGCCTCGCGTCGAACGCGATCCTCGCGCGTCAATCCGGCGAGGCCGATCTCCCGCGCGAGGCGCTCGACCCGCGCCTCCACCGCCTGGCGGTACTCGACCTGCGCGCGGATACCCTGCGCGTAGAGGTCGGCGTAGCGAGTGGACAGCCAGGGCATCTCCCGGCGCACGAAGTCGAGAAAGAAGTCGCGCGCGCTGCCGCGCAGGAAGAGCACGTTCCACACCGCCTCCCGCGCGCCGGCGGCGCGGGCGGCCTTCAGCAGCTCGCGCAGGCTCGCCTCGCCGTCGGTGATGCCCGGCAGGATCGGCATGACGAAGAGGCGTACGAGGATCCCCGCATCCGCCAGGGTGCGCATCGTGCCCAGGCGCAGGTCCGGCCGAGGGGCGCGCGGCTCGAGCAGGCGAAGGAGGTCGGCGTCCAAGCTGATGAGGGAGATGTTGACGATCAGCGAGGACTCCGCCGCGATCTCCTTGAGCAGGTCGAGGTCGCGCACGATGGAGGCGCTCTTGGTCGTGATGCCGAGGCGGAGGCCGCGAACGCGGGTGACGGCGCGCAGCACGTCGCGGGTGACGCGGAAGCGGCCGTCGGCGGGCTGATAGGGATCGGTGGCGGTCCCGAGGGCCACTTCCTCGCCGCTCGCCCGCGCCTTCTTGAGGGCCTCGTGGAGCCGCCCCGGCTCCGCGCGCTTCACGTAGATCCGAGACTCGAACTCCGCGGGATCGGCATGGCCGAGGTACTCGTGGGTGGGCCGCGCGTAGCAGTAGACGCAGCCGATCTCACAGCCGCGATACGGGTTCACCGTCCAGCCGAACGGCATCCCGCCGCCGCCCGGGCCCGGCTTGAGCCGGTTCATGAGCTCGACGGACTGGAGCTCTTGAAAAGTCGCGGCCCGTCGGCTGTCGACGACCTCGCCCATGCGCCGCGCGAACCCCGGCGCTGGGACGCCGGGAATCGTGCGAGACGCCGTCGAGCGCTGCCTCTCCATGTGTTGAGTATACACCCGCCCAAAAAAGGGCCCCGGGGCTTTGGACCCCGGGGCCCGGAATCAAGCAGTGGCCTAGCGCCGCCAGCCTCCCCCGCCGCCCGGTCCACCCCCGGGACGGGGACCGCGATCGGGTCGGGGGCCACCGGCGCCGCGCTGGGGCTGAGGCCGCGCCTCATCCACGACGAGGTTCCGGTCACGGAAGAGCCGGCCGTTCAGCATTTCTATGGCTTTAGACGCCTCCTCCTTGCTGGCCATCTCCACGAAGCCGAAGCCGCGGGGACGTCCCGTGAACTGGTCGGTGACGATACGGACCGATTCGACGACGCCCGCTTGCTGGAAGAGCTCGCGCAGGTCCTCCTCGGTCGCCTGGAAGGAGAGATTGCCGACAAAGAGCTTAGCGGGCATTACGAAACCTCCTGCCGCACCCAGGACGGAAGTCACCCTCCCCAGGCTCACCTGCGGCGTGTGGGGCACCGCTCCCCGGACCAGCACTCCGTCAGCCAGGCTCCGCGACCGGCGCCTCCCAACGGTTGCGCTACCCTAGTGAGGCCCCCCTGGGCTGTCAAGCGAATTTTCTGGCAGGAAGTTCTCTATTTCACGAGGTTGCGGGGCGCTCCCTCCGCGCGGGAGCATCACAGAAAGACCCCGCGTGTGATGCCGCCGTCCACCGTGATCGTAATTCCGGTCAAGAACGTGGCGCGTTCGGAGGCGAGGAACACGATGAGATCTGCGACCTCCTCGGGAAGCGCGATCCGTCCGAGCGGATATTCTGCGGTGCGCGCTTTCTCAAATGTGAACACGTCTTGTCCCGCCGCTTCCGCTTGCTGTCGGAGGAGCAAATCCCAGCGCTCGGTCTTCACCGGACCCGGCGACACGCCGGTGACGAGCACGCCGTCGCGCGCGCCGAGATCGGCGAGGGCCTTCGTGAAGTTGATGAGGGCGGCGTTGGCGGCGCCGCCCATCATGTACGTGGTGGCGGGATTGCGGGCGGCGGCGCCGACGACGTTGATGATGCGCCCGCGCCCCTGGCGTTGCATGTGCGGCAGCGTTTCGCGCGCCATGCGGATGTAGCCGAGCAGTTTGAGGCTCCAGCCGCGCATCCACTCCTCGTCCGGCGTCGTGAGGAAATCGCCGCCCTTGATGGCGCCCGCGTTGTTCACCAGGATGTCGACGTGCCCGAGCCGGCCCACCGCGTCGGCGACGAGACCGCGCACGCCGTCGAGGGTAGACAGGTCCACCGCCGCCGTTTCCACCTTCCGCCCGGTGGACGCCTCGATATCTCGGGCCGCGCGGGTGAGCCCGGCGGCGTCGCGCGCGGCGATGAGCACCCGCGCGCCCTCCGCGGCGAGCCCTTGCGCGGCCGCGCGCCCGATCCCCTTGCTGCCTCCCGTCACCAGCGCCGTCTTGCCGCTCAGTCCCAGATCCATGATGTCCCCGTCCCCCCTACCCCTGACCGGGTGTCGTGTGCCGCTCGATGAACTCGTCCCAGCTCGCCGCAGGCAGGCCGCGCGCCCAGGCCACCGCCTCCTCGTCGCGTCCGTAGTACTCGCGCATGTAGGTCTCGGCTTCCGCGCGGCGATGGAACAGCCGCCAGACGTGGGCGCTGCTGCCGCCCGGCCGGCGGAGGAAGAACACCGGATCCTCCGGCGCGGCGGGTTGGTACGTCGTGCGCTCGCCCGCTGCGTCGAGGGTGATCCAGGCCGCCCCGATGCCGTGCGCGGAGAGCACGCGCGCGCGCAGCGACTCCTCGGTGGGCAGCGACTCGATGTCGCGAAGTCGGGGCCCGTAGTAGATGGGCACGCGCGTGCCGTCAGCGATCAGGCGCGCGGGCAGCGGCCCGCCGGCGGCGTCGAGCAGGGCCTTGGCGGTCTCGCCCACCCAGCACTCGCCGGGCGTGCGCAGATCGGGCCAGGCCTCGAGGATCTGGCCGGCCGCGACCTGCCGCCGCCGGCTCGCGATCTCCGCGGCGTCCCCGAGCAGGAAGACGCGGCTCACGCGGCGGCCTTCGGGAAGGGCGGCGCGTCGAGCGCGTCCTCACCCGCGTCGGTCTCGCGCTCGGCGAGGGCCTCGCCTCGCGCCCGCACGCGCGCGGCGAAGTCGTCGAGGGGCAGGCCGCCCAGCCGCCCCGCCGCGACCTTGGCGGCGCCCTCGTGAAGGAGGGCGAACCCGCCCCGGCGATTGCCGTTGACGAGGTGCTGGAATCCCACCGCGACCTGGATCAGCCCCTGCAGCGCCTCGCGCTCCGGCCCCGTCGCCCGGAACCAATGGGGCTCGAGCAGCTCGTGCACCTCGAAGAAGAGGCCCGCGTCGAAGAGCGCGCCCGCGGCGTCCAGGGCTTCCGCGCGCGTGGGTGGAGCGGCGGCGAGCGCCCGCGGGTGAACGACGGCCCAGCCGCGCCGGGCGCGCGCGCCGAGCTCGCGCGCGTGTGCCGCGAATCCCCGCCGCGCCGCCAGCCCGCCGGAGCCACGCTCGAAGAGATCGGCGGGGAATCGCTCGGGCACGGGCCGGCCGTCGAGCGCATGGGGATCGGCCCCCACCGCGGCCAGCGCGGCGAGCCCCTCGCGGGCGGCGGGATCGTGAAGGGCGTCGAGGATCAGCTCGGCGAGCCGGTTGCGGAGCGGCAGCGGCAGGGCCACCGCGACCTCAGGCGCGCTCGACGCGCGTGCCGGCGAGGAGATCGTGGAGTCCGCGGCGGTCGCGCCGAAGGCCGGCCACGAGGAAGCCCGCGCCGAGCGGAAGCGCCGCGAGGAGCCAGGCGAGCGCGCGGCCGACCGCTCGCCCGAGCGACAGCCGCCCGCCGTCCGCCGAGACCACGCGCGCGCCGACCACCATCTTGCCCATGGTCTGGCCCCACAGCCAGTGGAAGAGGACGGCGTAGAGCGGCGGGAGCATCCACCGGAAGGCGGTGGTGGCCGCGCCCAGCACGCGGGAGGAGCGGCCCGCCTCGCCCCAAATGATGCTGGAGACGGCGTGGGCGAGTCCGATCACGAGCATGAGGAACACGTAGTCGAGGAGGAGCGCGAGCGCCCGGCGCCAGAATCCCGCCGGCCGCGGCGGCTCGACCTCGGTGGGCGGACTGTCGGGCAGCTGCTCGGTCAGCGGGTCCATCGCGCGCGCATTATACTAGGGGCGCCATGATCTCGGTCGCCGACGCCCAGGCGCACATCCTCGCCCAGATCGCCGCGCCCGCCCCGCCCGAGATCGTGCCCCTCACGGCCGCGCGGGGGCGCGTGCTGGCGGAAGACCTGCGCGCGCCCATCGACGTGCCGCCCACCGACAACTCCGCGGTGGACGGCTACGCGGTGATGCACGCGGCCGTTCCACGGGGAGAGCAGATCCACTTCGAGGTGGTGGGGGACCTGGCTGCGGGCGGGGTCTTCGCGGGCGTCATCGGCCCCGGCCAGACCCTGCGCATCATGACGGGCGCGCCCATGCCGGCGGGGGCGGACACCGTGTACCCGCAGGAGGTGGTCGAGCGCGCGGGTCGCCGCATCACGGTGGGGCCCATCGACAGAGGGGCCAACACCCGGGGCCGGGGCGAGGACGTACGGGCGGGAAGCGTCGTGCTCTCCGCGGGCAGCGTGCTCCGGGCCCAGGAACTCGGCGTGGTGGCGTCGCTGGGCTTTCCCCAGATCCTGGTCCGGCAGCGGCCGCGGGTGGCCGTGCTCTCCACCGGCGACGAGGTGGTCGAGCCGGGCGACGCGCGCAAGCCGGGGCAGATCTTCGACTCGAACCGCTTCTCGCTTCACGGGCTCGTCGAGGCTGCCGGCGGCACCGTCACCGACTACGGCATCGTGCCCGATCTGCACGAGGTGCTCCACGCCCGGCTCACCGAGGCGGCGGGCTCGGCTGACATCGTGCTCACCTCGGGCGGCGTGTCGGTGGGCGACCACGACCTCGTGAAGGCCGTGCTCCAGGAAGCGGGCGGGATCGATTTCTGGCAGGTCGCCATGCAGCCGGGGCGGCCGCTGGCGGTGGGCCGCATCGGCGCCGCGCACTTCTTCGGGCTGCCCGGCAACCCGGTGGCCTCAATGCTCACCTTCAGCCTCTTCGTGCGTCCCGCCCTGTGGAAGCTCGCCGGCCGGCGCGACCTCTTTCCGCCCCGCTTCCACGCGGTGGCCACCGAGCGCATGCGCAAGCGGCCGGGCCGCCGCGAGTTCAAGCGCGGCGTCCTCACCTACGGGTCCGAGGGCTGGCAGGTGCGGACCACCGGTCCCCAGGGCTCAGGCATCCTGTCCTCGATGGCGCAGGCCGACTGCTTCATCGTGATCGAGGAGGAGCGGGAGGACATACAGGCGGGAGAGCGCGTATGGGTGGAGCCCTTCGCGTGAGGCGCGCGCTCGCCGCCGGCCTCGCCGCCCTCGTCCTCCTCGGCCTCGGCGCCGCGCCGGGCGGCGATCCCGAAGTGCCGGAGCGCTACATCTCGGTGGACGAGGTCAAGGCGCTCCTCGATCTGAAGCAGGCCGTGGTCTTCATGGACGTCCGCGTGAAGGAGCAGTTCGACGAGCTCCACATCACGGGCGCCCGCAACATCAGCCTGCGCGACCTCCCGCGGCTCCTCGGCGACGTGCCGCGGAAGGACCTCGTCGTCCTCTACTGAGCGTGCCCCCACGAGCTGGCCCGGGGGGCCTTCCGTGTCCTCTATCTCGCGGGACTGCGAAACATGCTCATCCTCGACGAGGGAATTCCCGGGTGGATGGCCAAGGGCCACCCCACCGCGAGCACGCCGCGACGCTGATCCGCGGCGTCCGGCTTGCGCCGCGCCCGCACACTCCGTATCATCTGGGACCATGACGAAGGCGGATCTCGGCCGGCTGCACGACATCGCGCGGGAATGCCGCGTGCAGATCATCCGGATGCTCACCCACGCCGGCTCGGGTCATCCCGGGGGCTCGCTGTCGGTGATCGACATCCTCACCGTCCTCTACTTCGCACGCATGCGCTACGATCCCAAGCGCCCGTTGTGGGAGGACCGTGATCGGCTCGTGCTCTCTAAGGGCCACTGCGTGCCCGCCCAGTACTGCTGCATGGCCAAGGCCGGCTACTTTCCTGAGAGTCTGCTGGTGACCTTGCGCAAGCTCGGCAGCCCGCTGCAGGGCCACCCCGATCGCGTGGCCCTCCCCGGCATCGAGGCGGCCACGGGATCACTCGGCCAGGGCCTGTCGATGTCGGTCGGCATGGCGCTCGGGCTCAAGCTGGCCGGCCGGGCCTCGCGCGTCTACTGCGTGCTGGGCGACGGCGAGATACAGGAGGGGCAGGTCTGGGAGGCCGCGATGTCGGCGCCGTCGGTGGGCGCTCCCGACCACCACCTCGACAATCTCTGCGTGATCCTCGACTACAACGGCATTCAGCTCGACGACCACGTGAAGAAGATCCTCGACCTCGAGCCCGTCGTGGACAAGTGGAAGGCGTTCGGGTGGCCGGTGATCGAGATCGACGGCCACGACCTCGCCCAGATCGACAAGGCCCTCGACCAGGCCGAAGCCGTGCGCGGCAAGCCCTCCTTCATCATGGCCCATACCGTGAAGGGCAAGGGCGTCTCCTTCATGGAGGACAATCCCGAGTGGCACGGGAAGTCCCCGACCCCGGCGGAGGCGGGACGCGCCATCCGGGAAATCCTCGGGATGCCGGCGACCGGGGGCGAGGCCCCGGCGTGGGCGGCGCCCATCCTCGCCGAGCTCGCCGCCATGGAGAAGAAGTGATGGCGGGCAAGGCCTCCCGCGCCGCGTTCGGCGAAGCCCTCCTCGACCTCGGCGCGCGCGACGAGCGCATCGTCACCCTCGACGCCGACCTGTCCAAGTCCACGATGACCGCGAAGTTCGCCAAGACGTATCCCGGGCGGGCCTTCAACGTGGGCATCGCGGAGTCGACCATGATCGGGATGGCGGCCGGGCTGGCCCTGGCCGGGCGCATACCATTTGCCTGTTCGTTCGCCTGTTTTCTGGTCGGGCGCTTCGAGACGATCCGGGTCTCCGTCGCCTACTCGCAGGCGCCGGTGAAGCTGGTGGGCACGCACGTGGGAGTCGCCATCGGCGAGGATGGCTACACCCAGATGGGGCTCGAGGACATCGGCTGCATGCGCACGCTGCCCAATATCCCCATCGTCCAGCCGGCGGACGAGATCGAGACGAAGCAGGCGGTGGCATGGGCGGTGGAGCACCCCGGCCCCGTCTACCTCCGCCTCACCCGCCAGAATCTCGAGCCTGTGCACGGCGAGGGCTATCGGTTCCAGTTCGGTCGCGCGGAAGTGCTGCGGCCGGGCACCGACGTGTCCATCCTCGCCACCGGCGGCCCCCTCTGGAACGCGCTGGAAGCGGCGCGGCGGCTGGAGGGCGACGGCGTCCATGTCGAGGTGCTCAACGTCGCCACCATCAAGCCGCTCGACGAGGAGACCATTCTCCGCTCGGCCGGAAAGACGGGGCGCGTCGTCACCGTCGAGGATCACAGCGTGTCGGGCGGCCTCGGCGGCGCGGTGGCGGAGATGCTCGCCGAGGTGATGCCGACGCCGCTGCGGAAGCTCGGCGTACAGGGCTTCGGCGAGTCGGGCGACCTCAAAGGCCTCTACGCCAAGCACGGCCTCGACCCCGAGGGCATCGCGGCGAGCGTCCGCAAGTTCCTCGCCCGCTAGCCCCCCGGGGCGGCCGCTAGAGCGCAGCGATCACCGTCATCCCCGCGATCGTCCCCAGCCCGAACACGAGCAGATAGCCCACCGCGAGCGCGGGATCGTGGATGGTCCCGAGCGCGAGCAGGGCCACCGCCGCGCTTCCCGCAAGCCCGTGCACCACCCCGACGAGGGCCGACCGCAGGGCCTGCCCCGCTCCGACCTCTCGCATCGCCTCGGCGAGGCGGGTGGACGGATGCACGTGCGGGTGCCGGTGGACGAGGCCATCGTGGGCGTGGGCGCCGATCGCCGTCACTCCGACAGCTTGAGAAGGAGTCCGGTGCGGCGCGACCGCGTGATGGCGGCGGCGAGCGCCCAGTGGGCGAGCACCAGATAGACGGCAGACAGGGCGAACCCCTTCACGAGCGGCTGCGAGAAGGCCGGCGCGAAGCCGTAGCCCACGCGGAAGGCGTCCAGGAAGTACGTGAGCGGGATCATCGCCGATAGAGCCTGCGCCCAGCCCGGCAGCACCGACACCGGATAGTAGATCCCGGCGAGCATGACGAGGAAATTGACGGCGGCCCACGCGGAAGTCTCGGCCCGGGTGCCGAACAGGATGACGAGCGCGCAGACGCAGAGGCCGATGATGAGGGAGGAAAGAAAGCAGCCGAGAAGGAACATCGCCAGGCTGCCGGGGCCCGCGCCGAGGAAGTCGAAGCCGAAGAACGAGGTGCCGATGACGGCCATCAGCGCGAAGACCACGAGGCCGCGCCCGACCCCCACGAGCCAGGAGCCCACCGCGAGATGACGGATTCCCACCGGCGTGAGGAACTGGTGCTTCATCGACTTCGACCAGATGTCGAACAGCACTGCGTAGGCGACGTCGAGCTGGCAGACCTGGACGGTGGAGAGCGCCACCGTGCCCGCGAGGATGAAGGCGGTCATCTGGGGCGTCAGCTCGAGGAAGCGCGTGAGAAGCCCATGCGAGAGCATCGCCACGCCCGGCCAGAACAGGAGCTCGAAGACGAAGAACACGTTGCGCCGGGCCATCACGAGGTTGCGCTGGGCGAATGCCCACGTGCGAGTCCACTCGGCGCGGAGCCCCTCGGGCGGCCGCGCCCGGAGCGCGCGCGGCGCTTCAGCGAGCGAGCTCAACGAAGACCTCCTCGAGATCCGGCTCGTGCACCCGGCAGTCCCGCACCACCACCCCCTGCTCGTGCAGCCAGCGCAGCAGCTCGGGCAGACGCTTGTCGACGGCGTCGACGGTGGCCTCGAGCGCTTCGCCGCGGCGCCGCACGTCGAGCACGCCCGGCACTTCCGCGAGGCCGACGGGCTCGGCGGGGTCGAGCCGGAGGGCGATCACCTCGCCGATCCGGATCTGCCGCTTCAGCGCGTCGGCCGGTCCCTGGGCGAGGATACGGCCGCCCTTGATGAAGGCGATCTCGTCGCAGAGCTCCTCGGCCTCGCGCATGTAGTGGGTGGTGAGGATGATGGTGGTCCCCTGCTCGCGGCGGAGCCGCGCGACCTGCGCCCGGATGCGCACGGATACGTCGGGATCGAGTCCGAGTGTCGGCTCGTCCAGGAAGAGTACCTCGGGCTCGTTGAGGAGGGCCTTGGCAAAGGCGAGGCGCTGCTTAAGTCCGGTGGAGAGCTCGTTGTACTCGGTCCTCCGGTGCGGCCCGAGCTCGCAGAGCTCGATCAGCTCCTCCACGCGGGCGCGCAGCGCCCGCCCGTGAAGGCCGTAGAGACGGCCGTAGAAGTCCAGGACCTCGGGCGGGCGCAGGCTCCAGACGAAGGAGGCGTTGCCGCTCGCCATGTTCAGGCGCCGGCGGACCTCCCGGGCCTGGCGGACCACGTCCATGCCGAGGATGCGGGCGCTCCCGCCGTCGGGGATGAGCAGGGTCGCGAGGATGGACAGGAGCGTGGTCTTCCCCGCCCCGTTGGGCCCGAGCAGGCCGAAGATGGCCCCGCGCGGGACCTCGAGGCTGGCGCCGCGCAGCGCTTCGGTGCGGCGCTGCCGCCGCCAGCCGCTGCGGAATGTCTTGGTCAGATCGCGGGCTTCAACCGCGAGAAGCTGGGACGAAGGCATGGGATTTCACTCTACCATGCCCCTTCCGCCGCCTCGGCGCGCCGGTCAGCGCACCCACTGGCCGCATCCGCGAAGGCGCTTGTCCTCGAGCAACACCTCCACCGCGGCGGGAAAGTGAAGCCCGCTCCTCTGGTCGCGGCACGCTTCCTCCCGGATGCGCACGATCAGCCGCTGCTCCGCCGCCTCGTAGGTCGTCTCGCCGGGCGCGTTCGACCGCGATGTCGGCGTCGGCGCGACCACCCGCTGCGCGCCCTGCGCGGCGACAAGCTCCATTTGGTCCGGCCGGACTTCGAGGGTCCAGCCGGGTTCGTGGCCGAGCGCATGGAAGACCGTGCGGCGCCCTCCGGAGACCACGAGACCGGGATGCTCGACCACCGGGGTCGGCGGGCCTTGGCGCGTCAGTCGGAGTCGCGGGCGCTGATCGGTGTCGAAGAGAAGCAGGACGTCGCCGCGACGTTGCCAGCTCGCGGCGGCCTGTAGCGCGGCCAGGAACCGGCGCTCCTGCTCCATGACCGGCGGGGCACACGCCATGCGGGTACTGCCGATCTGGCTGATCGCGATGCTGCCCGCGTCGAGGCCGATCCGCCCGAAGTAGCGGTTGCACGCGGCAAGGCCGGAGATGCGCCCGCTGAGCTCGATCACGAGGGTGGACCGCGGCTCCGCGAGCACCGGCCGCTCGTCGATGTCCTGGGCGGCCCAGGCGGTGTCCAGGAGCGAATCGGCAAGCCGGTCGGGCGGTGGCGGCGGAGGCGCCGAGCGGCAAGAGAGCAGCGGGAGCACGGCGAGGACGAGCACGGCCGCACGCTTCACCCGGCCATCCTAACCCCCGCGCATGGCTTTGTGATAGAACCGGGGCGTGGATGCCGACACCTGGCGGCTGGAGGCAGCCGTGCTTGCGCCGGGGCGGACGGCGAAGTTCCGGCTGCGGCGCGGCGGGGCGACGGTGGAGGGCTTTGCGATCAATCACGACGGCGCGATCTTCGCCTACGTCAATCAGTGCCCCCATGCGGGGAATCGCCTCGACGGGCGCGCGGAAACGCTGGTCACGCCGGACGGCCGTCATCTCGTCTGCTCGGTTCACGGCGCGGTGTTCGCGCCCGAGACCGGGGTCTGCGTCGAGGGCCCCTGCCCCGGCGCGCGCCTCGAGCGTCTCGCTCTCGCCCGCGACGGCGATGGGTGGCTGATCTCATGGCCGACCTGACCCCCGACGACGAGGTCGCCGAGGTGGAGGAGGCCAACGCCCGCTTCTACCGGGCCTTCGAGGCGCTCGACCTCGCGGAGATGGATCTGGTGTGGGCGCACGGCGAGCACGTGCGCTGCATCCATCCCGGCTGGGCCATGCTGGAAGGCTGGGAGGCGGTGCGCCAGTCTTGGGAGGCCATCTTCAAGGACAGCCGCGAGATGCGCTTCAGCCTGAGCGACGTGCAGGCGCGCGTGGTCGGCGATTTCGGCTGGGTCACCTGCGCGGAGAACATCCTCTCCCAGGTCCGCGGCAATATCGCCGTCACCACCCTGATCGCCACCAACCTATTCGAGCGCCGGGGACCGGGCTGGCGGATGGTGCTCCACCACGCCTCCCACATCCTCACCGGCGAGCCCCCGCCGTTGCGCTGAGGGCGTCCCGCCGCCCAAAACCCGCATCCCCCGCGGGGGGGCCGACTTATAATCCTTCCGGAGGGGTAGAAGCCGGTTGACCACGCTGACCACCGACCGCCTCGTCCTCCGGCCGTTCGCCGCCGGCGACGCCGAGGCTCATGCGCGTCTCTACGACGATCCCGAGGTCACACGCTGGCTGGGCGACGGCCCCTGGCTCGGTGAGGCGGCCCGCGCCCGTTCGCGCTCGGCGCTCGAGCGCTTCGCGGAAGGGTGGGCGCGCCACGGCTGGGGTGTGTGGGCGGTGACCGACCGGGCCAGCGGCACGCTCATGGGGCAATGCGGCCTCAAGTACCTCCAGCTGGATCCCGCTCCCGCTCCGGCCGAGGTCGAGGTGCTCTACGCGCTGGAGCGGCGGCACTGGGGTCGCGGCCTCGCGTCGGAGGCCGCCGCCGCCGCCCTCGACCACGGCTTCGGCGCTCTCGCCCTGCCCCGCATCGTCGCGGTGGCGCGGCCCGACAACGGCCCCTCGCGTGCCGTCCTCGAGAAGCTCGGCCTGCGCTACGAGCGCGACCTCGTCCTCGGCGGGATCCCTGCCGTGTGCTACGCGCGGTCGCGGGCGGCGCACCTCGCGCGCGGCGCGCGCGCGTCGGCAGGGCGGACGGCGCCATGACCTTCACGCTGGGGCGGAAGATCGCCGTCGGCTTCTTCGCCTCGCTCATCGTGCTCGTGCTCATCGGCGGGGCGTCCTTCAAGAGCCTGAACGACCTGGGCATGAACGCCCAGCGGGTGGAGCAGACGTACCAGACCCTGCAGGTGCTCGAGGGGATCCTGGCGCGGGTGATCGACGTGGAGACGGGCGAGCGCGGCTTCCTCATCTCGGGCGCCGACCACTACCTGGAGCCCTATCGGGTGGCGCGCGAGAGCCTGCGCGCGGAGCTGGCGCGCGCCCGCCGGCTCACCGACGACAATCCCGCCCAGCGCCAGCGGCTCGACCAGCTGGAGCCGCTCGTCGCGCGCAAGCTGGCGCTGGTCGCCCAGAGCATCAGCGAGCGCGAGCGCGCCGGCGGCACCGACGCCCAGACCCTCCTCGAAGAGGGTCAGTCCACCATGGACGAGATCCGGACCACGATCTTCCGCCTGAAGGCGGAGGAGTTGCGGCTCCTCGCCGAGCGCGCGGAAATTGCCGCCGCGAGCCGGCGGAACGCCCTCGTCGTGGTGGGGGCGGGCGGGCTGGTCGCCATCGCCCTCATGGGACTGGCCGGCCTCCTCATCCGGCTCGATCTCCGCCGCCGCCGCGCCGCCGAGGCCGAGCTCAAGGCCGCCGAGGAGCGCTACCGGCTCCTGTTCGACCGCAGCCAGGCCGGGATCTTCCGCACCAACCGGGACGGGCTGCTGCTCGAGTGCAACGCGGCCTTCGCGCGCATGCTGGGCTACCGCACCCCGGAGGACGCCCAGGGGCGCAACGCCGCCGATCTGCACGCCGACCGGGAGGCGATGTCGGGCCTCCTGCGGCGGATGCTCGCGGGCGACACGATCTCGGACGTGGAGCTGCCGCTGCGGCGCCGGAGCGGAGAGACGGTGTGGGCCCTCATGAGCGCGGTCTACATGCCGGATCCGCCCGAGCCGCACTTCGAGGGCACCATCATCGACATCACCGACCGGAAGCAGGCGGCCGACCGTCTCGTGCAGCTGCTCCAGACGGAGCAGCAGCTCAAGGAGATGGGTGATCTCCTCGACGCCTGCCTCACCCTCACCGAGGTCTACGGCGTGGTCCGCCGCGCGCTGGAGGGCCTGTTCCCTGGGGGGGCGGGCGCCCTCCACGTCATCAACTCCTCCCGCAACCTCGTCGAGACCGTGGCGGCGTGGGGTACCGGCGGCGCCGGGGGCGAGACGGTCTTCGCCCCCGCCGATTGCTGGGCGCTCCGGCGCGGCCGCATCCACGTGGTGGAGCGGAGCGGCGACGGGCTGGTGTGCCCGCACCTGGAGACGCCCCTGCCCGGGTCCTACCTGTGCATTCCCCTCGTGGCCCAGGGCGAAGCGGTGGGCGTGCTCTACTTCTCGCGCGGCGCGGAGATGACCGCGTTCAGCCCCGAGGAGCAGCGGGTGGCCGGCGCGGCCGCCGACAAGCTGGGGCTGTCCCTCGCCAACCTCGCCCTGCGCGAGCGCCTGCGCACCCAGTCGGTGCGCGATCACCTGACGAGCCTCTTCAACCGCCGCTATATGGAGGAAACGCTGGAGCGCGAGCTGCGCCGCGCCCAGCGCAACAGCGTGCCGCTGTCGGTGATCATGGTCGACGTGGACCACTTCAAGCGTTTCAACGACGATCACGGTCACGACGCCGGCGACGCCCTCCTCGCCGAGCTGGGCCGCCTCCTGCGCGGTCAGGTCCGCGTCGAGGACGTTCCCTGCCGCGTGGGCGGCGAGGAGTTCGCCATCGTCATGCCGGGGGCCGCCGCCAAGGACGCCCTCCGCCGCGCCGAGGAGCTGCGCGAGGCCGCGCACCGTCTCCGCATCGTGCACCGCGGCGTGTCGCTCGGCGCGGTGAGCATCTCGCTGGGCGTCGCCGCCTACCCCGAGCACGCCTCCGCTCCCGACGCGCTGCTCCACGCCAGCGACAGCGCGCTCTATCGCGCCAAGCGCGAGGGGCGTGACCGCGTCGTCGTCTCGGACGCGATTGCACCCCCGCCCGCGGAGTCAGCGGCGTCGTAGCAGCAGGTGGCGGCCTTCCTCGGCGGCCACCGTGTAGGCGTGGACCCGCCCGCCCTCTCCCACCGTGACGAGCACGCCGTCGCCCTCGCGGCGCATGGTCACCCCGGGCAGGTTCCGCCACGGGTAGCTCTCGGTGTTGAGCAGCACGTGATCGCACTTGTCGAGCCCGTTGGGGAAGACGAAGACGAGCGGTCGCAGGGAGAGGTGCGGCACGTAGGGATCCTGGGCCGAGACGGCCGCCTCCGCGGGCACCCGCGCGAGCACCCGATGCGCGGCACGGTCGCCGGCGTCCGGCCACCAGCGATAGACCGCGAACTGATTCGCCATCCGCGAGGATAGGACCAGGCTGGCGACGACGGCGAGGAGGAGGGCCCCCTTCACGACGGGGGCCGGGCGGCGGGCGCGGAGCCGGGCGGCGCCAGCGATGGCGGCGAGCACGAGGAAGGGCAGGACGAAGGACTGATAAGGCGTGCGGTGGTGGAAGAGGACGGGATCGCGGCTCAAGAGGTTCTGGGCCAAGGCCGGCAGCGCGCCCGCCAGCTCGGCCGGTCCCAGGAGCGAGAGGAAGCCGAAGGGCGCCAGCATGGCGAGGAGATACACGACGCGATCGATGGTGGCGAGGCGCTCCAGGGTGCGGAGGGGATGGAGGACCACGCCGGCGAGGATCTCCGTCAGTGATCCGCCGAAGTCAGCGTAGCGGGCCAGGTGCGAGTAGGGCTCCCCGCGGTAGGCGGGGATGATCCAACGGAGGTCGATCCAGAGAATGGCGACGGCGCCCAGCGTCGTCGCCACGCCCGCCCACCACTGCCGCCGCGCGAGGGCCAGCCAGAGGCCCACCCCCATCACCGCGAGGGCGGCGTCCTCGCGGGTCGCCAGGGTGAGGATCACGGCGCCCACGAAGAGCAGGGCGCGCCCGGCGTCCGCCGCCACGAAGGCCCACAGGAGCAGCGGCACCGCGAGAGCGGCCGCGTGGAAATCGCGCACGTTCATCCCCTGGAGCGACGGGTTCACGAGGTAGAGGAGGGCGAACAGCGCGGCGAGGCGCTCGTCGCCGAGCCGGCGCCGGGCGAGGAGGTACACCGCGGGCGCGCCGAGGGCGAGCGCGATCGACTGGGCGACGAGCAGCGTCGCGGGACCGGGCACGATCCAGAAGGCCGGTACCAGGCCCCAGAGGATGGGCGAGAGATGGTCGCCCCACGCGTGCATCTCGGGCAAGCTCACCCGCGGCCCCCGCCCGCTGGCCATGCTCCAGACGACCTGCACGTAGTAGCCCAGGTCGAGCGCGTGGGTCTGGAGCTTGAAGTGCCGGGTGACCGTGATGAATGAGAAGGCCAGCGCATAGCCGGCGGTGGCGACGCCCACCACCGTGAGGGCGCGGAACGCGGGGATCGGCAGGGGGCGGAGGAGGACGCGAAGGCCGCCGACGAGGACGAGGGCGATCAGGAGATCCTCGGGTCGCACCCAAGGCACCGCGAGGACGGTGAGAATGCCCGCGGCGAGGACGAGCGCGATCCCGTCGAGCGCGCGCGCGGTCGCCGCGCGGCCCGTCAACTCGGTCCGGGCGCCTCCGTTCCCGGGTCGAGCCGTGTGTAGCGGCGGCGGATGCTCTGAAGGCGCCGCGAGCGCTTGAGGCCCGAGCGATGCAGGAGATAGCGGGTCACGACCCAGAGGATCTTGGTGCCGTACACGCACGAGTCCACGAAGCTCGCGGAGGAAGCCTCGGCGAAGTAGCGCACGGGCACCGCGATCTCGGCGAGGCGGAATTCGCCGGACACCGCCTGGGAGATGATCTCTTGGTCGAACACGAAGCCGTCGGAGTTCATCCGGAAGTTCACCGCCTCGAGGACTTCCCGGCTGAAGGCGCGATAGCCCGTGTGGTACTCGGAGAGGTCGAGGCCGAACGCGCGGTTCTCCACCGAGGTCAGGAAGCGATTGGCCACGTACTTCCACCACGGCATGCCCTGCTGGATGGCCGATCCGCCGCCGGCCAGCCGGGAGCCGAGGACGAGGTCGGCCTCGCCCCGCACGATGGGCTCGATGATCTGGGGAACGAGGGTGGGGTCATATTGATAGTCGGGATGCACCATCACCACGATGTCGGCGCCTGCGCGAAGGGCCTCCGTGTAGCACGTTTTCTGGTTGGCTCCGTAGCCGTAGTTCCGGTCGTGCACGAAGATCTCGAGTCCGAGCTCGCGGGCGATGTCGAGGGTGGCGTCGGTGGAGCCGTCGTCGACGAGGATGACCAGGTTCACCGACTCCTTCGGCAGCTCCTCGTAGGTGAGGCGGAGCGTACGCCCGGCATTGTAGGCGGGCATCACGACGACGACCTTCGGCGAATGGCCCTTGGGCGCGGCGCCGCGGGACGTGGGCCGGCCGGACCCCGTCGTCACGGGCGCTCCGTTCCCGCGTCCCCCGCCTCGGCGCAGATCGCCACGAACTGATAGGCGAGGCCGCCCGGCCAGAGCCGCGCCGCCCCCGCGGAGAGCCCGTGCAAGGCGGCGAGCGCCGCGCCGTGAAATCGCGGGGGCACCACCACCGGCAAAGGCACCGGAGTCACGCAGAGCTCGCGCACGGTGAGCCGCGCGTTGGCGAGGAATTCGCGAAACGTCCGCCGGGTGAAGAAGGACAGATGCGTCCGGTCCAGGATCCCGCGATCCCCGTACTGGAAGCGCCCCGCGAGGAGGGAGAGCCGGACCGAGAGATGCGCCACGTTGGGAACGGACACGATGATGACGGCGCCAGGGGCAAGGTGGCGGTTGAGGTCGCGCATCACGCGCAGCGGGTCGGACAGATGCTCGACCACGTCGCCGTAGATGATGGCGTCGTACTGACCGGCCAGCGCCGGCCGTTCGCGCTCGAGATCCACCACCACGGCCTGCTCACAGCGCGTGGCCGCCCGCGCCACCTGCGCGGCGTCGCGCTCCAGCGCCGTGACCTTCCAGCCCATGGTGGTGAGGCGCTCGGCGAGGAAGCCGTCCGCCGCGCCCACGTCGAGGGCGCGGCGGCCCCGTCCCTCGCCCAGACGGGACAGGATC
>Ga0209382_10002519_pt1 | contig 26501 bp, 24 predicted proteins | sample SoiMetdeltSBSDD5_FD_187599 | JGI IMG/M metagenome (GOLD analysis project Ga0209382, IMG submission 187599) | Bulk soil microbial communities from a Populus tree surrounding site in Tennessee, USA - Soil MetaG P. deltoides SBSDD5 (SPAdes) (version 2) | ecosystem: Environmental > Terrestrial >... | reverse complement strand
GCTGTGGGCGATGATGGAGTCTGGCCTGCCGCTCGCCCCGCGCGTGTCCGAGCACGCGCACCCCTGAGCGATCCGCCGACCCGGCCGTCCGGCCGACTGCGCGTGGCCTGCCTGACCGACTTCGCGTGCTCCTCATCGAGCATCGTCGTCATCGCGTCATCTTCGTGTGGCTTGTCCCGGTTTGCGGCTCTCCCTCGGTTTCGATACTGGTGGCCAATTCCCCACCGTGCCGATTTTGTGCCCCCGCCGCGGATGACGATGACCGATGTCGGCTTTAGATCGCCCGTTCCGCAGCGTTTTGGGCGCCAAAGAGGTTTCGTTTCTGCGCCCTCAATGTGCCCAGGCACTTCGCCACCAGTACCAAGAATGAGGGAGAGCCGGCAACGGGTACAGGTGTTTGAGCCGGGTGCGGGCATCGTCGGTGGTGAAGCGCCAGTCGACCCTGCGGCCGCATTGCGGCCGGCGACCCAGGCGACGACCTCCTGTTCGAGCGCCGCGCGGTCCGGCAGGTGCACGGTCAGGCACCGTCGGGCCAGGACGCTCAGCTCGAGGATTCCGGCATGCAGGTGACGGTGTACAAGCGGTTCTTCTGACTCGCCGGGGTCGGGCCGATTCCTTGACCCCTCCCGAAGACCGCACTCATAATGCGGCGACCATGTCTTCCCGGCCCGTCTCCGCCTCTCGGCGGATCCTGCTCGTGGTGCTGCTGGGGGCGATGCTCATGGGGGGCTGTCTGCCGACCGGAGCCGTCTCTGCGCCCACCGCCGGGTCGAAGCCCGCCGCTACGCTGAGCGCCGAGCGGTCCTCCGAGCGCAACAGGCGCGACGCCCGCGCTGAGGTGTACCTGTCCGGCCTCCAGCTGCCGTCGGCCCTGGCGTTCGCGCCGGATGGCCGGCTGTTCCTCGTCGAGGTCAACGCCGGCCGGGTGCGAGTCGGCAAGGACGGCATCCTGCAACCACAGCCGGTGGCAACCTTCCCAGTCCAGCAGGGCTCCGAGAGCGGCCTGCTCGGGCTCACGCTCGATCCGAACTTCGGCGCCAATCGCCACGTCTACGTCTACTACTCGGAGGCCGACCCGGCTCGGCCGAGCCATGGCCTCCGCAACCGAGTCGTCCGCTTCGTCGAGCGGGACGGCGGGGCGAGTGACTTCACGCCGATCCTCGACGACCTGCCGATCAACGAAGGCGGGGGCATGGACGCTCACCAGGGCGGCGCGCTCGGCTTCGGCCCGGACGGCAAGCTGTACGTGACGATCGGCGACACTGGCCGCCCGGAGCTGGCCCAGGATCCGACGTCGCTGGCCGGCAAGGTGCTGCGGGTCAACCCGGATGGGTCGGTCCCGCTCGACAACCCGTTCCCCGGCTCACCGGTCTATGCGCTCGGCGTGCGGAACCTCTGGGGCTTCGCGGTCCACCCGAAGACCGGCGGGGTCTACCTCTCCGAGAATGGCAACAAGGCGCACGACAAGGTGCTCCTACTGCGCCCCGGTGCGAACTACGGCTGGCCGGTCGTCGAGACCGTCGAAGGCCACTCGCCGTTCACGTCGGCCGTGTGGGACTCGGGCGACTCCGCTGATTCACGCAATGGCATGACCGGCCTGATGATCTACGACGGGTCGATGTTCCCCGAGCACCAGGGCACGCTCTTCTTCTGCGCGTTCCGCACGGGCAAGCTCAAGTGGCTCGCGCTGGCGGGGGCCGGGCTGGAATACGCCGATGACCAGGGGCGGCTCGACACCGAGTGCCGCCTCGGTCTCACCCAGGGTCCCGACGGCGCCATGTACGCGTCGACGATCGACAAGGTCCTCCGACTCGCCCGATGATCAGCCGAGCCGAGGACCACGACCGCGTGCCTGACCCGTTTCAGTTGTCAGTCAGCGCCGCCCACCCGAAGGAGCTGACGCGGCGGTCCGATCGCGTCGTGCTTCCGGCCTGGAGCCGCTTCGTGCTCCCCTGGGCCATTCCACTGGCTCTGTTCGGGTTCGGCCTCGCGTTGCGTCTGCCCCACCTGTGGACCATCCCAACCCTGACCGACGAGGCGAACGAGGTGCTCCGCGGGCTGGCCGTCGCCGAGGGCCGGCTCCTGCCGTTGACGAACGTCAACACGTATCTGGGATCCTTCTACAACTACCTCCTCGGCGCCCTCTTCCTCGCCGTCGGCCCGAGCATCTACGCGGCCCGGATGCTGACGGCCCTCGCCGGCGCGCTGACCGTCCCGATGACGTACCTGCTGTTGCGCGAGCTCGGCGCTGGGCGCGGACTGGCCATCGTCGGGGCCGGGCTGCTGGCGACCTCCGGCACCCACATCGTGGTGACGAGTCATGTCGCGTGGGCCCATTCGCTGACGCCGCTGGCCGCCACGTTCGGCCTGTGGCTCCTGGCCCGTGCGGTGCATCGCGACCGGCCCCGCCTGCTGGTCCTCGCCGGGCTGGCGCTCGGCCTGGCCGTTCAGCTGCACACCTCGGCCGTCGCGCTCCTGCCGGGCGCCGCCGTGTACGTGCTCATTCGGCGCCGACCCTGGCTGCGGACGCCGTGGCCGTACCTCGCCGCCGTGGCATTCCTGGCGGTAAACGCCAACCTGATCGCGTTCGCCGCGCTGTCCCGGGGTGAGCCGCTCGCCGAAGCCCAGAATCACGTCCGGAGCTACGCGCGATCGGGGGCGGCTGGACTGGACCTCTATCGAGAAAACCTCGGCAAGCTCGGCCTCGCCTTCGGTCGGATGCTGGCCGGCGCGGTCGACGTGCGCGACGCGGGCGCGAGCTACCTCGCCGACCCGTCGTTCTGGATCTACGCCGCGGTGCTGCTGATCGGCCTGGCCTGGGGCGCGGCGCGGGGCTCGGCCCTACCACTGCTCGTCCTCGTCCCGTACGCCCTCGTCCTGCCACTGGTGAACTCGAAGTTCGAGGTCATCCCGAACGGGCGCTTCCTCGCGCCGCTCTTCCCCATCGCGTATACCGGGATCGCCGTCGGCCTCGGCGCGATATTCGCCCTCGTCCGCTCGCGGCTCGCCCCGTCGCAGTGCCAGTGGGCTTTCGCCCTCACGGCAATCACCCTCGTGTTCTGGCCGACCGTTCCGCTCGCTGTGCGTTACAACCAGATGGCTGACAGCGAGCGCACCAGCCTGATGCTGCTAGAGGCCCTCGCGACGCTCGAGTCTCGCCGCCAGCCCGGGGAGTGGGTCGCGCTCGACCCGGATCTCGAAAAGCTCTGGCTGGACGCCGGTGGCGACTACCTCGTCGCGTTCCGCTACCTCCTGACGATGCGGTCGATCCCCAACCGCGAGCTGGAGTTCCGACGCGGATCGGATCAGGGCAACGTCGACTCCTGCGACCCCAGCCCGGTCGAGCTACACTGGGTCATGCCGGAGCGGTCGCCTGGCGCGCCGACGCTGTTCGCCAACGATCCGGCAACGTCCGAGGACGAAAGCCGTCGGCCCTATTGGCAGATCCGCACCGTCCAGCGCAGCGACCGCGCCCGGGACGCCCAGCGCGGCCAGGCCGACGAGTGGAGTGCCGTCATTGCGACGTACGCCCCGCCCGTGTACGCCAGCTCCCGGGCCGTCGACCGCTGCGTGCCGCGTCGCCCGATCTGACGCGCCCATCGCGAGCGGCGGCCACCGGCCGCTCAACGTCCGGCCTCAGCCAGCACGTCGGCGAACAGCGCCTCCGAACGGCGGGCTATCACCTGGACGCTGTACTCGGGTTCCGCGGCGCGACCGTCGCCTCTGTGACGCGCCCCACAGGATGCGAGGGTGGGGTGGGCACCGTCCGCGCGTTCAACGCATCAGGTGCTCACGGCGCTCACGGTGCTCACACTGGTCACGCTGTGCGCCGCGCCGATGGTGGTCACACCGCGCCACGGGGATCACGCTGATCACGCCGTCCTTGGCCTACTTGGTGCTCACAGTGCTCACACCGCATACACCGCTCACGGTCATCACGCTGACCTGTGAGCACCGTGAGCGGTGTGAGTACCCCTGCGAGGTAAGAGCCACGTCGCGCGCCATCCGTCCAGGGCTGCTGTGAGCGATGTGATCGCTGTGAGCACCCCCCGACGTACACCCGGTGCTGACGGCGTGTTGAACCCCGCCGACGGTCTCCGTATACTCGGCCATCAACTCAGCCCGCCCATCATTCGGGGAGCGCGCCATGGGGTGCCCGTCGTGCGGCGCCGAGAACCCCGCCGCCGCGAAGTTCTGCGAGGAGTGCGGGGCGGCCGATCGACCACCGACGCGCCGCCCACCGCAAGAATGAGGAAGCATGGTCGAGGTCCGGGGCGCTGAGCGGCGCCTGGCGTTCCTGGCCGAGGCGAGCGCCCATCTCGCCAGCTCGCTCGACTACGAGACCACGCTCCGTCGTGTGGCCCGCCTGGCCGTGCCCGAGTTGGCGGACTGGTGCGTGGTGGACACGCTCGACGAGGACGGCTCGGTCAGCCTGCTGGCGGTCGCCCACGTCGACGTCGACGGGGAGGCGCTGGTGCGCGAGTTGCGACGGCGGTATCCGCCCGATCCGCAGGCCCGCTACGGCCTCCGGAAGGTGCTGGCCAGCGGACGCCCGGAGTTGTACCTCGACATCCTCCCGGCCTGGCGGCAGAGCGCGGCCCGCGATGCCGAGCACCTGCGGCTGATGGAGGCGTTGGACGCCCGATCGTCGATGTGCGTGCCCCTGCGGGCGCGCGGGCAGACGCTGGGCGCGATGACGTTCGTCTGCGCCGCCTCGGGGCGTCGGTACGGCCCGTCCGATGTGGCGCTCGCCCAGGACCTCGCCGACCGGTGCGCGCTGGCCCTCGACAATGCGCGGCTGCACAGCCAGTTGCAGGAGACGGTGCGCACGCGCGAGATGTTCTTGGCGTCACTCGCGCACGACCTCAAGACCCCGCTGACGGCCAGCCTTGGCTACGCCCAACTGGTGCGACGGGAGGCGGCCAGCGCCCCCCGGTCGGCATCCGCACGGCGCCTCTCATCGTGGGCCGCGATCATCGAGGAGAACACCGCGCGGGCGGCGGCATTGCTCGACGAGCTGGTCGACATCGCACGGCTCGAGGCGGGCCATTCGCTGGACCTGGATCGCCGTCCGACTGATCTGGTGGCCTTGGCCAGCCGTGTGGCCGCCGAACACCAGCGGAGCACCAAGCGTCACCGCATCACGGTCGAGGCGCAGGCGTCCGACGCGGTCGGGGAGTGGGACGCCGTCCGGCTGGCGCGCGTCCTGGACAACCTGCTCGGCAACGCCGTCAAGTACAGCCCGGAAGGCGGCCAGATCGCGGTGCGGGTACGTGTGGACGGCTCGTGGGCCGTCCTGACGGTGGCCGACCACGGGCTGGGCATCCCGATCGCCGACTGGGCGCGTATCTTCGAACGGTTCCAGCGGGGACGAAACGTCGAGGGGCACGTTCCGGGCAGCGGCATCGGCCTGGCGGGTGTGCGGCACGTCGTCGAGCAGCACGGGGGCAGCGTCGGTGTCGAGAGCCAGGAAGGCGTCGGCAGCATCTTCACCGTCCGCCTGCCGCTGGCGTAGGCGGCGCCGCGCAACGGCCCGGTCTCTGCTCGACGTCACGGGTCAGCATCGCGAACGGGTAGGTGTCCGCATCGCCCTCCCAGCCGAGGCCCGCGCCGAACTGGCGATGGCGGTCGCGATGCCCAGGGAGATGGGGATGGCGTTCTGGCTGCCGGAGGCCGAGGGGGAGCTGGCCGAGGCATCGGCGTAGTGTGCCGCGCATCATCGTCGGATGGTCGGGCCAGACAGGAAGGGAGCCATGGGCGCAGGGGCGGCGGGCAGAGTGGCCAGTGTCCGTCCGGGCGTTGTATCGCTCGCTCTGCCCGGTCAGCGCACCACGGTCACCGACTCGGCCTCGTAGAGCTGCTCGTGGACCTTCTCGCCGTCGACCTCGACGTAGTCGCCAACGCCGATGGCAGGGCAGCGCGTGCCGCAGCGCAGCCGCACGATCACCCGGCCGTCGATGTTCCCGATGACGATGGTCAACCCCTGCTCATCGGCGACGACCTCAATGACATTGCCCTCGGTCACGTAATCGCTCCGATTCGAGCGGTTGGTCCGCTGCTCCTGCTGGCGCTGCTCCTCGGTCTCCTTGCGCGGCTTGTCGGTGTCGTCGTCCCCGGGGGAGACCGGCTGGCCCGGGGAGACGGGCGGGCTGAGCGTGGCGGTCGGCGTCGGCGTCCCGGTCGGGGTCAGGGTCGCGGTGGTCGTCAACGTCCCCGTTGGGGTGGCCGTCGGCGTTGGCGTGAACGTCGGCGTCGCGGTCGGGGTTGGCGTGAACGGGATAACGTCGATCTGGCGGGTGGCGGGGAAGCTCCCGGTGCCGCCGCCATCGGTCACCAGGAAGGTGACGGTTCGGGCGGCCGGGTTGGGAGGTGCACCACTGTTGGTGTAAGTGACGCTCCGCAGCGCCGCTTGATACGTGGCCGCACTGGCGTTGCCCGTCAGCGTCAGGGTATTGCCAACAACACTGCCCGTGATCCCGTTCTGGTTGGTGAAGCCCAGGCTGTCCTCGCTGCCCTGGAAGTTGCCCGTGATGCTGATGGTCGCGCCGGTCAGGACCGGGCTGTCGGCGTCGGCCACCGTCAGGCCAGGGTCGATCGGCACGGCACCGGCGTTCTGGGCGTAGCTCAGCGGGCTGCCCGTCGTGGTGACGACCGGTATCGCCACATCCGCCTTGTAGGTCGAGATCGTCGCGATCCACTGGAATCTGGGGTCGTTCAACGTCGCCGTGCTCCGGTAGGCGGCGCTGTCTGAGACGATGCACGCCTGGAGGAAGAGCGAGTCCGAGCTCGACGTGACCGAGTCGACCAGGCTGTACGTGGACCCGGCCGACGGCTCGCAGACGTTACCGGTGCCGTTCGTCCCCGGCGTGTAGTTGGCCGGCGAGGCCGAGGAGACCCGGACGGCGCCGAGCAGCAGCTCGCTGGCCTGGGTGGTCGGCGCGGTGGGGCCGGAGTCGACGGAGGCGCCGGAACCAATGTTGTGAGCTGTCTGGTCGAGCGGGCCGCCCTCAGCCTGCGGGGCATCCAGCGGCTCGAGGCGGACGGCGCCCTCCCGCGCCGGTTCACCGCCCAGCAGTTGGCCCGGGCGCTGGCGCTCCCGGCTGAGCAGCGCGCCCGCTTCGAAGCCGCCGCTAGCCCGGCCCCGCGCCGGCGCGGTCCTTCGGCCGACGCCGCGCTGCATCGAGCCCGCGTCTCCGGTGAGGTTGTTGCGCCCGCGCCTGCCGCCGGGCCGGAGCCCGCGCCGCCCTCCCTGCGTTGCCCGAATTGCGCGGCCGCGAACGTCCCCTCGGCCCGCTTCTGCCACGGCTGCGGCTGCGGCCTGACCGCTCACGCCCCCGAGCGGCCAGCCATCGCACCGCACCCGGCCGAGGCGCCCCCAGCCGGGCCTGGCGCGCTCGAGGGCGAGCGGAAGCAGGTCACTGTGCTGGTCGCCGAGCTGGCCGGCGCGACCGAGCTGGCCGAGCGCCTCGACCTGGAGGCGACCGAGGCGCTGTTCGACGGCGCCGTGCGGACGATGATGGCGGCCACCCGCGACTTCGAGGGCACGGTGAGCCAGGTGCAAGGCGATGGCATCCTGGCCCTGTTCGGTGCTCCCGTCGCCCACGAGGACCACGCCGTGCGAGCCTGTTACGCCGCCCTGGCACTGCGCGCGGCGGTCGGCCGGTACGCCATGGCGGCCGGCCGGACCGGTGGCGAGCTCGGGCTCCGCATCGCCCTGAACAGCGGCGAAGTCGTCGCGCGGGCGATCGGCGACGACTCGGCCGTACCGGGGCCAACGACTGCAGCGAATTCTTCGCTGGGAGGGTCTCCGCTCGGCCCTGGCCAGTCGCCGCGGCTCAATTATCTCGCGCGCGGGCGGGCCGTCCAGCTCGCGGCCAGCCTGGCCCAGGCCACCGGGGCCGGGCGGATCGTGCTGACCGCCCAGACCCTGGGGCTCGTCGAGGAGTACGTCGAGGTCCGGGCGCTCGGCCCGCTCGCCCTGCCGGACCGGGCCGAGCCGGTGGTGGCGTTCGAGCTGCTCGGGCCCGGCCCGGCCCGCACGCGGCTGCAGGCGCTGGCGGCGCGCAGCCTGACCCCCTTCGTCGGGCGGCAGCGCGAGCTGGCGGCCTTCCACGCGGCCCTCGATCAGGCTGCGGCCGGGCGCGGCCAGGTGGTGGCGCTGGTCGGCGAGCCTGGCCTTGGCAAGTCCCGCCTGATCCGCGAGGCGATCCGCGCCACCGGCGCGGCCGGCTGGCTCGTCCTCGACTCCGGGGCACTTTTGCATGCCCGAGCGACACCCTACCTCCCGATTGTGGATCTGCTGAAGGCGTGCTGCCAGATCAATTCTCGCGACGACCCCGTCACCGTGCGCGAGAAGCTGGTCGGCACGATACGCGGCCTGAACCCGGACCTGGGACCGGGCCTGCCGGCCCTGCTGGCGCTGCTGGACCTACCGGTCGATCCTCTGGCAGGGTCAGGACACGCTGCGTGGCAGTCGCTCGGCCCTTCGGAACGACGACGGCAGACGATCGACGCGGTGAAGCGCCTGCTTCTCCGCGTCAGCGAACAGCACCCGCTGCTGCTGGTGATCGAGGATCTCCACTGGCTCGACGAGGCGAGCCAGGCGCTGCTCGATAGTCTGGTCGAGAGCCTGCCGGCGACCCGCATCCTGCTGCTCGCGAGCTACCGCCCGGAGTACCGGCACGGCTGGGGAGGCAAGAGCTACTATGCCCAGCTCCGGATCGACTCGCTGACCGGTGAGGACGCCGAGGCCCTGCTGGACGCGCTGCTCGGGCCCGAAAGTCAGGCGGCCACCGGTGGGGGCCCGCCCCTACCAGCATTACGGCGTCTTCTGCTTGAGCGGACCGAGGGTAACCCGTTCTTCCTCGAAGAGTGCGTCCGCACCCTCATCGACACCGGCGCGCTCGCCGGCGAGCCGGGGGCCTACCGCCTGGCGAAGGACGTGCCGACCATCGACGTGCCGGCCACGGTCCAGGCCGTCCTGATGGCCCGCATCGACCGGCTGCCGCCGGTGCAGAAGCGCCTGCTCCAGACCGCCGCCGTCGTCGGGACCGATGTACCGTATCGAGTACTCGAGGCAATCGCCGACGACATCGTCGCGCCCACGGCCGCGGACCCAACCGACCAGGTGCCGATACACGGCGCACTGACGCGGCTTCAGGCCGCCGAGCTCCTCTACGAGGCTCGCCTCTTTCCGGAGCTGGAGTACACCTTCAAACACGCCCTCACCCACGATGTTGCCTACGGATCGCTCCTCCAGGACCGCCGACGGTCGCTGCACGCTCGTGTCGTTCAGGCGATGCAGGCCCTCTACACCGACCGGTTAGCCGAGCGGGTGGAAACCCTGGCCGAGCATGCCTTCCGAGGCGAGCAGTGGGGCGATGCCGTGACCTACCTGCGCCAGGCCGGCGAGAAGGCCGTCAGTCGGTCGGCCAGCCACGACGCGGCCTGGTTCGAGCGGGCGCTCGAGGCGCTCGAGCATCTCCCAGAAGACCCCACGACGCTCAGCCAGGCTGTCGACCTCCACCTGGCGGCCCGGCACAGCCTCCACGAGGCAGGGCAGTATGGGCGGGTCTTCGACCACCTTCAAAGAGCGCAGGCGCTCGCGGAACGATTGGATGACCGGCGTCGCCAAGGGTGGATCGCCGTCTATACCTGCACCCACTTCTACATGTTGGGTGACCACCGGGCGTCCATCGCTGCCGGCCACCGCGCCCAGATCATGGCGGCCCGTCTCGGCGATCCCGCGCTCGAGTCCGAGGCCAGGTCCCGCACGAGCTGGGGCCATCACGCACGTGGCGAGTACGAGCGCGCCATCGCGCTCAATCGGGAGGTTGCTCGAGGCTCACGAGGCCGCGGTGAGTTTCACCATTTCGAGAGTGTCGGTGGGCCACCGGTATTCGCGCGGACCTGGCTCGGCTTGTCTCTCGCCGAGCGCGGGGAGTTCGAAGAAGGGATCGCGTTCGGGGAGGAGGGCATCGAGATCGCCGCGTCCTACGGCCTGGCCTGGAGTCGCGCGGCGGCCGATGTTGGCCTTGGCGTGGTCCACTTGCGCCGAGGAGAGCTTGCCCGGGCGATCGAGCTGTTGGAGCGATCGTATGCGCTCTCGAAGACGGCTGGCATCGACAACTGGGCGCCCAACTGTGGGGCAGCCCTGGGATATGCCCTCGCCCTCTCGGGGCGCCTCGACGACGCCATCGCCGTGCTGGAGCGGACGGCGGACCCGGCCACGGCCGGGTTCGTCGCCAACGGCTCGCTGCGGGTCGCCTATCTCGGCGAGGCGCTGCTGCTCGCCGGGCGCCTCGACGCGGCCCGTCAGGTCGCCGCGCGCGGGCTGGAGCTGGCCGAGGTCCACCAGGAGCGGGGAAATCGAGCCTGGGTCCTACGGCTTCTCGGCGAGACCGCGTCACACCGCGATCCGCCCGATCTCGCCGCGGCCGAAGCGGCCTACCACCAGGCCCTGAGCCTGGCCGAGCAGCTGGGGATGCGCCCGCTCCAGGCCCACTGCCACCTCGGCCTCGGCAAGCTGTACCGCCGGGTCGGGCGCCTCGACGAGGCCCGCACCGAGCTGGCGACGGCGGTCACAATGCTGCGTGAGATGGGGATGGAGTACTGGCTGCCGGAGGCCGAGCGGGAGTTGGCGGGGGCGAACTGACGGTCGGTCAGGGCGTCGGGGCTCGCAGGCATCTGACGGGACCTGGAGCGAGACCCGCCGCGAGCAGGTCGTCAGGGCAGCGACAGGTCGGGTGATCCCGTGTCGACGACCCCGCGCCTGAGGTTCTCTCGGGCCTGCCGTGCCAAGTCCTCATAGCGACGGCGCAGTCGCTCCAGCTCGGACTCGGTCAGCTCTTCGAGGTCCAGCAAGGCATTGTGCGCCCCCGATGTGGCGCGGATCAGCTCATCGAGCTTGAGTTGGACCGCTGCACTATCCCGATTCTGGGTGTTCTGGATCAGGAACACCATCAGGAAGGTGACGATCGTCGTGCCGGTGTTGATGACCAGTTGCCAGGTGTCCGAGAAGCCGAACAGTGGGCCAGTCACGGCCCAGGCGAGGATGATGAGCAGGGCAGCCAGGAAGGCAAGCGGGTGGCCTGCCGCGTGCGCGGTCCACTTCGAGAAGCTGGCGAACGGCGATGTGCTGTAGGGTGTGTCCATGAGACGGCTCCTCCAAACGGCATTGCCTTCATTCTGGACCATCTCGCATCGCGCCAGGACTGCCCTCGTCACTTCGCGGCTGCCAGGCGAGGCAGGCTCCCGTTCCGCGCCGTCCCCTATCCCTTTCCGATCATGCTCACAGCCAGCCACACTACGGATATGGTCCATGCTACTCAGGCCGACGATCGCCCCCGCCGCGAACTGCGAGGGGTCGTCGAGCGGATCACCTACCAGAACGCCGAGAACGGCTTCACCGTCGCCCGCCTCGCGCCCGAGCGGCCGGAGTCGGAGGCTGAGGCAGCGAGAGGCGACGACCGCCTGGTGACCGTGGTCGGCACGCTGGCGGACCAGACGCCCGGCGAGGCGATCGTCGCGCACGGGTCGTGGCGGAACGACGCCAAGCACGGCTGGCAGTTCCAGGCCACCGATTACCGCACGGCGTTGCCGGCGACGCTCCAGGGCATGAAGAAGTACCTCGGCAGCGGCCTGGGTCAAGGGCATCGGGCCGATCAACGCGGGGCGGATCGTGGATCTCTTCGGCGAGGCGACCTTTGAGGTCATCGACGACGACCCGCATCGACTGACCGAGGTGCCGGGGATCGGGCCGATCCGCGCCAGTCGGATCGCCGCGACCTGGGCGGAGCAGCGCCACATCCGCGAGGTGATGGCCGCGCTCCAGGGGTATGGCATCTCGACCTCGCTCGCGGTGCGGATCTACAAGAAGTTTGGCGATCGGAGCGGCACGGTCATCACCGAGGAGCCGTACCGCCTGGCGCGCGAGGTCTGGGGCATCGGCTTCAAGACGGCTGACAAGATCGCCAAGGCCGTCGGGATCGCGCACGACGCGCCAGAGCGGCTCCAGGCTGGCGTCCTGCACGCGCTCGGAGCGGCGTCCGACGAGGGGCATACGCTCCTCCCCGCGTCGGACCTGGGCAGCCGAGCGGCGGTGCTGCTGGAGGTCGAGCAGGCGGCGATCGACGCGGCGCTCGCGGGAATCCTGGACAGCGGCGATGCCGTGGCGGCCGCCGTCGACGAGGCCGACGAGGTCCGTATCGCCCTCGCGCCGTTCGCGCGTGCCGAGTCCGGGCTTGCCTCACGCCTCCAGGCGCTCCAGGGGATCGGCACGCGGACGCGCGCCGCCTCGATCTTCGGTGGCGTCGCCTGGGACGCGGCCCTCGGCTGGTTGGCCGATCGTCACGGCCTGACCCTCGCACCCGAGCAGGAGGCGGCCGTCCGCATGGCACTGACCGCGCCGGTCTCGATCCTGACGGGCGGGCCGGGCACCGGCAAGACCCACTCGCTGCGGGCCGTGCTGACGCTGGCGCGGGCGAAGGGCCTGCGCTGCCGGCTCGCCGCCCCGACCGGCCGCGCGGCCAAGCGGATGGAGGAGGCGACCGGCCTGCCCTCGGGGACGCTGCACCGTGTCCTGGAGCTGCGGCCGGGCGGCAAGGTGGGTCGCGATGCCGACAACCCGCTGGAGGCCGACCTGATCGTGGTCGACGAGGTCAGCATGCTCGACGCGCTGCTCGCCAACCAGCTCGTCAAGGCGGTCCCTCGAGGCGCCCACCTGCTGCTGGTCGGCGACCCGGACCAGCTCCCGAGCGTGGGCGCGGGCGACGTGCTCGCCGACCTGCTCCGCTCAGAGCGGTTCCCGGTCACGCGGCTGGAGCACGTCTTCCGCCAGGGCGCGGGCTCGGGGATCGCACAGAACGCCCGTCGGGTCAACGCCGGCGAGATGCCGCGCTTCGGCGGCGACGTCACCGACTGCTACTTCGTGCCGGCCGACGAGCCCTCGGTCGCCGCGAGCACCGTCGTCAGCCTCGTTGCCGAGCGGCTCCCACGACGGTACGGTTTCGAGCGCGGGGAGATCCAGGTCTTGTCGCCCATGCACCGAGGCGAGGCCGGCGTCGGAGCGCTCAACACGCTCCTCCAGGAGCGGCTCAACCCCTGGCGCGATGGGATGCCCGAGGCGCGAGGCGACGGGCGCTCATACCGACCAGGTGACCGAGTGCTCCAGCTCCGCAACGACTACGATCTGGGCGTCTTCAACGGCGACCTCGGCACCGTCGAGGCGCTCGACCCGACCGAGCAGGAGCTGCTGCTGCGGCTCGACGACGGGCGCGAGGTGAAGTACCCGAACGCCAGCCTGTTCGCCCTGACCCATGCCTACGCGATCTCGGTCCACAAGGCCCAGGGCGCCGAGTTCCCAGCCGTCGTGATCCCGCTGGTCACGAGCCACGCCCCGATGCTCGGCCGAACGCTGCTCTACACGGCGGTGACCCGCGCTCGGCGCCTGCTGGTCATCGTCGGGCAGAAGAAGGCGCTCTACCTCGCGGTGCGAGACTGGCGACGGGCGCCCAGGCACACGGCGCTGGGCAGACTCCTCGACGGCACGCTGCGCTTCGGGTGGAAGCCGAGCGGGGGTGACCTGGGCCAGCCGACCGAGGAGGCGGAGCCGGCCACCTGGGAGGGGCTCGGCGATGGGCCGGCGGAAGCTTGACATCGTGCGCTCCGACGCGACCATCGTCGCCGTCCGCTGCGTCCCTGCGGTGTCGGCCGCCGTGGCGTTGGCCGTCAGCGCGCAGCTACGCTTGTGGTCGACGCACGCTGTCTGGTTGTGGCTCCATCGAGGTCGAGGGTCGATGCCATGGCCGAGCTGCCGAGCGGGACGGTGACGTTCCTCCTGACGGACGTGGAGGGCAGCACCGCGCTGTGGGAGGAGGCCCCGAGGCGATGCGGGCGGCGCTCGCTCGGCAGGATGCCCTGTTCGAGCAGGCAGTTGGGGAGCACGGCGGCGTCCAAATCCGCCCGCGCGGCGAGGGTGATAGTCGCTTCGCCGTCTTCGCCTCAGCGCCCGACGCCGTCGCCGCCGCCGTGGTCAGGCGGTCGACGATGGTGGCTGCTTCGGTCGCCACACGGCACCCCCTGGCTGAATCAGGACGGATCTCGCCCGCCTTGCCATCGTAGCGCGCATATCAAGGACGCCGCCGCCTGGTGCTGGCGGGCTTAGACCCATCGCTGGTGACGCCGGGATCCGCGGACACCTTCGTCGCCGATATCGTCGAGATGGACGATCCGGAAGCGCTCTGGGAGTCCGCGACGACAGGTATCGGGCTGGCCCACAAATGGAAAGGGCATGTAGACGCGCAGGAAGAGGCCCGCTATCTCAAGCTCTACTGCGCGAGATCCAGCTTCGGGAGGTTCAAGGTAGTTACCCCGAAAGATAGGTGATCGATTGCGCCAACGTAGGGGTCCGGCCCCCATGCACGCGCGCCCGGCGGGCTCTACGCTGTAAATGACGGGACGAGGCGTCCGGCGGTGCGACCCAGTTGACATCGACCAACCCCTGCTCGAGCGACGGCCGACCAACCACGGCATCGTCCTGGAAATCGCTCCGCCCGAGGAAGCTGGACCGCATCTTCGCCAAGCTCGGCGTCTCCTCGCGCCCTGCCGTGGGCGGGCGGCTCAGGCCAGGCCGTGGCGCAGGGTGAACGCCGCCACGGCGGGGCGACATACATCATCCGGCCCATCTTCGGTGCGAGCGCTGACGATATGCCGTCCTGCCGATGGCCCCGGTCGCCGCCCCCCGTGTCGTAGTGTCAAGCCCGCCGGAAGCGCGGACCCACCGAGCTAGCGGCGCCGAGAGGCACGGGCGTGCCATCCCCCTATCGTCGCTGTAACGGGAGGACTGACGGAGATGCGGATTCTCTTCCTGACATCGGCCCACAACGGCCTCAGCCAGCGCGCCTTCCTGGAGCTGACCGAGCTCGGGCACACCGTCGCGATCGGGCTCGCCGACAGCGACCGGGCGATGCACGAGGCCGTCGACCGCCATCGGCCGGAGCTGATCGTCGCGCCGATGCTGAAGCGGGCCATCCCGGAGGCGATCTGGCGGCGCCACGTCTGCATCGTCGTCCATCCCGGCCCCAGGGGCGACCGCGGCCCTTCCTCGCTCGATTGGGCGATCCTCGAAGGCGCCGAGCGCTGGGGGGTGACCCTCTTGCAGGCCGCGGCCGAGATGGACGCCGGGCCGATCTGGGCGTCGCGCGAGTTCCCGATGCGGGCGGCCAGCAAGAGCAGCATCTACGGGCATGAGGTCACCGACGCCGCGATGCGGGCGCTCCGCGAGGCCGTCGGGCGGTTCGAGCGCCGAAAGTTCCGTCCGGAGCCGCTCGACTACGGCCGTCCGGACGTCTTCGGCCGCTTGCGACCGCGGATGACGCAGGAGGACCGGCGGATCGATTGGTCCGAGCCGACCGCGAGCGTCCTCAGGAAGCTACGCTCCGCCGATGGGAGCCCGGGGGTGCGCGACCGGATCGGGGACCTCGAGGTTTCCCTGTTCGTCGGCCACGAGGAAGAGCAGCTCCGCGGCCGTCCGGGCGCCCTGCTGGCGACCCGCGACGGCGCGATCTGCCGGGCGACCGGCGACGGCGCGGTCTGGATCCCGAGCCTGAAGTTGAGGACGAACGACGAGCGGTTCCACTGCAAGCTGCCGGCGGCGCTGGCGCTCGGGCCCGCCCGGCTAGCCGGCGTGCCGGACCTGGCGCTGCCGCCGGATGCGCTCTGGGCGGGACGGACCTATCGCCAGATCCGCTACCACGAGCGGGGGGCGGTCGGCTATCTCCACTTCGAATTCCCCAACGGCGCGATGAGCACCGCCCAGTGTCGGCGCCTCCGGGCCGCCGTGCGCGCGGCCCGGGCCCGGCCGACCGGGGTGCTGGTGTTGCTCGGCGGGCCCGACTACTGGTCCAACGGGATCCACCTCAACGTCATCGAGGCTGCCGCGAGCCCGGCCGACGAGTCGTGGCGCAACATCAACGCGATCGACGACCTCGTCGGCGAGATCGTCACGATCGAGGACAAGCTGGTCGTCGCGGCGCTGGAGGGGAACGCCGGCGCCGGCGGGGTCACCCTGGCCGCGGCCGCCGACCGGGTCTGGGCCCGCCCGAGCGTCGTGCTCAACCCCCACTACAAGAGCATGGGCGGCTTCTACGGCTCGGAGTACTGGACCTATCTGCTGCCGCGCCGGGTGGGCCGGGCGCGGACGCTGGAGCTGACCGAGGGCCTGCTCCCGATCGGCGCCGGCGCGGCCCGCGCCATCGGCCTGGTCGACGACGTCTTCGGCCCCAGCCCCGCGTCGTTCCACGAGCGGGTCACCGAGCTGGCCGAAGCGCTGGCCCGGGGTCGCCGCCACGCGGCGCTGCTCGGGCAGAAGCGGGAGCGTCGGGAGCGCGACGAACGACGCAAGCCGCTCCAAGCCTATCGGACCGAGGAGCTGGCGCGGATGCTCCAGAACTTCTACGGGCCGGACCCGGCCTACCACGACGCGCGCCACCGCTTCGTCTACAAGCTCGGGCCGGATGCACCGCGGCGCGAGCTAGCATCGTGCGACACCGGCGCCGGCGCCCCGCAGGGCGCGCGGCCGGCGCCTAACGGCCAGCCCGGTCGGGGCGCCGAGGTGGCCTGAGCCTGAGCCGGCCCCTCCAGGCCCACTGCCACCTCGGCCTCGGCAAGCTGTACCGCCACACGGGCCGCCTCGACGAGGCCCGCGCCGAGCTGTCGACGGAGGTCGCGATGCTCCGCGCGATGGGGATGACGTTCTGGCTGACGGAGGCTGAGCGGGAGCTGGCAGAGGCGAGCGGGTAGCAACGCCATGCCGCTGCTGCGACAGTCGCTCCCGAGGCGTTGACCGTCGCCGGAACGATGAGGCCAGCACGCCTGCAGTGTTCGTCTGCGCCGAGGCGGTCGATCGGCGCGATCGTCAGGTCGGTTCGATCCGGAAGACCGGGTGATCGGCTGGATTCGGCAGTTCCCGGAACTGCCCCTTGACCTGGTATCCCCAACGCGCCAGGTAGGCGTCGATCACGGGCGGTTTCTGCTCGTCGGCTACCTCGAAGGCTCGGAACGGCTTCGCGCGCGACCCACGGCGCAGCTCACCAGTCCCGGCCGCCCGCAGGTTGCGCACCCAGTCGGTATCGCCACGGGGAGCGACCAGATACCACGCATCGTCCAGCTTCAGGAGGTTCACCGGGACGGTCCGCCACGCTCCTGTCTTGCGACCACGAACGGCCAGGGTCGGCAGGAGTCCGAGCTTCATGAGGGCTGGATTGGCGACGCGCCGGATAAACCAGCCCGCTCGGAGGTACGAGCCTCGGCCTTCACTCGCGTGGTCTTCCATGGCTCGTCGTTCCTCTCTTCAACTCCTCAACGTCCTCATCATACCGACCGGAGCGGACGCCGTATAGACGTAAGCGGGCCAAGTAGGAAGGTAGCCGCAGGCGCGAGGCGGCGGGCCGAGTTGGAAAAAGTTCGTAAGTTCGAAAGTTCGTACAGCAGCAGCGGGCGCACGGAAGCGAGCCCAGCACATGGCCAGGGAGAGGGAAGGTGAGAGTGAGAGAGAGAGAGAGAGAGATAAATAAATTACCCTCTCTTCTGGCCCTGTTCCACCGCTTTCCCCACGCTCGTCTTACGAACTTACGAACGTTTGAACGCTGACCCCAACGCGACGACGGCCCCACTGGACCGACCGACTGGCGATCGAGGCGCTCGACCGTGTTCGTCGCCATGGCCCCAGCGACCGGGGCGGCGCGGCCATTGACCGCCGACGGGCTGGCGGCTACGCTACCGACTGACGCGCCGTCTGGTTGTCGCTCCATCGGGGACGGGAGTCGAGGGCATGGCCGAGCTGCTGAGCGGGACGGTGACGTTCCTCCTCACCGACGTGGAGGCCAGCACCGCGCTGTGGGAGGAGGCGCCCCAGGCCATGCGGACGGCGCTCGCTCGCCATGACGCACTGCTCCGAGCGGCGATCGTCGAGCACCACGGCCACGTCGTCAAGACCACGGGCGACGGGTTCCACGCTTTGTTCAGGCTTGTCGACGATAATTTAGGAAGCTGGGATCAACTCCGCCAGCGTTTGCAGCAGATCGTCCAACTCGAACGGCTTGGCCAAGTGCCGATCTGCACAGCTCGTAGCTGCCACTTGGGCCAAGTCTGCTGCGGCGCTCAGGAGCACCAGGGCGGCCGGAGCATTCGGCAGGGCACGGTATGCCTCCACGAAACTCTCGCCTCTCTGGCCTTGTAGCCACAGGTCCAGCAGGATCACCTCGGGATGGCGCACCCGGAAGAGGTCCCATGCGCTGCTCGCGGTCGCGGCAGTCCCGACTTCATAGCCCTCATCACTCAGGGCGATCGCTAGCAGTTCGCGTAGCTCTTGGTCGTCGTCGATAACGAGAATGGAAGCCACTGCATCTGCACTCCTCAGCGATTCGTGAGCGTCCTCCTCCCGCCGCGTCGATTGGTCGCGATTGACGAGCGTGTGCAGCCCGCCAACGCAATTGGCAGACCAGCGCGCGCCCGATGTCCATATCAAGAGCGTGGAACGCTGCCTGAAAGGGCCGGAAATGGGTGCCCTCTGGCATGACCGGTGCGTGGTCTGGTACGCGAGGAGGCGGCCAGAATGGCAACAGACCTGTCACACGAAATCCGAGAGAAACTTGCAGACGTGCTACTGGCACTGCAAATGCTCGCGAGACCAAGCGGTATACGGGAGCGTCATCGCAGGATCGCGGAACTCGGGCTGCTGTCTGCTCGGAAGCTGGCGCAACTGCTGCAAGTTGACACGGGTGACGCCCCCAGACCCGGAGAGCGCCCGACCTGACGCGGTTCGGCGCCCAGCCTTACCGCTTGCCCCGCTTCGTCAGGAAGGTCCGTGTGCTCTGCGCCGAAGCCGCGTCACAGATCCGTCACGATGCCGTACGTGTCAGGTGCCAAATATTGCGGGGCCGCCCTTCGGGGTCGACAATGAGTGGGAGCGCCATGGCAGGAGGCCGTGCTTGTCAACCACGCCGAGCGGCACCGTGCTCCTCCTCGAAGACGATGCCAGTATCCGCGACCTCTTGGCGCTCGTGCTGGCCGATGACGGGCACGATGTTCGGCCGTGCGGGTCCACCGAGGAGATCGTAGACCTTGCTGCCACAACGCCTGATGCCTTGGCCGTCGTCGACTTCTGGGGCACCAGCCATGCGACGTTGGCCACCGACGAACGGGATCTGCTCACCGACTTTGCCCAGACCGTGCCCACCGTGCTGGTGACGGGGCGGGGTTGGGCGTCGGAGGAGATGGCCCAGGAGATTGGCCTCGCCGCCCTGGTGCGCAAACCGTTCGACGTGGCGGAGATGTCCGAGGTCGTGCGGTCCTGTGTAGCGAAGGTTCAGGCAGACAGTGAGGCCTCGTCACGCAGCTGACTCAGGACGGTCTCGATGACGCTGGCGAGCGTCGTCTCCAGGGTGTCCAGGTCGAATGGCTTCGCGAGGTACGCCTTCGCACCCCGATCGAGGGCGCTTCGCCGGTCGCGTGCGCACGAGATGACCAGCACGGGCGCGCGGTGCTCAGTGGGCTGGGTGCGCCACTGTGCGAGGAACTCCCACCCACCCATGACGGGCATCGTCACGTCCAGGATGACGGCATCTGGCTCGTGCTCGTGGGCCTTGCGGAGGGCCTCGGCGCCATTCGATGCGGTGTCGACGCGGTAGCCATCCGCTTCGAGCACCGTCGCGACGATCTCCCGTATCTCGGCGTCGTCGTCGACCACGAGCACCGTCTTGTCCTGGCTCATAGTCGCACCCGCCCTTCTCTTTGCGGCTCCACGCTCGCAGGGCAGACGCGACGGCCCGTGCTCTCTTCTGTCACCTGGTCACGTCTTGTTCTTGTGTATCTCTGCACATGCCGTGCCCTGGCCTGCGACGAAGCCAGGAAGTCCCATCCCTGGCCTCGTGATGCGGGCTGTCCGGGCGCGCTGGGCGGACCGTGGCGCAGGTCGGCTGGTGCGCTACCCGTCGTCCACCAACCTCCCGAGGCGCGCTTCCACCTCGCCAGCGATCAACGGCAGGTGGTCGACCCTGTCGCCGACCCGCTCGCTGGAGCGCCTCTCGAACCCCAGGAGGCACTCTGAGGAGACCATGTAGGTATTCACGCCCGTACTCGGTAGCCCACACACGCGGCACGGGTAGCATGAAACGGCCATGGACGGCCTCCTGCAGCGACGACGCTCCCTCCTGACCGTGGCGTCAGGCACGGCCTGGGCCGAGGGCCGCGCGATGACCCTGGAGCAGGCCGTCGCCTACGCCCTCGACGAGGAGCCGTCCGCGTAGGCCGATCCGGACGAGGACGGATCTTCGCCGCCTCTTTCGGACCACACCGTCGGATCGACCTGAGGGCGGGTGCGCCCGACGTGATCGACATCACTGACGCCACCGCGCCTGCGCGCGATCCTGAGGTGAGGAGCCATCGGGGGAGGGCGCCACATGCCGGACCTGGTGCGCTATCAGCTCTGTGACGGGCCACACGCGGGCGAGCCGACCAACGAGCCAGGCGAGATCGAACGGCTCGCCCGCGAGAGCCAGGCGGCCGCGTGCCAGGCCGGCCTCGACTCAACGGTGGTCGAGACGCGCTTCAACGTGGTCCGATCACGCTTGCCCGACCACGTGACCACGGCCCGCATGCTCCGGGACTACCTGCCGCCCGTGGATCGGCGCGCCGCGCCGGCGGGGGCTGGAGGACCAACTGGCCTGTCGAGCATGCCGTGACGGGCTCGGGGAGTTCGCAGGGACTGTGTCACGCATCACAGTTCGGATGCCGGCCACGGCCTATACTGGCCGCGAGAGGTGGGCCATGCCGTGCGACAGCCGCCGGTTCGTGCGAGGCGGCCTCGTACAGGCCGGCGCGTCCTCTCTCGGCCTCGCCCCGGCCGATCCGGAAGACATCGGCCCTGCCTCAAGGAGGACCCAACCATGAGCGTGGCTTCTGGGCGGTTCACCCGTGCGCTGCTGTTGACCGTCGGCGTCGCGGCCGCCGTCGCCCTGCCGAGCCTGGTCGGTACGCCGCTGATGCCCTCGACCGGCGATTCGGGTGCGCGGATCGCGCTGGCGGCGCCGGCGTGGGACAACGACAACAACGACGATCCGACGAACGACAACAGCGACGAGCGAAACATCGAGGGCCAGGTCCTCACGCTGCGCGAGGACACGTCGCCGCCGGAGGCGCTCGTCGGCATGGTCGGCGGGAACGTCTGGGCGCGCCTGCACAACGACCAGCTCCGCAACAGCGGCGTCGGCCTCGGTGACTACGTCAAGATGCAAGGCGAGTACGCCGAGCACGGGATCTTTGACGCCTACCAGGTCGACGTCGTCGATCGCTGGGGCGGCGACAACGGCAACGACAACGCCTGATGAGGCGAGGCCAGCAGCCGATCGGGCCGCGCGTGGCTGTGGGGGCCACCAGCGCGGAGCACGGGGCTGCGGTGGAAGCAGAAGCGCCCCGGCCGACTCGGCCGGGGCGCCGTGGGGAGGCTCCCTCTGGGTTGGGTGTGGCTTTCGCCGTCAGGGCGACATCGGGCCGCCCCAGACGGCCCGTTCAGGAGTGATTCCCTGCGAAGTCCCAGTGGGCGACGTTGTTCGAGGAATCCGAGTCGTTCCTGGCCTCGGCGTGCAAGACCACGGACGAAACGAACTGGCGATTCATCGGCGGACAGCTCACGAGGTAGGGAACCGCCGGCGTCCCGGCTTGAATCCCCATGGACGCGACCTTCTTGTCGGAGCCCGTGGGTTGCTGCGCTCCCCAGCTCTGGCGGTAGTTGCAGGTAGCGGTGAGCTTGAGATCGGGGGCCGGGACATTCACAGTGCCGACGTTCTGGATCTCGAACGCGACATCCACGCCGGTGCCGGTACTGTAGGTTTGCCACTTCATGCCGACGTACCTCACCGAGATATCGGTGATCCCCGCCTGGATGTCGGACTGGCTGTCGGGGCCCGACCAGGCCGCGACCGTCGACGGTTGGACGACCGGCAGGGCGGTGGCGAGGCTGAGCGCCAGGGCCGCGAGGCCGGCGCGGATCATTCGCTGGGTGTTCAAGACTATGTTCCATTCACTTTGTGCTTGACTGCATCGAGGTGGTCGGCCGACCCGCCGTCGCGCGCCGTCGAGTCGTCCGTTGAGTCAATTATCCGGCCGCGCGGCAGCATCGGCTGTCCCGCGGGGGACGGTTCGGACGTGCGGTCGCCGGCTCTTGGCGACGCCGTGACCAACCGCGTCGAAGCCGCCGCTGGACCTGCGGGGGCGCCCCTTCGATCCGAATGGAGCCCGCCCGCGCTGCTACACGGACTCGCTCTGGGGCTTCCAGCTCAAGGAGGTGCCAGGCATGGGGACCCGACGGGTCGTGGCGGCTACTGGACCCTCGAACCGCGGTGGCTTCAGCCACTCGCGACGGTCCTGCTGCATGAGCCCATGCACTGGATCATGCAGGAGCGCCAGTTCGAGAACCTGCAGCGGCGCGCGGAGGCGGCTGCGATCCAAACACCCGGCGCCGACAGCCGGACCGTGCTGCGGCCCGACGGGCACAGCGAGGGCGTTGGCTCGGTGCTGGGATTCAACGTGTAGCTGGCAAGGGCTCCCCGAGGCCCGCGAGTGCTGCCGCCGGCCAGCCGGAAGCCCGCTTCTGCCGGCTTAGACTCCCTCGCCCCCTTCGTGAGCCAACGGCGCGTCGTGTGGCCGCTGGCTACCGCGGGCGTTGGTTAGCCGATCGCGCTTCGAGCATGACCATGACGTGATGCCTAGGCGGCTGTCCGGAGCGGCTACCGGCGGGCACCTGTCACACGGCGCCCGGCGGGCTGCCGGACGGGACGCTGCGGGTCGGGTGGGGGCGGGCAGGCCACGAGTCCGAGGACTCAGGGTGCGCCATCGAGGCGGCATTGTTGGACCCGGCATCGCGGGCAGGGCTCGGTCGGAAGGTCGGTGTCATCTCCGCGTTGATTGGGGGCTCCGATCCCCTCAAGGGAGAGCGGACGTGCCGTGTTGGACCGAGGGGTCGGCCGCTTTGCTACAGGAGCGCGGTCGGCCCCTCGCGTCTTCGCGCTGGCGACTACCGCGCGTGGGTCGGCTACGACTGGCGCGGTGTCTCCCCACCTTGGCCGCTCACCATGGCCTGCTGGCCGCCGCCGATCTCGATCCGACGCGGCTTGGCGGCCTCGGACTTCGGGAACGCCAGCCGCAGCACCCCGTCCTCGATGCGCGCCGTGCAGGCGTCGGCGTCGTACGTCGCCGGCAGGCGCAGGCTGCGGCTGAAGCGCCCCGCGCGCAGCTCGCGGACCAGGTAGTTGCGCTCCTTGCGCTCCTGCTCGGCCTTGGCCTGGCCGCTGATCGTCAGCACGCCCTGCTCGACATTGATGGCCAAGTCGTCGGGCTTGAACCCCGACACGTGGGCCTCGACGACCAGGGTGTCGTCCTCCTCGTACACGTCCAGCGCCGGGCCGCCCCCGTCCCCGCCCTGGCGCGGCATGACGAAGGCGTCCTCCAGCAGGCGGTCCATCATCTGGCGCAGGCCCATGGCCCGGCCGAACGGATCGTCGCGGTCGATCATAACGGCAATCCTCCATCGGGTCGTCCGGCGGCCGCCCCACCGTCGCGAACGCCCGGCGGTTCGGGCGGCGGCCTCCGACGCATGGGTTTGCGTCGAGGATACCGCCGGCTCCGTCAGATGCCCATTAGACCTGCGTCGGAAGTCCGTTAGAGCCCACGGGCCGGCCGGGGCCCGTGTCCCCGGTTGCCTCGGGCCAGACGAGAGGGACCCGCTGTAGCGGGTCCCTCCTTGGCGAGCCGACGGCCGTGCCGGCCGGCTACCGCTCGAACGGCTGGCGGCCCGGGATCATCCGCAGGACCAGCAGGAACAGCACGGCGCCGAGGAACGCGAGCACGATGCTGCCGACGTTGAAGCCGGTCACGTCCCACCCGAACAGCGCGCTGCCGACGAAGCCGCCGAGCAGGGCGCCGACGACGCCCACCACGATGTTCCCGAGGATGCCGAAGCCGCGGCCGCCCATCGCCATGCCGGCCAGCCAGCCCGCGATCAGGCCGACCAGGAGGTACGCCAGGATACCCATATGAGTGCTCCTCCGATGATGCCGGGCCCCCGGATCGGGGCCTCTGCCAGTGAGAAAAGCAAGGCGTGTGCCGGCCTCCCTTGGCCACCGATCGGTCCGGTCGGTATAGTGCGACCCAACCTCGACCGCCCGGGCGCGGTCACTTCGGGAGAAGGCGTGGACGACGTGCAGGTCGCGTGGCTGATGATCGGATGGCTGCTGGCCTTCTGGGCCGGGAAGGACCTCCAAACGCGCGTCGCCCGGTGGCGGGCGCCACGACCCACTGAGTGAGGCGGCGCAGCAGCGACCGTAGCGAGAAGAGCGAGCCCAGCGGCTCGCCCTTCTCTTGCCATCCGTCCGGGGCCTTCGTCCGTTCAAAATACTCCCGATCTGGCCATCAGAGATCATGTCGCGGCCGCCAGAACCGGACCTTGCGTCGGACCGGAAGTTGCGTCGCCAGTCGTCAGTCTCGAGCATGGACATGCGCAGATGTTCGGACCGGCCGACAATCGCATCACCCCGGAGGATCGGGCACAGGTCTACGACCTCCTCGGCTTCAACCGGCACGGTGGTGCGCGGTTTGTCCCGGCCTCCCTGGACCTCGCGGCCGTGATGGCTGTCGAGCGCCTGGCGGAGCTCCACGCCAGAGCGCGCGAGGAGTATCAACGCCGCCACGGTCGCGTCGGGCTTCGGGGGCTGACGGAGTACCGGGTCGGAGTCGAGCTCACGTGCGACCGATCGAACCTTGGTCTCACTGGCGTGAAGCGGGGTAGCCCCAATCACGCCGGACGGGAGGTGGACCGGTCGAGGACCATCGTCGGGACGATCCACACGCATCCCTGGGACGTCGGTCAGAGCATCGGGGACGTCCGGAATCTGATCCGGAGCAACGATGTCTTGGGCGGCGTCGTCACACATACGGGACGGATCTGTCTCATGATCAAGCATCCCGATGAGCCCGACCGTGATCGGTCCCCGTTCGCCGCCGAGGTTGCGCTACAGGCAGCATCGTTGAGCGAGGCGCCCGCCATCTTCAGGAGCATTGGATGGTTGGGCGCCGTGAGCGCCTCATTCGACTTGCCGATCCGGGCCACGCGGGATCCTTACATTTGGGCCGTGTGTAGCCGCGTCGGGCTGCTCTCGTACGCCGGTGACGTCGAGGGGCCGACGCTGCAGCGCGACTGACGCCGAGGCGCCCCAATTGGCGTGTAACACTGACCGGTACGCACATTCAGTTCTGCAATACCGGACAGGATAGGAACGCTGCCCTTCGCGGGCTTTCAGCCCGATGCACGTCGCCCGGTGATAAACCGGTTGGTGTCGGTGTGCCGTTCCGCGGCGGGCGGGACGCCCCAGCGCGGCTAAGCCGCCCACCTCATCATCGTCGGTGACCGGCTACTTCCGGGCCTAAAAGACGCGGTTGAATGGGGTCTCGGTCGCCCGACGGAACCGGGTGAAGCCGGCCGCTCGGAACACGTCTCCCAACGTGTCGTCGGTTGCGATGGTGCCCAGGCCCATTCCGCCCCCCGCGACCGCGTTCGGCGTGCAGACCAGCACCGACGCCCCCGCGTTCAGACGGCCGACCGGAGTGAAGTTGTCCTCAACTCGCGCGCCGCCCATCGGCTCGACCATCAGGACCGCGCCGTCGGCCTTGAGCGTCTGGAAGGCGCGCCGGGCCGCCCCCTCTGGGTCGGCCATATCGTGGAAGCAGTCGAAGAAGGCCACCAGATCGTAGTCGCCGCCGGGGAAGTCATTTGCCTCGGCCAGATGAAACTCGACCCGGTCGCCGAGGTCCGCCTCGGATGCGGCATGCCGCGCGTGCGCGATCGACGGCTCGTGGAAGTCAAAGCCAACGAAGCGGGAGTTCGGGAACGCCTGGGTCAGCAAAATCGTGGAAGCGCCATGGCCGCAGCCCACGTCCGCTACCCGTGCTCCGGCCTCCAGCCTGGCCTGAGCGCCGTCGAGGGCTGGAATCCAACTTGGGACGAGGTTGCCGATGTAGCCGGGACGGAAGAATCGCTCGGTTCCCTCGAACAGGTCGGCTTCGTGCTCGCCCCAGAACATGCCGCCGCCGGTGCGGATGTTCTGGATGGCGCGCGGGGTTGCACGGACGGCGGCCATCAGCACCTGGAACGCGCCCGCGACACAGGCCGGGCTGGACTCGTCGGTCAGCGCCAGGGCCTGTTCAGGCGGCAGGCGGTAGCGGCCAGTCGTCGGATCGTACTCCACGATGCCGCCGGCCGCCTGATTGATCAGCCAGTCGCGCAGATACCGCTCAGCCAGCCCGGTGTGCGCGGCCAACTCCGCCGAGGTCACCGGCTCTCCATCAGCCATGGCCCGGTACAGACGCAGGCGGTCGCCGATGTACATCATTGTCGATCCCACGAAGCTCGCGAGGTCGTCAACCATCTTCCCCAGGAGGTAGTGTGCGGG
>Ga0209382_10002518_pt1 | contig 26524 bp, 21 predicted proteins | sample SoiMetdeltSBSDD5_FD_187599 | JGI IMG/M metagenome (GOLD analysis project Ga0209382, IMG submission 187599) | Bulk soil microbial communities from a Populus tree surrounding site in Tennessee, USA - Soil MetaG P. deltoides SBSDD5 (SPAdes) (version 2) | ecosystem: Environmental > Terrestrial >... | reverse complement strand
GTGGCGATCGACACCACGATGGCGAACGCCGTGACCGCGAGCGTCGCCGGCAGCACGGAGGCCCACGCCAGGGCGACACGCATCGCCGCGCGTGACGGCGCGAGTATCGAGCCCGACAGATCGATGAGCGGCTGCGACCCGACGATGAGCACCCCGGCGGCGACGCTGCTGGCCGCGAGGACGATCACGGCCAGCGACGAGAACGCGAGCGCGACGAGCACTTTTCCCGTGAAGACTTCGGCGCGGCTGCGCGAGCGTGTCAGCACGGTCTTCCAGGTGCCATGGCGATCCTCGGCGGAGAACACGTCGCCGCCGACGACGCTGGCGAGCACCGGGAACGCCCAGAGTGCCGCGAAGCCCAGGACGACCAGGGCGACGGCAAAGCCCGACTCTTTCACAGAGCGGCCGAAGAGAGTGTCGGAAGGAAGCGCGCTCTGCATGCGGACCGCCGCTGCGAACGCGAACGGGCCCACGAGACACGCCGCGAGCACGATGCGCGCCTTGTGCTGCGCGGCGAGCTTCGAGCTCTCGACGGAGGCAACTGCGCTGATGCCTGCCACGCTCATGACAGCACCACCGGTTGTGGTGACGCGTTTTCGGTGCCGTCCGAGGCCGCTGCCGCATGTGTCGCCGGGGCGGCGCCCGCGGTGAGTTCGAGGAACAGCGACTCGAGCGAGCGCGCGCGGCGCTCGAGGCCGCGGACCGCGACACCGGCGCGGCCGAGCGCGATGACGTAGGCGTCGAGGGCGTCGGGTCCGGCCGACACCTCGAGGCCCCCCTCGGACGCCACCGCCACCCTCACACCAGACTGCTGCGCCGCGATCTCGATCGCGCGGCCGTCGTCGGCAGTACGCAGCGCGTGAGTCGCCGCGGGCGCCAATGCACGCAGGCCGTCGGAGGTGCCCGAGAAGATCACCCGGCCGTGGTTGACAACGGTGAGCGCGGTGCAGAACTCTTCGACTTCCGCCATGTCGTGGCTGCTGAACACGACGGCGACCCCCTCGTCCGCGAGTCTGCGGGCAATCGCGCGAACGTCGCGCGCGCCGGCTGGATCGAGAGAGCTCGTGGGCTCGTCGAGAAAGAGCAGCCGGGGACTCCGCAACAGGGCCGCTGCGAGACCCAGCCGCTGCCGCATTCCCGCCGAATAGCCGGCGACCGTCCGATCGGCGTCGGCGCTGAGGCCGGTCTGTTCGAGCGCATTAGCAATGCGCTCGGGACGCCCCGCTTTCTGATCGTTGTCGAGTCGCGCGAACAGCGTCAGGTTCCGGCGGCCCGTCAGGTAGGGATAGAACGCTGGAGTCTCCACGAATCCGGCGACACCGTCAGCAACCTGCCGATCGTCCATTCCGATCTCACGCCCGAGGATGCGAACCGTCCCGGCGTCTCGCCGGATGAGGCCGAGCAGCACCCGCAACAACGTGGTTTTTCCCGCACCGTTCGGGCCGAGCAGTCCATGCACCTGCCCGCGACGCGCGGTCAGATCGACGCCACTTCACGATCGCCGTAGCGCTTCGAGACGCCGTTGGCTTCGAGAATGGGTGCTTCGGCCACGCCGCGCGATGTTAGCGCGCATGCGGTCCTCGAGTCATGCACGGGGTGTAACGTCCGGGCTCGGGGCTCGGGACTCGGCAAAGCCGGTGTTGCTTATGCTCCACTCCTCGTGTAGACGTAGACTCCATCGTCGTTCCCACCGCGGCGCAAGGCGTGTTGCCGTCGGGCGAGAACGCCAGGCGGACGTGCAAGAGTGTGACTCGAGTGTTCCGACCGCTGCGTCTGAATCGGGCACCGAAGTACGGTCACAGCGGCAATCACCGGATCGTGCCGCCGCGTGACACCTGCCGTCGTGCACGGAGGGTGATGAAGACCATCGGTGTGACCCGCGTAGCCGATGTCACCGGATTGGACTACGTCGGTATCCCCGTCTGGGCGGCGGTTCGTCCGATCCCGGATGATGCCGCGATCTCCGTTCAGAACGGCAAAGGTCCCACGCGGATGCAGGCGAAGGCCGGGGCCATGATGGAGGCGATCGAGCACTACTGCTGCGAGCGTCCGCCTCACGAGCTCGAGCGCGCCAGTTATCGAGCACTACGCCGGAAAGCGGCGGCCGTTGATCCGCAAAGCCTCATCCTCGACCCGCGAGCGGAGTACGCAGACACATTGCCGCTGATGTGGCTCCGTGGGACGGACCTGCACTCCGGCGCGGAGGTCATGGTGCCGGCGTGCGCGGTCTTGAAGCCTCGTCACTGCGATCGCGGGCCGCACGTGTTTCGCGGTAGTACGAATGGTCTGGCGTCGGGAAACACCATCGAAGAGGCGGTGTGCCACGGCCTGGCAGAGGTGATTGAGAGAGACGCGTGGACGCTGGCGATTGTGCGCGGGATGCTGGTTCCTCGCATCCGTGCCATCGCGGGCGCGATCCGGACCGGCGCCGCCTGTCACTTCACGCACATTCAGGATGCGGATCCGGACGGTGAGCTGTTCGCGATCGTCGATCCTGAGACGCTGCCCGACCTCCCGCTCCGACTCGCAGGGAAATTCGCGGCCGCCGGGATCCGCATCGTGATTCGAGAAATCACGAGCGACCTCGGCGTGCCGACCTTCGTGGCCGCCGGGTGGGCAGCGCCCGGTGCCGGACTGATCCATTTCCACAGTGGACTCGGCACGCATCCTGATTCCCGAGTGGCAGTGACGAGGGCGCTCACCGAGCTGGCGCAGAGCCGGTTGACGATCTTTCAGGGCGTGCGTGAAGACATAGACAAAGTTGCGCGGCTGGATGGCGACGTTGACCGGCCGGCGCAGAGTCTGTGGCTCTCGAACGGTCCGGTGAAATCCTTCGCCGCCATCCAGACCTATCGAGCCCACGACATCCTTGATGACATTCACTTCATGGCCCGGCGTCTCGAGTCGGCCGGGCTGAAACAGGTGATCGCCGTGGACCTGACGAGACCCGAAGTGGGCCTGCCGGTCGTGAAAGTCATCGTGCCTGGTCTCGAGCACTGGGCTGCCAGGCACTTCGATCCCGATCTCATCCTCCTTGGCGCACGGGGGAGACGGTACCTGACGTGAACCGCACGCTCATATTCCTGGGGCCAAGCCTGTCCATTTCGCGAGCACGGACCGTGCTGCCGGAGGCGAGCTACCGTCCTCCAATCCGCCGTGGCGACCTGGCTGCCGCGCTGAGAGAGCACCCGGCCATCGTGGGCATCATCGATGGCCAGTTCCTGCAAAGCCTGGCGGTTTCTCCGCTGGAGATCTTCGCGGCTCTTCGAGCCGGGACGATCGTCCTGGGCGCGGCGAGCATGGGCGCCCTTCGCGCGGTCGAAATGTCCGGGTTCGGGATGATCGGCGTCGGCACGATCTTCCGCTGGTTTCGGGACGCGCGGCTCGTCGCCGAAGACGAACTGGCCGTGGCCTACGATGTCGAAACCGGCGCTGCGTTGTCCGACGCGCTCGTGAACATGCGACATGCCTTCTCACGCGCCGTGGCCGAGCACGTCATCTGCCCCGAGACGCGTCGTGTGCTGATCCGACTTGCGAGGGACGTCTATTTTCCCGATCGGACGTACCATTCGACCCTCCGGCTGGCCGAAGGCACTGTGCCGGCCGACGAGGTGAACCGGCTGCGGCTCTGGCTGCAGCACCGCTGCCCGGACCTGAAGGCTGACGATGCCGTGCGGCTGTTGCGGCTGGCGGGCCGCTTGTCAAAGGAGATGACGACTTCAGGAGGTGACCAAAATGAACCCAGTGGTCGAGCAAATCATCGGCAAGCTGATCATCGATCCGACCTTTCGCCAGATGTTCAAAGCCGATCGCGAGAAAACGTTGGCCCGTTATCAGCTGACGCCCCACGAGCGCAGCGGCCTGGCGCAGTTCGACGTTCAGGCGCTCGAACTGGCGGTCCGTAACCTTCAAATGAGCCGCTCGGTTCCGACGGAAAGCTGGTTCTGGTGAAGGTGGCATCCGTGCGAGCGAACGCCGTGAGCGAGCCACGCGACCGGAGCGAGCCGACGAAGCGGCTCGCGAGAGAGCGTGTGGGGGAGTCCGAGGGGCGAAGCCCCTCGGAAGAGAAATGAGCCGCTCGGTTCCGACGGAAAGCTGGTTCTGGTAACCGCCGGGGCAGCGATCGGGCAGGCCCTGTAAAATTGATTCTTTGAGACGGTCCGCTCATCCAAACTGGGGCAAATAGTTGAGCCCCCGACACGTTCCGCTTCCGGCCGTCGTATTTGCCTCATATGCCCGAAGTGTCGAACCCGCCCGGTCCGGAGGAGACGGCGGTCGGGAGTTATTTCGTCGCAAACTATCCGCCATTCTCGGTTTGGAGCCGGACCGCATTGGACGAGGCGACTTCCGCGCTGGAAGCTCCTCCCGCCGACGTGCCCCTTGGCCTCTACCTCCACATCCCGTTCTGCCGAAAGCGCTGCCATTTTTGTTATTTCCGGGTCTACACCGACAAGAACGCGCGGCAGGTCGAGGAATACCTCAATCTCCTGACAACGGAGTGGGATCGATACCTGGACATGCCCGCGATTGCCGGGCGCCCGCTGCACTTCGTGTACTTCGGGGGCGGGACCCCGTCGTTCCTGTCGACCCAGCAGCTGCAGCGGCTCGTGGCCGGATTGACGACCCGGACCGACTGGAGCCGCGCGGCAGAAGTCACCTTCGAGTGCGAACCAGGGACCCTCAGTGAGTCCAAGCTCGCCGCCATTCGCGACTTCGGCGTCACGCGGCTCAGCCTGGGCGTCGAGAACTTCGACGATCACATCCTCGAGTTGAACGGCCGCGCGCACCGATCGCCGGAAATCTATCGGGTGTTCGAGCAAACACGCGCGCTCGGATTTCCGCAGATCAACATCGATCTGATCGCCGGGATGGTGGGGGAGAGCGATGCCAACTGGCGCGCGTGCATCGATCGCACGCTGGAGCTCTCACCCGACAGTGTGACCATCTACCAGATGGAGTTGCCCTACAACACCACGATCAGCGGGAATCTTTTGAAAGGGTCCGGCGATCTCGGTGGACCGATCGCGGACTGGAAGCAGAAGCGCGCCTGGGTGACCGAGGCCTTCGAGGCGCTCGAAGCCGCCGGCTATCACGTGGGCAGCGCCTACACCGCGGTAAAGGATCCGTCCGTCGCGACCTTCATCTACCGCGACAGCCTGTGGGAAGGCGCCGATCTCGTGGGCCTCGGGGTGGCGTCGTTCGGGTACGTCAACGGCGTCCATCTTCAGAACGTGGACACCTGGGAGAAGTACTCCGCGGCGATTGAAGCCAGCGACCTGCCACTCGGCCGTGCCTATCGGCCGAATACCGAGGAGCGCCTGATCCGCGAGTTCATCCTCCAGCTGAAACGGGGGTCGGTCAGGCCGGGGTACTTTCACGAGAAGTACGGAATCAATCCGCTCGACCGTTTCCGCGGCCAGCTGGACTCGCTCGAGTCGGAGGGCTTTCTGGCCGAGCTGAACCCGGAACGTATCGCGCTCACGCGCCCGGGGCTGCTGCGGGTGGACTCGCTGCTGCACCGGTTCTTCCTGCCGCAGCACTCCGGCATCCGCTACACCTAACCGTTCCATGACCAAACCTTCGACTGCATACGATGTCGTCGTCATCGGCGGCGGCCCGGCGGGGTCGACCGTCTCGACGCTGATTGCCGATCGTGGCTATTCAATCGGGCTCTTCGAACGCGAGCGTTTTCCGCGGTTCCACATCGGCGAGTCGCTGATTCCCGAGACCTACTGGGTGCTGAAGCGCCTCGGGATGCTCGAGAAGATGCAGCGCAGCCACTTCGTGAAGAAATACAGCGTGCAGTTCGTGAACGCGAGCGGCAAGCTGTCGGCGCCGTTCTATTTCTGGGACAACAAGCCGCACGAGTGCTCGCAGACGTGGCAGGTCGTGCGCAGCGAGTTCGACCAGATGATGCTCGACAACGCCCGCGAGCACGGCGTCAACGCGTTCGAAGGCGTTCACGTGCTCGAGGTCCTGTTCGAAGGAGAGCGCGCGGTTGGCGTCCGCATCAAGGACGCGGATGGTACCCGCCGTGAGGTTCTGGCAAAAGTCGTGATCGACGCCAGCGGCCAGGCCGCGCTCCTGCAGAACCGATTCAAGCTTCGGATCTGGGATCCTGTCCTCAACAAGGGCGCGATCTGGACCTACTGGGAAGGCGCCTACCGCGACACCGGCCGCGATGAGGGGGCGACGATGGTGCTGCAGACGCCGGATCGGCAGGGCTGGTTCTGGTACATCCCGCAGCACGACAACGTTGTCAGCGTCGGTGTGGTGGCGCCGTTCGATCACCTGTTCCAAGGGCGCCAGAATCACGAACAGACCTACACCGAGGAGGTCGAGCGGACTCCGGCGGTGAAGCAGCGGATCGACGGAGCGAAACGGGTGACGGGCTACTTCCTCACGCGCGACTATTCGTATCGCTCCACCACCGTAGCCGGCGATGGTTGGGTACTGGTCGGCGACGCGTTCGGATTCCTCGATCCGCTCTATTCGTCGGGGGTGCTCCTCGCGTTGAAGTCCGGCGAACTGGCGGCCGACGCGATCGTCGACGGTCTGCAGACGGGGAACACGAGTGCCGCGCAACTCGGAGCGTGGGGCGCCAGTTTCAACGAAGGTGTGGATCGGATGCGCCGCCTCGTATGCGAATACTACGACGGCTTCAGCTTCGGCAAGTTCGTGAAGGCCTATCCCGAGCTGCAGGGAACGATCACCGACCTCCTGATTGGCGACCTGTTCACCGATCGCGTGGACAAGGTCTGGGGCCCGATGGAGTCCATGTATAAACATGAGATCCCGAGCTGGAAGGCCGGGGCGACCTCGGAAGCGAGCCCGGAGAAGGCGAATGAGCTCGTCCTGCCAGAGGGACCGCGGCGCTGATCCTATGGAAAGAGCATTCCGCTATGCGCGTCGGGTGCAGTTCGGAGAAACCGACATGGCCGGCATCGTCCATTTTGCGTGGATGTTCAGGTACATGGAAGAGGCCGAGCATGCGGCGTGGCGTGCGGCCGGGCTGTCGATCGCCGACAAGAACGGCGACCTCGGCTGGCCCAGAGTGGCCGCTTCGTTCGACTTCCGCAGCCCGCTCCGTTTCGAGGACGAGTTCGAGGTGAGCGTGCGGCTGGTTGAGGTCGGCACGCGCAGCCTTCAGTACGAACACATGATCAGCAGAGGCGATGTGCTGATCGGTACCGGCCGGATGAAAACCGTTTGCACGCGGAAGGGGGCCGACGGATCGATGCGCGCGGCAGAGATCCCGGCCGAGATCATCGGCAAGCTCCGGAACGTCCTGACCGTCGCCCCTGCCGTTTCCTGATCGTCAGTCGCCAGATTCGCCAGCGGCGGCCTTCTTGCAAAGTCCTTTTGTTCCCGGGCCAGACGAGGCCCGACAAGAAGGAGAAGTCATGGCTAATGCGGGCACGATCCACGATGCCTTCGTGGAAGAACTGCGGGACACATACGACGCGGAAAAACAGCTAATCAAGGCGTTGCCGAAGCTGGCGAAGGCCGCGACCTCGGCCGAGCTGCGAAGCGCATTCGAGACTCATCTCGAGGAAACGCGCGGTCACGTCGAACGCCTGGAACAGGTGTTCGAGAGCCTCGAAGAAAAAGTCAAGGGCAAGCACTGCGACGGTATCGCGGGCATCATCGAAGAAGGCAAGTCGATCATGGAAGAAGACTTCGATGAGGCGGCAATGGACGCATGCCTGATCGCGGCGGGCCAGAGAGCTGAGCACTACGAGATGGCGGCTTACGGCACGCTCGTCGCGTGGGCGCGTGCGATGGGTCACACCGAAGCTGCGGACCTGCTGCAGGAGACGCTGGACGAGGAGAAAGCGGCCGACGAGAAACTGACGACGATCGCCGAAGGCGGCATCAACCAGGAAGCTGCGGAAAACGCCCATCCCTCGGGTGAGGATGAAGAGGAAGAAGAACGGCCGGCACGCGGCGGATCGGCTGCGGCAGTGGCCAAACGGCCGGCGCGGCGTTGACCAGCCGCGTGGGTCGCATGATTCCAACTCGGTGGTATCAGGGTGCGCCATGTGGGCGCGACAGGTTGATCCAGAAGGTCGGACGCGACATGTGCGGCAAGGGGTCAGGGCCGCCCTATCGCGCCCACGGGAACTTCACCGTCGGCGTGTTGACGTAGCGGCGCATCGTCAGCGTCAGCTTCGCCCCGGCGCCGGGCGCGAGGCGGACGGTGAAATCCGGCGCGTTGACACGCTCGGTTCGCCCGCTCCACTCGACTGACTCGAACTGGTGCTCGGCGTACCCGCCGGCCTGCACGATCACCGTGCGCGGCTCGGCGGTGCCCGTGTTGACCAGCGTGACGACCGTGCGGCGATCGCCGATCTCGGACACCAGCGCTGACACGTCTTCGGGGACACCGGCGCGTCGCCGCACGGGATCGAAGTAGCGCAGCCGGGCATTGAGCAGGCCGCCCTCGCGGCTCGGCACGAGCGCGCCAAACATCAACCGCACCATCGCATCGGTGGCCGCCGGGTTGAGATCGAGCATATTGTCGGCAAGGCGCTTGTCAGGGGGCGTTTTGTCCGCGCGGATGCCGTCGACCGTCCTGGCAATGCTGTCCAGATCGCGCTGAAGCGCGCTCTCCGCGTAGGCGTTGTTCTTTCCCTCGACGAACTCGACCCACGGGTTGGCCCCGACTCGCGCGCGGTCCTCCGCGCTCATCGACCAGTACCAGACTTCGAGGGCTCCAACACTCCAGGGTTCGCGCTGAAAGCTGTACCAGCCTGCGCTGGCATCCTTCGCCCCCGAGCTCCGGCTGGCAGGCCCACCGGTCGCCCCGAACATGGTGGGATACTCGGTGCGGCCATCCACCTGGCGTGCGTGCGCGTTGACGGCGGCGATCATGTCGCGCCAGGCATCGATGTACTTGCGGTCGCCCGTGACCAGCAGCGCATTGCTGAAGCCGACCAGCGCGCGCGGAATCCGATTGCGATCCTCACGGCGTCCGGTCACGGGATTGATCGGGCTGAAGCCCCAGCCATAGGCATTGCCCCACCACGTCCCCTCGCGGCCGCCTACGGTCCCGTCCAGATCTACGAAGCTCGGGATGATGCCGTTGTTCTTCTTCATCCGCGCCAGCCAGGCGTCCATGTACTCGACGATCCAGCGGCGATACTTCGCCTCGCCGGTCAGCAGGTAGGCATTGGTCGGCAGCGTCGTCGCGACCAGGTTGAGGAAGTGGTCGCCGACGACATCGGTGTATTCCTGATAGTGCTCGAGAAACTGCGCGTAGGTGCTCTCGCCGTGCAGGGCGACGAAGCCGGCGGCGTCGAACGGATCGCCGACCCAGTCGAGCGCGGTCGCTTTTCGCAGCAGCGGTCCCTTGCTGCCATTGATCATCGAGCGAATCAGCTTGCGGTCGGGGTCGTAGTTCGGCGCCTCCGGGTTTTCGCCCATGTAGAGCGCGGCAAACCGGCGGGCACGTTCTCGATAGGCGGGAAGGTCGGGAGCCGAGAGCGCCATGCGGTTGAAGAGTTGCAATCCTTCGCCGTGATGCATCCAGTCGGACTGCGCCGAGAAGTCTTTGACGTACATCCCGTCCCGGCCGGCCGGGACGTCACGCGTCTTCGCTTCCGAGTACTGGCGAATCATGCCCTCCCAGGCGGTCAGGTACAGCCGCAGGATTTCGTCATCCGCACCGAGCGCGTGGAGCTCCGGCCACCGGTTGAAGTTCTCGAACGCATCGTCCGGGCCGTCGTTGGCGCCCCAGCGCAGGAACGCCTGAAGATAGCCGCGGTCGTCGTAGTACTTCTTGAAGAACTCGCGGCAGGCCGGGACGTTGGCTGCCAGGATCTGTCGTTGGAGCTGGGCCCAGCGAGGGGCAGCCATCGGCGTGTCGACGGCGATCGTGACCGGCGAGGCGGCCGCCAGGGACACCCCGATGAGAGCGGCGAAAAGAGGTGTGCGCCACATGGCTGCACAGTATCTCCCAGTTATTGCCAAAGGGATGGCGGGTAGGTAAGCTCTCGGCGTGGCCTTCTCGAAAACGCCGGCCAACCACGCCCACGCGGTGCAGTTCTACAACACCGAGTCCACTCTCTACAGCACCGCCGCAACCTTCCTGTCCGAGGGCCTGATTCTCGGTCAGCCGGCATTGATTCTGGCCACGGCCGCCCATCGCGACGGGATCGTAGAGCAGCTTTACGAACGGCTGGTGGATTGCGAGTGCGCGATCCGCGATGGCGATCTCGTGCTGCTCGATGCCCAGGCCACCCTGGATCTGTTCATGGTGGACGACCGGGTCAGTGCCGATCTGTTTCACGAAAACGTGGGCCGCATCGTGCGTCAGGTCCTCAACGGCCGGAAACGCACGGTCCTGCGCGCCTACGGAGAGATGGTCGACCTCCTCTGGGGGCAGGGAAAGAGCGAGCCGGCGATCGAGCTTGAAATGCTGTGGAACAAACTCGCGCTCTCGTACGACTTTGCCCTGCTGTGCGGCTATGCAATGAGGACCTTCTCCAACCAGGTCGATCGGCTCGAGTCGATCCGCGTCCTCCACTCGCACGTGATCAACGGGGCCCGGCAAGGTGATCGATTTCCCGGCGCGGGCCCGGGCGATCACGTAGAAAAATCAACTCCCAACGATCCAACAACCAACGATCCAATAAATCGTCCGCCCGACCGGGTGAAACGCTGTCAACAGGCTGGTTGATGCGCTTTTCACCCGGTTGTTCGAGCAGCTTTCCTTGGATCGTTGGATCGTTGGACCGTTGGGAGTTGTCGAAAGGGATCTACTGTCTGCCCCGCCCCCCGAGCATCGGGAAGGTCTCCTTCTGAAAGCCTGCCGGCGCAGCGAACACCGACTCCGGGAACGTCTGCCGGCTGACGTCGGTCACTTCGGTCGTCGTCGTGCCGCCACCCACCGTTGACGAGCTCTTGACCGGGAACCCGCTGAAGCCCTGCGTCTGCGCCTGGCCGAGGCCGAAAATCTGTCCCGCGGCCTGTGGCATCAGCTTTTCGAAGAACTCTACGAACTGCTGGGTGACCGCGAAGTCCGCCATCGACAATCCGAATACGCTCGGATCCACCGTGCAGATCTCCGACGTCTTCTGGCCGTTCTGATAGCCGTCGTACTTGTCGCACGTCCATTTCGCCGTCTTGTCGGACCCCGCCTTGCGAAACTCGGTCTTCGCCGGCGCCGCGACACCCATGCCGCGGCCTTTCATCATCGCTTCGACCTTGGCCCGCATCTCCGGCGGCACCTTTGCCATCATGTCCTGCATCTGGGCCGCGAGACGGTCGACATCGGCCCTGGTGATCTCGTTGTAGCTCTTTTTGTCGGCGTTGACGATCAGCATGACCTCCCGCGCGCCATCGAAGATGACCGCGCGCTGCGTGCCGGATGCATCGGCCATCTCCGCGCGCATCCGGTTCTTCGTGATCTGGACCTGATTGTTCATCTGGCCGCTGCTGGTGCTGATCTTCTGGACGATCAGGACTCCGTTCTGCGCGCTGGCGGCGGCAGAGAACGTCAGCAACAGAAACGCGCTGTTCAAGACGGTGTGCTTCAAGATGCCTCCACGGGGAACGCTGCCATTGTAGACGCTCGGTGGAGCGGGCGCACCCCTACGGCGTGATCAGCGCCTGTTGAACGAGCGTCCGGGAGAGTTCCTGCAGGTTCGGCATCCCGGCGGCCAGGATCCGCTGAATCATGCCGACGAACACGATGTCGTTGGCCGGATCGATCCAGAACCAGGTGCCTGCGAGGCCATCCCAGAAATACGTGCCCTTGCCGGCGGTGCTGCCGGCCTTGACGGGGTCGTCGAAAACGGCGACGTCGTAACCGAAGCCTGCGCCGGGACGCATACGGTGAAGACCAGCCCCGAAGCGGTTGTCGCGGAGCGAGTCGGCCAGGTGATTGGTCCGCATCAGGACGACGCTGGAAGGTGTCAGGATCCGGGCGCCGCCCAGCGTTCCCCCGTTGGCGAGCATCTGCGCGAAGCGGGCGTAGTCCCGGGCCGTTGAATACAGCCCGCCGCCGCCCGATGCGAGGCCGGGCACCTGGTTGACGCCCGCAGCGTGCGGCACCGGCGTCAATCCCGCATTCGGGTCGAACCTGTAGACCGTAGCGAGCCGATCCATCGTCGCCGCCGGAACCGCAAACGCCGTGTCGTGCATGCCGAGCGGCTCGAAGATCTCCTGCCGCATGAACTCCGGCAGCGACCTGCCAGAGAGCTTTTCGACGAGGTATCCCTGCACGTCGACTGAAACGCTGTAAACCCATTGGGTTCCCGGCTGATAGAGCAGCGGCAGCCGGGCGAGCTTCTCGATGAACGCCTGGAGGTTCGGGGCTGCCAGCGGGTTCTCCGAGAGATAGAGCTTGTCGACCGGCGTCGAGCCGAAGAAACCGTAGGTGAATCCGGCCGTGTGGCTCATCAGCTCGCCGACCGTCGGCGCGTGTGCGGGCTTCTCCAGAACCAGTTTGCCCGAGGGATCAGTACCCGCGTACACCTGCAGGTTCGCGAACTCGGGAATGTGCTTCGACAGCGGGTCGTCGGGACGCCATTTGCCCTGTTCGTAGAGCTTCATCATGGCCACGCCGGTGATTGGCTTGGTCATGGAATAGATGCGGAAGATCGTGTCCGGGCGCATCGGGACCTTCCCGGCGAGGTCCTGATATCCGTACGTGTTCGACGACACGATCGTGCCGTGCCGCGTGACCAGCGTCACGATGCCGGAGAGTGCCCCGTCGTCCACGTACTTCTTCAACGAGACGTCGAGCGCGGCGAGCCGCTCGCCCGAAAAGCCGGCCTCCTTCGGTGCGGCGGCGGGCAGCTCGCCGGACTGTGCGAAGACCCCGAGCGGGGCCGTTTCCAGCAGAACCAGCAGGATCGTCAGGAGAAGGAGGGTGCCGAGACGGCGTATGAGCATGCGGCGCAGATCTTACGCCAGTCGAACTCCAAATCCGGGCCAATGCAGTGTACGATCCGCCGATTCGCGGAGGGTTTCCTGACCATCACCACCCCGCTGACCCTGGTCCTCGTCGAGGATGATGACGATGTGCGGGTCGCGCTCGCCCGGCTGCTTCGTGCGATGGGGCACACGGTCCACCCGTTTCCGTCGGCGGAAGCCTACACTGCCGACCCGATCCAGAGCGACTGTGTGATTCTCGACGTCCGGCTTCCCGGCCTGAGCGGCCTCGAGTTGCGCGACCGCATGCGCGCACTCGGATCTCAGGTGCCGGTCGTGTTCATCACCGGCGAAAGCGGACCTTCTCCACACGATCGTCCCCACAATTACAGCCAGAGCGACGAACCTTCACTGGCCAAGCCGTTCAGCGACCACGAGTTGATGGACGCGATCACCAGAGCCATGACGCAGGGCGTGCGCTAACGCCTTCACTTCGAGGACTCCTCTTGCCCCAGACCGACGCAGAGCTGAACGGCCGCCTGATCCGAGACGAGGTGGCCCGGCCCACGGACGACATCAACCGGCGCATTGTCGACAGCAGTGAAGACTGCCTCAAGATCCTGGATCTCGACGGCCGTGTGGATTACGTCAACAGTGCCGGCGTGCGGCACATGGATCTATGCAGCCCGGCCGACATCGTCGGCCGCCTGTGGCTGGATTTCTGGGAGCAGGAGGCACGTGCGGCCGCCGAGAATGCCCTGACGAGCGCGCGATCGGGCCGGCGCGGCGTGTTTCAGGGGCCGAGCAAGACCGCGACGGGCATCATGAAATGGTGGGATGTCGCGGTCACGCCGATCACCGATGCTGAGGGCGCCGTCGTCCAGCTCCTCGCCGTGGCGCGCGACCTGACGGAGCGGCGGCGGGAGGAAGCGTTCCGGGCGGGCCAGCACGACGTGCTCGAGATGATCGCGACCGGCGCTTCCCTGGACGACATTCTCGGCCGCCTCGTGCACCTCATCGAGCGGCAATGCGATCGCATTCGCTGTTCCGTCGTGCTGGTCAACGACGCGGGCACACGGATGCAGTACGGCGTCGCGCCCAGCATTCCGGGATTGTTCGCTCCGAACATGGAAGGCATCACGATTGGACCGAAGGCCGGCTCCTGCGGCACGGCGATTTATCTAGGCAAACCCGTCATCGTGGCCGACGCTCTGTCGGACCCGCTGTGGGACGGTGCCCGCCAGGTGGCGCTGGCGTGCGGATTCCGCGCCTGCTGGTCGGTGCCGATCCTGTCGTCTCAGCGGAAGGTGCTCGGCTCGTTTGCGATGTATGGCGAACGTGCGCGGACGCCGAGCAGCGAGGAGCTCCGGCTGATGGATATCGGCGCGTACCTCGCGGGGATCGCCATCGAGCGGCTGCAGGCGCATCAGGCGCTGCGGCAGAGCGAGGAGCGCAACCGCGCCATCCTCCGGGCGATTCCCGACTGGATGTTCGTGATGAGCAGCGACGGTATCTTCCTTCACTACCACGCGAAGGATCCGTCAAGGCTGCTGGTGCCGCCAGCGGCGTTCCTGGGCCGATCAGTCCGGGAGGTCCTTCCCCCGTCGCTCGCGGACGCCCTGAGCGCGGCGTTTGCCAAGGCGCTCGCGTCGGATGAACCGGAGAAGCTCGAATACACGGTCGGATCGGATGACGAGGAGCGGTTCTACGAGGCGACCGTCGTTCGCTGTGATGGCGACAAGGTGCTGAGCATTGTCCGGGACATCACCGATCGCAAGCGCGCGGAGCTCGACGCTGCAGCCCAGCGCCACGAGCTTGCCCACCTCAACCGGGTTGCGATGCTCGGCGAGCTCACCGGCGCGCTCGCCCACGAGCTGAGTCAGCCGCTGGCGGCGATCCTGAGCAACGCGCAGGCGGCGAGGCGGATGCTGGAGGGGGAAGGACTTGATGTCGCGGAGGTGCGGGCGACGCTCGACGACATCATCCGGAACGACAAACGCGCCGGCGCGGTGATCGATCGCCTGCGGACCCTGCTCAAGAAAGGCACGAGCCTCCGCCAGCCGCTCAATCTCAACGAGGTCACCCGCGAAGTGCTGGACCTGACACGCGGCGATCTCCTGGCCCGCCGCATCGCGGTGACCACCCGGCTCGCGCCCTCGCTGCCGCCGGTGCTCGGCGATCGGGTCCAGCTGCAGCAGGTGGTGCTGAATCTCGTGCTCAACGCCTGTGATGCGATGGACGAGACCAGCCCGCGAGAGCGGGCGCTGATTCTCGAGACCGCGACTGACGACAAATGCGTGGATGTGGCGATCTCCGACTGCGGCATCGGAATCCCGGTGAACCAGCTGAACGCCGTGTTCGAGCCGTTCGTCACCTTCCGTCCCCAGGGACTCGGCCTCGGCCTGGCGATCAGCAGGTCGATCGTGATTTCGCATGGCGGCCGGATCACGGCGGAGAACAACCCGGATCGCGGCGTGACGCTGCGCTGCCGGTTCCCGATTTCCCAGGCCGCCGGTTCCGGCGAATCAATGCGGATGAGATAACATCCGGCGCGAGGAGTGCCCGTCATGAAAATCCGTTCATCGCTGCCCGGAGTCCTGATCACCGCGGCGCTGGTTGCAACCGCGGCATGTTCTGCCGCGCCGCGTCAGCGGCCCGTCGAAGGGGGGCCTGTGGATACCGGCGCCGGAACGCTGACATCGGCACGGAAGTTCCTTGAAGGGCGCTGGGCCCTCGAGTCGTTCGAGGTCCGGCCTCCCGGCCGGGCGCCAATCATGCTGAAAGGGCAGGGGACGCTGTCCTACGACGCCAGCGGCAACCTGACGATGAATATCCGGACAACGGACGAAAAGACGTCGGATCTGCTGCGTGCGGCAGGCATCGATATCAGGGACGGTGTGATTTCGACCGAAGGTCGCACGGCGGTCGACATGCAGAATCACACGCTCACGTATTTTCTGCAGGGACAGAAGCCCCTCATCAAGGGTCCGCTGGGCGTTGAGCGGCCACGTCACTGGGTCGTCGAAGGGGATGTGCTCACCCTGACGAACGACGAAAGACGATGCCGGCGAGCCGCTGTCGATTGGGCGGTGGAGGAGGAGCCAGGGTCAGTAGCCTGATCCTGCGAGTGTGGAGCGGCGTCCTCTTCGGAGGCTATTCGCCCCCACGCTGCCTTCGGCAGGTGCGGCCTTCGGCCGCATTCACGACTGCGTGACGAGACGACCTTCGGCACGGTCGCGCCTTCGGCGCTTTTCACGAAGCCCACCACGGCCACAAAGACGCACAAAGAAAACCTTGTGAGTCTCTTCTACGGATTGCAACCGCTGACGCCGCGCTTCGCGCGTCGGCCCGCAGGCCGACGTCGGCGTCAGCGGGAGAGCCGTTGATATTCAACCCCGACTTTGTGCTCTTTGTGAGCTTCGTGGGCCTTTGTGCGAGCGAGCCGAAGGCTCGCATTCATCGTGTCGTCCGTCGTGGCGTCGTGTCGCCCTTCGACCTTGCTCAGGGCGACCCTGAGTTTGTCGAAGGGTCGTCGCCCCGTCGTTCAAGCGGGCCGGCCTTCGCCAAGGCTATGGCCGGTCCTCCGTAGCGCTTCGCGCGAAGGAGGAAAGCGCACCCGTGAACACGATCGCAGCGTGAGGGTGAACGCGGCTCGAAGAGATTCACGCACGAGGCAGCGGGCAATCCCGTCAATCAGGAGATTCCTCTCCCGTCGCCGCGTATACTGCTCGGCGCGTATGCGTCTTCGACTCTCTCTCGCTCTTGGTCTGCTCGCCGCCCTCGGCGCCATGGGCGCAGCGAAGCAAGCCGCGCAATCATCATCGAAGCCGCTCAAGGTCATTGGCTACTACGCCGACTGGACCGCCACCCGCTACCCGCTGGCGGACATTCCGGCAACCAAGCTGACGCACGTCAACTACGCGTTCGGCAAGATCGGCACGGATAACCGGCTCACCTGGAACGCCAGCGTCGCAACCGAGCGCGTCTATCCCGGAGACTGTGCGGATCGCGGTTGTCCTCACGGGCTGTTCAACCAGATCACGCTGCTCAAGCAGAAGCATCCGCACCTCAAATTCCTCATGTCGGTCGGCGGCTGGACCGACTCGGGGCCGTTCTACGCGATGGCGGCGTCAGACACGACGCGAGAGACGTTCGCTCAGTCCTGCGCCGACTTTCTGAAGACGTACCCGCAGTTCGACGGGATCGACATCGACTGGGAGCATCCCGTTTCAGGCGGTCTGCAACCCGGAAGTCCGGATGATGCGCGCAACTACGTGCTGCTGCTTGCGGCGCTTCGCAAGGCCATTGGCCCGGGCAAGTTCCTGACGATCGCCGCGAGCGCGAGCCCGCGCGGCATTGACCCGATTCTGTATGGTGAGATGGCGTCGCTGCTCGACTGGGTCAGCGTGATGACCTACGACTTTCACAGCGGCGGAAAGCGCGCGGGCTTCAACTCCGCTCTCTACAACCACGACGATCCCTCGAATTCGAGGCTGAACCTGCACGACGCGATGCAGGCCATCGCGGCCAAAGGCATTCCGAAAGACAAGCTGGTTGCGGGCGTGCCGTTCTACGGACGCGGCTGGCAGGGAGTGGAGTCGGAGGAACCCTGGAGCGGCGTGACGGGCACGCTGCAGGTCGGTGGCTATCGGGTCATCGCGGAAACGTTTCTGAAGTCGCCGGACTATGTGCGCCACTGGGATGATGTCGCGAAGGTCCCGTGGTTGTACAACGCGGCGAAGAAGGAATGGATTACCTACGAGGATCCGCAGTCGATGCGCCTCAAGGGCGAATACGTCGTGGCGCAGAACCTCGCGGGCGCGATGTTCTGGGAATTGTCGAATGACGACGGCACGCTGCTCGACGCGCTGCGGAACGGCCTCGGCCTCTCCGGACCTCCGACAGGAAAGTAGGGAAGTCAGTTGGAAGCTGTGAGGCGTGGCAAGCCTGGAAACTGGAAACTACTTTACCTCCGCAACCCAGATGTCGCTTTCATCCTGGGCAATCGTGAAGAAGAATCGTGCGCCGTCGGTGGCGAACTCGCGCCTCAACGATGGTCGCTGCGGATCGTCGAAGCGTACCAGCACGCGCGGTCTGCCGCCGTCGGCCGGCACGGCCCAGATGCTCGCCCGGCGTTCCGCATCAGCGGCCTTGAAGTAAATCGTTCTTCCGTCAGCCGACCAGATCCCGTACTGGGGGAGGGGTTGGTCAGCCGCGCCACGCGGAACGATGGCCTTGTCGTTACTGCCGTCCCGCAGCATGACGTGCAGTTCGCCACGTCGGGTGAACACGATCCTGGTGCCGTCAGGCGACCACTTCGGATCGACTCCCGTGTCGCTCGTCAACGGGCGTGGAGACCCCCAGGGCGCACCCTTTCCCTCGCGCGAGATGAGGAACACGTTGTACAGATCGGCAGTCCCGGTTCCACTCGAGAACGCGATGCTGTTGCCGTCAGGGTTCCACGAGCCATGCTGTTCCTGGGCAGGAGTGGCGATCACGGCCGAGGTCCGGGTGCCGTCAGCCGTTGCACTCATGACGTCACGACTGGTTCCGGGGCGGATCGTGTGAAACAGGATCTCCATGCCATCCGGCGACCAGTCGTTGGCGAATTCGGGGGCAGGATCGCGTGTGACCTGTTCGGGTTCGCCACCTGCGATCCGCACCGTCCAGATATCCGCGTTGCCGCTCCGATCCGAGTCGTACGCGAGCCACTGCCGGTCACGTGACACGGCGATCTTCTCGGTCTTCTCGCTGCCAAACGTCACCTGCTTCGCTTCTGCGACCGACGCCTCGCCTTGCGTCGGGATGGGCAACGACCAGATATTCGCGCGAAACGTCAGAGACGAATACGCGAGCAGCTTCCCGTCGCGCGACAGCGAGATGGCATGCGCGTTCAGGCCTGACGTGACGCGCTCCGGATCCCCCTCGGGAGCGCCCGCTCGTGACAAGCGCTGCCGATACACGTCGCGTCCGCCGCTCCGGCTGGACACGAACAGCAGGCTGCGGTCGCCGGGAGTCCAGACAGGGCTGATATCGAGCCACTGACCATCCGTCACCGCACGATCGACACCCGTCTCTACCGAGACGACGCGAATCGCGCTGAGCTCGGTATTCCCAAGCTGTTCTTCACCGAGCACGAAATCCGAGCCGCCAGTAACGTAGGCGATCTGGGCGCCATCGCTCGACCAGCGCGGCGAGTGCGATCTCGCCGCTTTGGTGACCTCCCTTGGCGATCCACCCGTGGCGGCGATGACGTAGACGCCGTCTTCGCTGCAATAGGCGATCTGCTTGCCGTCGGGGGACCAGGCCGGGGACACCGCAACGCCGCCGCCGCGTGGCGGCAGCAACAGCGCAGGAGTTCCGCCGAGCGCTGGAACGACGTAGAGCGAGCCGGTGCGCACCTCCGGCCGGACGCCGAACCCCTGCCTTCCTGCCTGGAACACGATGCGCGTCCCATCGGGTGACCAGTCGGGCCGCCGCTGCGACGAGGCAACGCCGGCCTCGGTGAGAGGGATCGACCGTGCACCATCGATTTGTCGTACGTACAGGCGCCGTTGTCCTGGCGGACCGGCGACGAACGCGAGCGTCTTGCCGTCGGGTGAAATCGCGGGATCGAGCTCGAGCCCGGGATCGCGTGTGACATGCTTGAGCGCCCCAATGGTGGGTAACGCGGATGAGCGCCCTGTCCACACGAGCCAGCCGAGCGGAATGGCGATCAGGATTGCCACCAGCGCCCCGGCCCCGGCACCGAACATGACGCTGCGGCGGCGGAATCCCGAGGCTGTCGCATCGCTCCCCGGGCTCGACGACCCGTCCAGGGCCACGAGGAGATCGTCCATCCGCTGCCAGCGATCTTCGAGTCGCTTGGCCAGGCACTTCATGACGAGGGCAGCAAGCGAAGGTGGCACGTCAGGGCGCCGATTGGCCAGCGGTTCGGGCGCGGCTGCCATATGGGCGGCCATCACCCCTGGCGCCGTGCTCGCGGCAAACGGTGGAGCGCCGGTCAGCATCTCGTAGGCCATCACGCCGAACGAGTAGATGTCGGAGCGGTGATCGATGTGGCTGCGGCCGGCCGCCTGTTCGGGCGAGAGATAGGCGGGCGTGCCGATGATGGCCGAGGTGGCGGTGACCGTCTGATCGACCGAGGCGCTGCCTTCGAGGGCCCGGGCGATGCCGAAGTCCGCGAGGAAGGCGTGCCGGCCGGAGAGCAGCACGTTATCCGGCTTGATGTCGCGATGGACGACCCCCTGCGCGTGCGCGTACGCGAGCGCGTCGGCGACCTCCCGAAGGATCGTCGTCGTGTCGGTCAGCGGCAGCTGACCCTCGCGGCGGAGCCGGGCTCGCAGCGACTCGCCGTCGATGTACGGCATCACGTAGAAGAGCGCATCATCGACCGAGCCGGAATCGAAGAGCGGGAGGACGTGCGGATGCTTGAGGTGCGCGGTCGTCCTGATCTCGGTGATGAACCGGTCGGCACCGACGGTGGCGACGATCTCCGGTTTCACGACTTTCACCGCGACCTGCCGATCGTGTCGGAGGTCGTGCGCGAGATAGACGGTGGCCATGCCGCCCGAACCCAGCACCCGATCGATCCGGTAATGGCCCGCGAGCGTCTCCGGCAGGGATCGCGGAGTCGAGGTCATCGGTGGCGGGAGGATAACACCTCCCGCCGTACCCGGCGCCCGCGACAGCAGGAGCGGGTCCGGCCTTCGATGCACAGGAAAACCGCGGGGGCTCCGGCGGCCGAGGCCTACTTCCGTGCCGACGGCCACGAGAGCCGGACGTCGCACGCGGCGTCGGCCCCCGCCTCGATCTGGCAGAGCCTCACCTGGCCGTAGAGAACTCCATCCTCGATGTAGTTCACCCCCAGGATTCGCTGCTTCAGGAGTGGCAGGTAGATCGCCTCATGGCGATCGTATTCCTCCTTGCTGATCGTCAGGCCCTCGGGAGGCACGTCGCGCAGCCTGGCTTTCACGGTGCGCGGCCAGAGCCCGGTGCTGGAGGGATCGATCGGTGGATACGGCCATGGACGGACATCGAGCGGGATCGCGCTGCCACGCTTGAGGACGTAGGTCGCGCGCGATGTGGCCCGCGCAGCGATGGTATCGAGCCTCGTGAGAAGCGGGGCGAGCCGGCGATCGCCCTCTTCGATCATCACGCGCTGATACCGGGCACCAATCAGGGTCAGCGATCGCGCCTCACCGGGACCTGACGGGTACGTCGTCGCGATGGCGTTGAAGTTCGCGCCACGGAACGCGCGCAGCAGATCCGACAACTCCGCTGCCGAGAGCCGCTCACGCGTGAACGTCACGTTCGCGCCATTGCGGTGATAGATCGAACCGTCGTTGTAAACGACGGTCGTCTCGCCTGACTCGGGATTGTCACGCACGATCAGGCGCCCCGAGCGGTTGACGCAGTGGGGCGGGATCGCCGTCGTATGGAAGAAGCGTGTTCGCGCCGACAGCTTGCGCACGTTCGTGAGGACTGGCGTTCCGGCCCGGCCTGCCTGTGGCACGCGCTCGTCGCGTCTCATCATGATCGCGCCAGTGACGATGTCGTTCAGCCGGAGCGTTGATACGACCGGTCGCGAGGCGAGATCCACAGCAGGAATCCGCTCCGAACCCCTGCAGGTGGCCGGATCCCGTCCGTTGTCCGGGTCCTCGGCGACGACCTCCAGCCGCCGATCGAGCATCTGGTGCCGGCTGTCCAGGATCTCCAGGATCAGTGGAGCCGGATTGAGGACGCGGGCGAGCACATTAGTACGGAACGTCTGTCCTTCATCGAAAGCAATGGCCGGATTCGCCACGAACTCGATCTGTGACTCGTCGAACGCAACCGGGCCTGCCTTCTGGCCGGTGAGCGCGCATCCGGAGCAGCGAATGTCGCCAGGAGCGACAGCGGCTGGCTGCGTGGATCCCGAGGGGGCCGCCAGCAGGAGCAGATAGACGCCGAAGTGGGCAGTCATGGCCTCGCGCGAGGGGTGCGAGTTCCATGCCCCCGGAAAATGGGCGAAACCGTGCCGGTCTCGCGGGACACGCTCGACAAAAGTGGCAACGTCACACGAATGTGAAATTTTCGGGGTCCGGGGTCCGGGGTCCGGGATCCGACAATCGGGGACCTTTCGCTCGCATTACCAAGTTTCGCCATCCCACGATCAGGCCGCGGATCCCGGACCCCGGATCCCGGATCCCGGACCGTCGGCTCCCACGAAATACCGTGCCCCGACGGTCGCAATGGTCGTTTTTCCTCGGTATACAGGCGGTTGTTGTGGCGACGGGATTGCTCCACGAGCCAGCGTGGACCATCCCACCCAGCTGTCGACCCTTGTTCAAGGACCGTCACAGATCGGGCGCTACGAGATTCTCGGGCTGCTCGGCGAAGGCGGGATGGGACGCGTGTATCGCGCGCGCGATCCGCAGCTCGCGCGGGTCGTCGCGCTGAAGGTGCTGCCGCAGGTCTTTGCGGCCGACGAGGATCGGCTCCGGCGGTTCGAGCAGGAAGCCCGGGCCACGGCCGCATTGAACCACCCCGGCATCATGGCGATCTTCGATGTGGGGATTCACGAAGGCGCGCCGTACCTCGTCTCGGAGCTCCTCGAGGGCACGACGCTTCGCACGCGCATGGAAACCGGCCGGCTGCCAATGGACAGGGCGCTCGACTTCGCCATCCAGATCGCTGACGCCCTGACCGCCGCCCACGCCAAAGGCATCGTTCATCGCGATCTGAAACCGGACAACCTCTTTGTGTGTGCGGGCGATCGGATCAAGATTCTCGACTTCGGCCTCGCGAAGTTGACGGCGACAGCCGCGGGTCCCGGGCAAGTCGACGTGACCGGGACGCAGCTGCACACGGTCATCGGGACGCCCGGATACATGGCGCCGGAGCAGGCGAGGGGCGAGATCGCCGACCATCGCGCGGACATCTTCGCGTTCGGGTGCGTGCTGTACGAATTGGTGGAGGGGCATCGCGCCTTCGACGGCAAGACGCCGGTCGACATGATCAGCGCAGTGCTCAAGGATTCACCTCAGGGTCCCACCAGCTCGATCGAGCGGCCGCTGCCACCGCTCCTCGACAGCATCATCCTGCGTTGCCTGGCCAAGGAACCAGCTGCCAGGTTTCAGTCGGCCAGCGACCTGTCGTTCGCGTTGCAGAGTGCCGGGCGGCGAGAGACCAGATCCGAACTGGTCACCGCCGTGCCGACCGAGACCCGGCGTTCAGGCAGATGGACGATGCTGGCGTCCGGCCTGGCGATCGGGACCGTCCTCGCGGCCGTGGCAATGGTCGCCTTCGGAGGAGCGCTCTTCCGGCGCTCGACCGCCCGCGCTGCCGTCACGGAGTTCCTGGTGCCTCCGCCGGCGGAAACCGTGTCGTTCGCCGCAATGCCGCTGCCCGGATTGTTGCCGACCGCTCCACAGGTGGGGCTCTCGCCGGACGGCCGGCAACTCGCCTTCCTCACCACTGACGCGGACGGCAAACGAGAACTCTGGATTCGATCGCTGGATGTCAGCCGGCCGCGCCCTGTCGAAGGAACCGATGGAGTGTCGTCATTCCCGTTCTGGTCACCCGACAGCCGCCACGTGGTGATTGCGGTGAAGCGGGCGCTGATGAAAGTGAACGCGAGGACCGGCAGCATCGAACGCCTCTGCACGCTTCCCGACGCCGCTCCGCCCGAGCCATTCGTGACGGGCTCGTGGGGAGAGGATGGAACGATTATGTTCTCGGTCGGCGGCCCGACCGGGCTGTATCGGACGGACGCGTCCGGAACGGCACCGCAGGTTGCGACGACGCTCGACGCGAAACGCGGCGACAACTATCACAGCTGGCCGCAACTGCTCCCCGGGAAACGGTTCCTGTTCTTCGTGCGCACCAGCGACCCGCAGACGAATGGCATCTACGCCGGGCGGCTCGATGCGACCGAGACCAGGCTGATCCAGGCGAGCAGCGCACGCGGTGTGTTTGCGAACGACCACCTGATCTGGTCGATCGAAGATCGACTCGTGGCGCAGCCGTTCGAGGTGTCGGGATTGCGACTCACCGGTCAGCCGGTCACGATCGTCCCGTCTGTGTTCCAGGGGGCCGGGCGGACGCCGGCGTTCTGGTCGTCAAACACCGACACGATCGCATACGCCGCCGGTGATACCCGGGAGCGCCAGTTTCGCTGGTTCACGCGCACCGGCGCGGCGCTCGACGCGATCGGTCCGCCGGGCCTGTATGTCACCTTCGACGTCTCGCCGGACCTGTCGAAGGTCGTCGCGGAGGTGAGCAAGGATCCGAGCGCCAGGTATTCGACGCTCGCGTTGTTCGACACGACACGCGGACTCGTGGGGCCGCTGACGCTCGGCGATCAGAACGACTCCGATCCGCGGTTCGGTGCGAACGACGATGTGGTGTTCGCGCGCAACTCCCGGGAGGGCGCCGGTCTCGTCCGCATCAAGCCCGGGAGCAACCAGCAAACGATGGTGATGCCGCGGGGGACACTCCCGGTGCTCTGGCTGGAAGACGCCGCCGCGGACGGATCCGTCGTCTATCGTTCGGGCGCCAACCGCGACGCCTGGCAGCAACTGCCGGGCAACCCCGAGTCGCGCCGCATGACCAATGCGCGGGAACCGATCGAGCAGGTCCAGCTTTCTCCCGATCGCCGGTGGTTCGTCTACAACACGGCGGAATCGGGCCGCTCGGAGGTGTATCTCGCATCGGTCGACAGCGGTGACCGGCTGCAGATCTCGGTCTCCGGGGGAGTGCAGGCCACCTGGCGCGGGGACGGCCGTGAGATCTATTTCCTGAACCTGGACGCCGACCTCTTCAGCGTGGAGATTCAGCCGGGGCAGGACCGGCCGCGTGCCGGTACGCCGAAGCTGCTGTTCAAGACCGCGCTGCCGGTGACGAGCGCCGTGATCGAGCAGTACCGCCCGAGTGACGACGGCCAGAAGTTCCTGTTCTGCCTGCCGCTGACGTCCGTCCGGCGTGAGCCTTTGCGAATGCTCCTGAACTGGCCGGCCAGGCTCGAGGAGGCTCGTGAGGCGAAATAGCTTCTCTTAGGATGCTGTCATGACCACTCTCGACACCGGAACGAAGCTCGCGGTCGAGCGAACCAGGCTGGCGCAGGAACGGACGACGATGGCCTGGGTGAGAACCGCCGCGTCGCTGATCTCGTTCGGGTTCACGATCTACAAGTTCTTTCAGATCGAGCAGAAGGGGCTCGAGCCGGGAAGCGGGCTGATCGGATCCCGGGGCTTCGCGGCCATCATGATCTGCACGGGGGTCGGCGCGCTCGTCCTGGCAGCCGTTCAGCACCATAAAAACCTGCACGAGATGAGGGAAAACTACGGCGCACTGCCAACGTCGGTGGCCGGGCCGGTCGCGTGGCTCGTCGGTCTGCTCGGATTGCTGGCGCTCCTCGGAGTAGTCTACAGAGTGTGACGCGGCCGCCGGCTGACCACCCGGAGCGAGACGCGCCGTTCAGCGCTTCGAGGTGAAGCCATGAGCCCCCGACGGGTTCTCGCGATTCGTCCTGAACCAGCCTTCCTGACGGCGTTGACCAGCCGCCTCGAGAGCCACGGTTGCGACGTCGAGCTGTGTTCCGGCAACGTCGAGGCCGTTCACTGGCTACGTACTCGTGCCGCCGACGTCGTGGTCAGCGACCCCTCCACCAGTGTCGACGAAGACCTGGCGCTCGCGAAGGAGCTGCGGTGCCTGCGTCCTGCCGCCCGCATCATCGTGCTGGCCCCGCACGCGACGCACGCGGAACTGGTAGAGGCGATTCGCGCTCACGTGTTTGCGTGTTTCACGCCGCCATTCGACTATCACGATGTCGCCGCAATGGTGTCGAGCGCGCTCGATGTCGACGGCTGGAAGGACGGCATCCAGGTGGTGTCCGGGCTGCCGCACTGGTTGACGCTGCGGGTGTCCTGCCACTTGCTCACGGCGGAACGCCTGGTACGCTTCATCACCGAGCTGCAGCCGGCGACGCACAATGCCGACCGCGACCTCCTGATGGCGGCGTTCCGCGAACTGCTCCTCAACGCGATGGAATACGGCGCCGGCTTCGACGCCGAGAAAGTCGTCGAAGTCACGGCGGCCCGGACCGCTCGCGCCATCGTCTATCACTTCAAGGATCCCGGCGCCGGGTTCGATCGCCGGGACCTGGCCCATGCCACGACTTCAGCCAGCCCGGAAGCCGTCATGGCCGCCGCGGCAGACCGGGTGGAGCGGGGCCTGCGGCCGGGCGGATTCGGCATGCTGATCGCGCGGCAGGTCGCCGACGAGATCGTCTACAACGAGAGTGGCAACGAGGTCATCCTGATCAAACACATCGACCGATGACCGGGCCGCGCCGTCCCGTTCCACGGCCCTGCCATTCGCCGCCCCGTCAGGCCGGAGTCGCCGACGATATGTCGTGAGCCGCGGTCACCGCCGGCCGTGGCGGCCATCCAGAAACCGGCGCAGAACGCGGCTTTTCAAATCGTTTCCACGCGGCGGCGTTCTTGCTGCCCTGCGGGGCCGGACACGTGTGACCCGTCCCCCTGAAGGGAAGTGGCTGTGACCGCAAAAGCATCGGAACGTTCGAGCCTCGAACGCTTTCTCGGATTCTTCACCGACGTGCACGCCGGCGAGGGAACGACGGCGCTGCTGCTGTCGCTGAACA
>Ga0209382_10002517_pt1 | contig 26531 bp, 25 predicted proteins | sample SoiMetdeltSBSDD5_FD_187599 | JGI IMG/M metagenome (GOLD analysis project Ga0209382, IMG submission 187599) | Bulk soil microbial communities from a Populus tree surrounding site in Tennessee, USA - Soil MetaG P. deltoides SBSDD5 (SPAdes) (version 2) | ecosystem: Environmental > Terrestrial >... | reverse complement strand
CGGCGGACGTGGAAGTCGAGGTCGAACGAGGCGTCGTCCACCCAGACCGGTAGCGCGAGCCCGTAGGGGACCATCTTCACCTTCTGACGCAGACGCGGCGCGAGGTGCAGCCGCGAGGCGAAGACGCGCTCGATGTCCTCGGCCCGCAACCGCCCGTCGGGGCGGGTCGAGGGGTCCAGCACGGACAGCCCGGCGACGTGCATGTGCATCGCCGGCTGCTCCAGGTACAGGAACGACGCGTCGAGCGCGGTGAGGCGTTCGGTGGCCATGACCTCTCACGGTACCGCTCCACGGTCGGCGCGCAAACCGGTGCTAGCCTCGCCCGCGATGCGCCGACGCCTGCGCGCCGCCTCCTTCCTCGTGGTCGCCGCCGTGCTCGCGATCCCGGCGGCTCCGGCCGGCGCGCGCGGCGAGGAGGCAGCCGAAGCCGTCGAGATGCTCGACAACGTGTTCGGCCCCCGCGTCGTCCGCATCCCCGTCGGCGGTGCGGTCGAGTGGACGAACGACGGGCGCTCGCCCCACAACGTGACCGCCGACGACGGCTCCTTCGCGTCGGACGACCTCACGGCGGGCGAGGACTTCGAGCGGACGTTCGAGACCGAGGGGGCGTTCCCCTACTTCTGCTCCCTCCACGGGACCGCCGGGTCCGGCATGACCGGACTCGTCCTCGTCGGCGACGCGGCGATCCCCGAGGCGGTCCCGGGCGTCGGACCCGGCCGCGAGACGCCGCCGGCGCTGCCCGGGGGCGAGGTCCGCGTGCCCGAGGACGCGCCGACGATCCAGGCCGCGGTCGAGGCCGCCGAACCCGGGGGGCTCGTGCTGATCTCGCCCGGCGTCTACGAGGAGGCCGTCGTGGTCACGACGCCGTTCCTCACGATCCGGGGGACCGACCGGAACGAAGTGATCCTCGAGGGCGGGTTCGCGCTCGGCAACGGCATCGCGGTGATCGAGGCCGACGGCGTTGCGATCGAGAACCTCACGGCCCGCCACTACCTGCTGAACGGGTTCCTCTGGCAGAGCGTGTTCGGCTACCGGGGTTCCTACCTCACCGCATACAACGACGGCGAGTACGGGCTCTTCGCGTACGACTCGGTCTACGGACAGTTCGACCATTCGTACGCGAGCGGCCACCCGGACTCGGGCTTCTACGTCGGCCAGTGCTTCCCCTGCCACGCGGTGGTGACCGACGTATTGGCCGAACGCAACGCGCTCGGGTTCTCCGGAACGAACGCCGGGGGGCGGCTGTTCGTCGTGAACAGCGAGTGGCGGGACAACATGAGCGGCATCGTGCCGAACACGCTCGACATCGAGGCGCTCGCCCCGCAGCGGGACGCGGTGATCGCGGGCAACTGGGTGCACGACAACAACAACGAGGACGCGCCCGCGTTCGACCTGCCGTACCCCTCGCTCGGGATCGGGATCCTCGTGAACGGGGGGCGCGACAACCTCGTGACGCAGAACCTCGTCGAGGACCACCTGAACTTCGGGATCGCCCTGCTCGCGTCCTCGGACGAGCACGTCTGGCTCACCGAGGGCAACGAGGTCCGGGGCAACCTCGTCCGTGGCTCCGGCGACGCCGACCTCGCGCTCGGGGCACCGGCCGCCGGCGGCGATTGCTTCGCCTCGAACGCGTTCGCGACGAGCCTGCCGCCGGCGATCGAGTGGCGGAACGGGTGCGGTTCGCCGCTCGCCAGGATGGCGGGAGGGTCGTTCGGGATCCTCCTCGGGCCGCTCGAGCGGTACCTCGATGCCGCGTTCGGCGACGTCGAGGTGGGCGACTGGCGTTCGCAGCCGCCACCGCCGCCCCAGGGGTCGATGCCGGGCGCCGAGAGCGCGCCTCCCGACCCGGCGATCGCGGAGGTCGCCGTCCCCCAACGCGTGCAGATCCGTGACGCCCGCGCGCTCGGCGCGCCGGCGTCCGCCGACGTCTCCCAGGAGGTCACCGTGCTCGGGATGCCGCTCGCTGCCAGCTGGTGGGGGGTGCTCGTGGGCGTGTACGCCTACGCGCTCCCGGTGATCCTGTACACGGCGTGGGTCTCGATCGCGTTGTGGGACCTCGTCCGGCAGGAGGCCGTCCCGAACCGGACCAGGATCCTGTGGATGCTCGTGGTGCTCGTGGTGCCGCTGTTCGGGCCGATCGCCTACTACGTGTTCGGGCGTTCGCCGATCCAGCGATCGCTGAGGATCGTGCTCGTGGCAGGGGGCCTGGCGATCTATGCGGCGCTCACGGCCATCGCGATCGTTCTCGGCACGTAGGGCCTACGGCTCGAGGTGAACCGTGATCTCCTCCGCTACCAGGGTGTCGACTTCCTCGGCCTCACCTCGAGCGTTGCGGTAGAGCCCGGTTCCGCCGGTCACCGCAAAGACGTGCGTGCTCACTCCCGCCGGATCCTCGCCTTGGAGGGTGAGATCGCCCTCCGCGAACTCGAGGACGTAGGTGCAGAGCCAGGTACCCTTCTGCTGTTCGACGACGATCTGGCTGGTCGCGAGGCATTCGAAGAGCACGCGTCCCACGCGGTCGCCGGTCGCGGGATCGTTCAGCCGCGAACGGCCGTCGACCCGGTCGCCGAGATCGATCCTGCCGTCGTGGTCAAGGTCGATCAGCTTGCCGACCCCTGCGGGAATGTTGACCCTGATCGGCTCCTGCTGTGCGCCGGCGGACGTAACCCCGAACATCACACCGGCCCCCACTCCAGCGACGATCAGCGTGCTCACCGTGAGGAACCGAACGAGCCTCCGGATCGCTTCGTCGTTGCCACTCATCGCTTCCTCCTCTCATCCAGCCGTCGCGTCGATCAGGGCTTCGCGATGCGCATGTCGACCGCGACGCCCGCGTGGTCCGAGGGCCACCGTGCCGGCACGCTGTCCGTGCGGTCGTCGAGCTCCTCGCCGGCGATGTCGCACGAGCCCTCGACCGGTTGGGCTTCGAAGTCCTTGTCGAACAGCACGTAGTCGACGGTGTTGTCGAGGTTCGAGGGCACGTTGTCGAGATCGTCGGTCTGACCCGCGGTGAAGCGTGGCTCGAAGCACTCGGCCACCAACCAGGAGTCCTTGAACCCCTCTTCTTTCAACAGGTCCCACGCGGCGTGGTCGAGTTCACGAACGCCCCTCGGGAACAGGTTGATGTCTCCGGCAAGCACGGTCGGGTACGGCGAGCTCGACATGATCTGGGAGAGCTCGCCCACCTGTGCGAGTCGCACCTGGTCGCTGAACGCTTCGAAGTGCGTGTCGAAGACCCGGTAGGGCTCGGTTCGGATCGTGACGTCGACGCTCGCCCATCCGCGTGTGACAGTGATCGAGCTGCCCGGCAGCTCCACGGGGAAGCCCCTCTCGAATATCCCGCTCATGGGGTTCGACGTGGAGAGCTCTGAGGCCGGTAGGTCGGCTCGCACGATGACGGCGTTCCGATCGGTGAACGTCCCCAGCGTTCCGACGAAGTCGATCGGGAGGGTCCCGCGGAACGTGTCGACGACCGACACGGCTCGGTACGGATGTCCCTGGCGTTCGAGCTCGTCCAACAGGATCGTCAGGAAGTCGTACCTCGTCGTGAGTTGACCCGGGTTCGAGATCGTCGAGGTCTGCCACAGCGAGGCCTCCTGCAGGGCGACGACGTCGGGGGCCTTCTCGATGATCTGCTCGGCGATCGCGACCGAGCGGACCCGGAAGTCCACGAGGTCAAGGTGGGCGAACACCACCGCCGCTCGTGCGATCAACTGCGGGAGGGTCAACCCCGGGTCGAAGAGAGAGGGGTTGGAGGTTCGCGCCCAGGTAGACGTTGTAGGTCATGAACCGCGCCGAAGGCTTCGCCCTCTGCTCGGCCGAGACCGGGGCGAACATCGTCGCCGCCGAGACGAAGAGGGTGCCGGCGAGAACGCCGCTGCACGCATCCTTCGGACCAACGGAGCTCCTCTGTAGGACATCGCCTACCCTCCCTTCGGATCCCAAAGATCCAGACCGGTCACACGAGGGCGTCGAGCAACCCGACGGTGGCGAAGAACGCTGCCGCGATCAGCAGGACGAACCCGAGCATCGCGATCACGGCCAATGCGACCGCGATCGTGGTGAGCGAGCCGGGGTTCATCTGCTCGATCGGCTCGGTCACGGTCGCTGCACGTCGCCGTTCGCTCTTCGACCGTTCCATGGTTCGCATCGGTCCCTCTCCTCCCTGGCTCACCCGCACTTGCCAAGGCGTTGATACTTCGCCCTCGGCGCGCGACTCACCAGACGGAGACGAACTCATTCCTGACCACTCCCACCTGGCCGCTCTAGGTACTTCTGGAAGTGGTCCCTGGACGAGTGAACCGATGAGTCGGCGCTACTCGGGGAGGCGGTCGATCCCTCGCTGGATCGCGTAGCGCATCAGCTCGTAGCGCTTGCGCAGGTGAAGCTTCGTCAGGATGTCGTGGACGTGGTTCTGAACGGTCTTCTGGCTGATGAACAGCTTCTTCGCGATCTCGGGGTAGGTGTAGCCCTTGGCCACCAGGCGCAGGACCTCGTTCTGCCGTTCCGACAGCGCGGGCTCCTCGAGCTGGCTGGTTGCCACCCGTCGGAACTCGGACAGGACCAATCCCGCGAGGCCGGATGTGAAGACCGCTCCACCGGCATCGACTCGGCGGACCGCATCGACCAGCTCGCCTCCCGTCTCGCTCTTCAGCACGTAGCCCGCGGCGCCGACCTTGACGGCCTCGAGGACATCCGCTTCCTCGCCGGTTGCCGAGACGAGGAGGATCTTCATGTTGGGTGACTCCTCGATGATGCGGCGGGTGGCGTCCAAGCCGGAGACGGTCGGGAGCCGAAGGTCCATGAGCACGACGTCGGGCATGTGTTCCAGAGCGAGCTCGATCGCCTCGCCGCCATCACTCGCCTCGGCGACGACCGTCGCGACGCCCGACCCTTCGAGATCCCCCCGGATCCCGTCGCGCCACACGGGGTGGTCATCGACGACCATCACGCGGATCCGATCGGTCACGGCCGGGTCGGTCACCGGCAGCTCCTTCCTCGATCGGGGGACGGAACTCGATCTCGGTTCCTCGCCCGCTCAGGAAAGGGCGCCGAGCCCTGGGGGCGCTTGCTGGGCTCGGCCTCGGACGCACCGCGTCGTTCGAATGCGCCTCGCGCCCTCCCGGCGGAGCCTGGCACGCAGGCTGATTCCAGGTCAACGGTCGCCCGGGTCAAGCCAGGGACGCGAGAACTCATCCCCTGCAAGCGAGCAGGGAGCTGCGATCAGCCGACGACGATCGTGCCGGTCATCTCCGGGTGGATCATGCACGCGTAGGTGACCGGACCGTTGCCCTCGACCGCGACGCTGAAGGTGTCGCCGGGCTCGAGCGTCCCTGAGTCGAACTCGCCGCCGTCGGCGGTCACCGTGTGTGGCGCCTGGTCGTCGTTCGTCCAGGTCACCTCGGCGCCCCTCGCGACCTCGAGCTCGGCCGGGTCGAAGGCGAAGTTCGCGATCGAGACGGCGTCGGCGCTCGCGTCGCCGCCGCTCCGCACGAGTGGGGCATCCTCGCGGACCTCGAGGAAGCCCTCCATCCCGAGGTCGTCGTGTCCCGGCACGAGGCACTCCACCTCGTAGAGGCCGACGGGGAGGTTCATCGTGAGCTCGGTCGTCTGACCGGGCCGCAGCAGGCTCGTCTCGGCCTTCAGTTCGTCGTCGCCGCCGCTGCCCGAACCGCTCGAGTCGTCCTCCTCCTCGATCTCGATCTCGAACCCGTGCTGCATCGTCCCTCGGTTCGCCACGACGAACGTGACCTCGCCGGGCCGGATCGCGCCGGCCTCGAGCGTCACGGCCCATTCGCCGAGCCCCACATCGAGCCCGCCGTTGCGGGGGTCGACCTTGCCGCCGCCACCCGCTCCGCCCGCGGCGGGCGCGGTCTCGCCAGCCGGTGCCGAGTTCCCACCGGTGGTTCCGGCATTGGTCGTGGAACCTTCGTCCGCCCCTCCCGCACACGCGGCGAGCAGGAGCGTGGTCGCGATGATGGTCGTGATCTTCCTCATGCCACCGAAGGTACGGGTCGCCCGGTTAAGGCCGTGCTAACCCTCGGCTAGGGGATCTGCTGTTCCTGCGGCGTGGGCGCGCGAGCGAGGCTCGCCGTCACGGCACCCGCGAGGATCAGGGCACCCCCCAGGGCGACGCCGAGCGTCACCGACTCGTCCAGGAACACGAACCCGAGGATCGCGGCCGCGAGCGGTTCCATCGCCGAGACGATCGCCGTCCGGACCGCGCCGATCCGCGCAAGCGCCTCCATCAGCAGGAAGAACGCTCCGGCCGATGCGAGCCCCATGCCGACGAGCGGCCCCCACTCGGCGGCGCCGTTCGGGAGCTGCCAATGGCCGACGGCGTTCGCGTAGACGAACAGGCCCGCCGACGCGCCGGCGCTGATCCACAACGCGCCGGTGAGCGCGTTCGTCCGCTCGATGAGCAGGTCAACCCCCGTGAGGTACGCGCTGTACGTCGCCGCCGTCGTGAGCGCGAGCACGACGCCGACCCCGTCGATCGCGAGTCCTGTCCCGGCGCCGACCACGATGGCCGCGCCGGCGACGGCACACGACAGCGCGAAGAGCGTCAGACGCGCGGGAAGGTGACCACCGAGCGCCCACGCCCAGACCGTCACGAAGACCGGATACGTGAAGAACAGGAGGGTGACGGCGGCGACGGTCCCGTGTTGCGTCGAGGTGAAGAACAGGCTCGCCTCGATCGCGTACCCGAAGAGCGCGAGCAGCAGGAAACGGAGGCGCTCGCCGCGCGCGGCCATGACCGGCCTCCGGGTGACGAGCAGCGCGAGCAGCAGCACGGCGGCGCCGAGCGCGAAGCGGATCGCGAGCATCGACTCGACGGGGACGCCCCGCTCGAGCACGTGCCGGCCCCAGATGATGATCGAGCCGAAGAACAGGGCCGAGCCTGCGGCGGCGGCGCCACCGAGCAGGTCCGCGCGGGCGTGGGTGTCGCTCACGCTCAGACGAGCTCGATGCGCATCCGCTTGAACGCCTTGCCCTTGCTCTCGGTCTTGGCCACGCGGACGCGGCCGACCTCGGCCGTCGAGCGCACGTGGGTCCCGCCGTCGGCCTGCTTGTCGAGTCCCTCGATGTCGATCACGCGGATCGGGTCGACCGACTCCGGGATCAGGTTCACCTTCGTGCGGATCAGCTCGGGGTCCGCGAGCGCCTCCGCCCGCGGCAGGAAGCTCACGTGGACCGGCGCATCCGCGGCGAGCGCCTCGTTGAGGCGCTCCTCGACCTCGCGGCCGAACTCCGCCGACATCGCGTCGAGCTCGAAGTCCATCCGCGCGACGCCCGGCTCGGAGATGTTCCCGCCGGTGACCTTGGCGCCGAACCCCGTGAACACGATCCCCGACAGCACGTGCAGCGCGGTGTGCGTCCGCATCAGCGTGTGGCGGCGATCCCAGTCGACCTCAGCGGTCACCGCGCTGCCCGGGCCCGGCGCCTCGCCGTCGACCGCGTGGACGAGCCTGCCGTCCCGCTTGAACGTGTCGGTGACCGCGACCTCGCCGCCGTCCCAGCGCAGCGCACCGGTGTCGCCGGGCTGCCCGCCGCTCCGCGCGTAGAAGACCGTCCGGTCGAGGACGACGCCGCCGTCCGTCGTCTCGACGACGGTCGCGTCGCAGCTCCTCACGTACGCGTCGGTCGAGTAGAGCTCCTCCGTCATCCCCGGAGCCTACTCGACGACCCCGACCTCATCGGCGCCGGGGAAGGAGCGTTCGCCGGCGCGGATCGGCACGGAGAGCCGGTTCTCCGCCGGCGGGATCGGACACGACCACTCCGGGTTGTACGCGCAGTACGGGTTGTAGGCGTAGTTGAGGTCGACGACCACGGTGCCATCCGCGTCGGGCGGCTCGACCTCGAGGTAGCGGCCGGCCCCGTACGTCTCGTCCCCACTCGTCGCGTCGCGGAACGGCAGGAAGAGCTCGTGCATGTCCCGCGACGAGAACAGCGTGACCTCGGCCGGCTCGCCGCCGACCTCGAACCGGACCTTGCCCGCCCGCCGGTACACGCGCTCGTCGCCGGTGGTCGTCGGCATCGTGATCCGCTCGGTCGGGTCCACGCCCTCGGTCCGGAGCGGCGCGCGGATCACCAGGGCCGGGTCCTCGTCGAAGTACGAGAGACCCTCGAACGCCGAGCGCTGCTCGGGCGTGAGCGGCGACCGCGCGTCGTCGCGGAAGAACGCGTCCTTCGCGGCTCGGAACTCCTCGAGCTCGCTCATGCCAGGTTCAACGGGTGGGCGACCTCATCCGTTCCCCGCGATGAACGAGGACACGCGGGCCACGAGCTCGGGAACCCGTTCGAACAGCTCCTGCTGGCTCGCGAACTCGATCAGCTCCGCGTTCGGCAGCAGATCCGCGAGGATCCTGGCGAGCTCGGCGGGATGGATCTCGTCCCCCTCGATGCCCACGATCTGCGTCGGGATCTCGACCTTGCGGAGCAGCTCGCGGTCCGGGATCGGCCAGTCGTCGACCACGCCGTGGATCGCCCGGGCGAGGCCGTCGGGATCGTCGTGCTGCCACAGCACGCGGTCGATCTCGAGCCGCCACGGCGTCTCCACGTACTCGGAGAGCCGGCGCGGGTCGTTCAGCACGGCGGCGAGCGCCTCCTCGGCCGACTTGCCCTCGAGGTCTCCCGCGAGCTCGTGGTACGTGGCGGCGAGCGGGAACGGCATGTCGAGCCCCGCGGGCAGGAGCCACACCATGCGTTCGAACCGGTCGGGCCGCCGGCAGACGAGGTTCCCGAGCGCGCCGGCGCCGAGCGAGGTCCCGACGGCGACGGTCGCGCCGAACGCGTCCGCAACCGCGTCGACGTCCCGCGAGAAGTCCTCGAAGCGATACCCCGACGCCGGGGCGCTCGAGCGGCCGTGGCCGCGGAAGTCGAACCGCACCTTCGTCCCCGGGATGAGCGGCGTGAACGCGGCCAGCTCGTTCCGGTTGTTCGTCAGGCCGTGCGCGAAGACGATGACGGGCTCGCCGTCGCCCTCGACCGCGCAGAACAGGGTCGCGTCGTCGGTGGTGATCTCCGGCACGGACCCAACCTACCGAAGGTCCGACCTAGGATGGACGGCCGTGGGCGAGATCACCGTCGAACGTGAAGCCGGCGCGGGCGACGAGCCGATGCGTTTCCGGGTGGTCGTCGGGGACGGCGGCTCGAGCACCGAGCACGACGTGACGGTCTCGTCGGGGGATCTCGAACGGCTCGCCGCCGGTCGGTCGGCGGAGGCGTTCGTCCGCGCCTGCTTCGGGTTCCTCCTGGAACGAGAGCCGAAGGAGTCGATCCTCCGGGCGTTCGACGTCGCCGTGATCGCGACGTACTTCCCGGAGTTCGAACGGGAGATCAGCCGGCGGCCGTGACGGCCGCAAGGGCGCGGCGGGCCTGGTCCAGGTGGAACCGGTCGTGCCCGGCGATCATCGTGAACGTGAGGTCGTAGCTCTCAGGCCCGCGCTCGGAGTGCACCCCGAAGCGCGCCCGCTCCTCCTCGGTCGAACGCGCCCACAGCGCGAGGTTGGCGCGCCGCAGGGCCTCGAACGTGGCGAGCAGCTCGTCCGGGTCGGCCTGCGCGTGGTTCAGGCGGTCGACCCACAGATCCTGGTCGTAGCCGATCAGCGGCGGCTCGTCGTGCGCGAGGATCCAGCGGTACCGGCTCGAGGCGACGAGCTCCGCGTCGGTAGCGTGCCCGAGGCACTCGAGGACCGACCACTCGTCCGGCTCGGGGCGCTCGGCGACGCGGGCGCCGGCCTCGCGGATCAGCTCGCGCCACGCGTCGGCCGCGGTGGCCTGCGCGTCGGCCGGGTCGTCGTCCCCGACGAGGCCCACGAGGTGCCGCTGGTACGCGGCGGCCTCGGTGACCGGATCCGGCGACGGCACGCGCTCCACTAGCCCACCTCCACGACGTCGTCCTGCGGCGCGAACTCGCTCCGGATCGACCGCGACCACCGCCAGACGAGCCCGGTGAGCGCCACGAACACCAGGCCGGACACGACGAGGATCGTTCGGACCTGCCCGGGATCGTTCTCGACCCAGACGAACGACAGGATCAGGGCCGGCACGATGAACCCGAGGTTGTACGCGATGTCGAACAGCGCGAACGCGCGGCCGCGGAAGTCGTCGGGCATCGCCTGCTGCATGATCGTGTCGGCCGAGATCTTCGCGACGAAGAACGCGAAGAAGCCGGAGAACAGCAGCCCGGCGAACCCGGCGAGCGTGACCCAGATCCCGAACACGACCGTCCCCGCGCCGAGCAACGTCATCGAGCCGAGCAGCAGGCGGATCGGAGGCACGGAGTCCTTCCACCGCTGCGCGAAGACCATGCCGAGCCCGCCGCCGACGAACCCGAGCCCGCCGACGAGCGCGAGCGCCATCGTGTCCGCTTCGCCGCCCTCCACGAGGTTCTTCGAATACAGGGCGAACGTGAACAGCGTGAAGCCCCAGAACTGGTACCGGATCATCTGGAACGAGACGAGCCCGAGCGCGCCTGCGGGGCGGGAGCGCACCTCGCGGATGCCGTCCGCGACGTCGTGCAGGATCCGACGCGCCTCCTGACCGAAGCTCATCTCGTGCTTCCTCGCCTCCATCCGCTGGATGCGACGGGACACGGTCGCCGCGGCGACGAGCACCACGGCCCCGCCGATCACGACGATCCAGGACGGCAGCGCGGCGCCGAACCCGAACGCCAGCCCCGCACCGAGCACCTGGAACAGCGCCCCGCCCGCCTGCGAGAGCCCGTTCCCCTGCATGAGGTCCTTGCCCGAGAGCACGTCGGGCATCGCCGCCGACTTCACGGCGAGCACGATGCGGACGCATCCCTGCATCACGAGCATCCCGAGGATCAGCCCGCCCGTGATCGCGATCCGGCCCTCGGACGTGTCGTCCCCGAGCGGCAGCAGCGTGGCGACCGCGATCACGGAGCAGATCGCAGCCGTCGCGATGTTCGACACCCAGAGCACGCGGCGGCGTTCGAAGCGGTCGATGAACACTCCGATGAACGGGCTGATGAACGTGTACGGGATGTAGAGCGCGAGCACCACCTTCAGCAGGTAGTCGGCGTTCGGCACCGTGGTGACGTCGAACCCCTCCTGCCCGCCGAACGCGATCGACTTGGCGATCGACCCGCGGATCACCCCGTCCGCGGCCATCGCGAGGAACTGCACGCCCATCAACGCGGCGAAGTCCGCGTTCGAGAAGACGGAGAACATCCCGTTGAAGAAACGCCCGAACCCGTTCAGCGCGCGCAGGATCGGCCGGGCGCCGAACCGCAGGCCCAGCGCGGCGAGCGTGGCGAGGCCGAGCGACGCCCACCCGTGCGCGACGTCGAACGGCGCCCGCGTGACGGCGACCACCACGATCCCGGACAGCAGCACGAGCGTGATCGAGATCCCGGGCACGAGCGCGACCTTCAGCCACCCGTCGTCGAGCTCGAACCACCGGGCGGCGATCGCCCCGGGTAGCACCAGCAGCAGGCCGAGGGCGAACACCACCCACAGCGTGTGCCCCACGTTGTCGAAGGCGGTCGGATGCTCGGCGTAGAAGCGGGTCACCTGCTCCTCGGCGGCCCGGGCCGCGGCCAGCGCGTCCTCGGACGGGGTGGACAGCCCCTCGCCCGTGATCACGGCGATGTCGTCCCCGAGCACGAGGAGCTCCGCCGGCGCCTCGTCGAGCAGGTCCTCGTTCACCGTGCCCTCGTTGAACTGACGGACGAGGAAGGTCACGGGCGGGCCGGGGTACTCCTCGCGGAGCTCCGTGAGCTCGCGGTGGAACCCCCGCGACATCTTGTTGTAGGTGTCGTCGGTGAGCACGGTCGGCTGGTCGGCGACGAAGTCGTCGACCTCGCCGAAGTAGGTCATCGAGCGCTTGACCGCGTCGCCGGGCAGCCCCGTGCGCGAGACGTTCGTGAACGTCTTCGACCACCCGTAGGCCTGGTACGTGTCGCCGAAGTTCACGATGAACACGATCGGCGAGTCCTCTGGCGAGTTCTCGACGATCGCGTTCGTCGCCGCAAGGGCCGTGCGGGTCGGCTGGTCGATCCACTGGCTGTCCGGGTTCGCCCAGTTCGAGGACTCACGGCCCGAGAGCCAGATGTAGCCGAACGACCCGACGATCACGAGCGACGCGACGACGCCGGCGATCTTGGCGAGGCCGTCCCGCTTCCAGAGCCACTTGATCGCGACGTACGCGCCGAGCCCGCCGAGCGCGAACAGCCCAACGGTCGCGTTCATGAACCGGTAGTACGGGTACGCGGCGCCGGTGATCCATCCGAACATGCCGACGAGCGGCAGCAGCATGAGCGCAGCGATCGAGCCGAACTGGTCGGAAGGCTGGCGATCCCTCCGTGCCCGCCAGATCGTCCAGCCGATAGCGAGCAGGATCAGCGGCACGAGGATCGCGGGCTGCAGCGAGTCCACCCATCCGTCGAGTCGCCTCAGGAACACGTCCTTCGTGTACGGCGGAGGCAGCGCGGCGTCGGCGAGCGAGCCGGCAACGCCCCACGGCGCGACGAGCCAGCTCGCGAGGCCGAAGATCATCCCGAAGCCCGTCGCCATGAGCGAGGGGCCGAGCTCCTTCAGCGGCGGGCCGAGGTGGAACCGGCTCGTCAGCACGCGCAGCCCGAAGAACGCCATCAGCGAGAAGCCGAAGATCACGCACGTGGTCGGGTGCGTGAACGCCGCGGCCACGCCGAACAGGAACAGGGCGCTCCGCGCGCCCCACGACGTTCGGCCCGGCGGGAAGAACGCGAGGATCAACGACAGGAAATACAGGACCGTGATGTTGTCCAGGTAGCCGACGTAGGGCGTCGTCATGAACAGCGCCGCGGTCGAGAGCATCACGAGGAGGAACAGCAGCGGGTCGCGGTGCGTGCGCCAGGAGAACGCCCCGAGCGCGAGTCCGGTCAGCACCGGGACGCCCACCATCATGAACGCGCTGAACGTGTACAGGTCGATCCCGGCGACCCGTTGCAGGATCGAGCCGAAGAGCGGCACCGTCACCCGGTAGCCGCCGCCGAACATCGAGAACGGACCCCAGTCCCCCGCGATCAACCCGGGGTCGTCGTTCATCATCAGGTTGGAGCGCCACGTGTACCAGGCGGGGTCGCGCGTCGGGGCGCTGATCGACGGGTCGCGCAGGAACGTCCACCCGAACGCGAGCAGCAGGAGCGCGATCGCGAGGATCAGGACCAGGGGACTGGACAGCCGCCCCCGCCGTCGCGGCTCGGGAGCCTGGACGGCCGCCTCGGAGCGGTCCCTCGTCAACGCCATCGTGTGCGGTGTCCCCCTCGGGCCCTCACGCTCTCCGTGCTGCCTGGTGGGGGCCGGCCCAGGATACGCGACGACCCGGGGGCGGGCCGAGAACCACGGTCATCTCGGCGCGGGTCCGCGCGAGGGCACTACTGGTACCGCCTCGGCTCCTCGTCCGGGAAGGGCTCGCCGATGCAGTCGGTCGGGAGCGGAAGGAGGTCGGGCGGCCGGGGCCGCTGGTCGAAGTCGAACGAATCGAGGAGCGGGGTCGCCATCCGGTCGCGCTCGCTGAGCTGGGGCAACCCCCAGTTGTCCTCGATGAACCGGACCGGCGAGGAGAACTCGGCCTGCTCGTGGCTCACATGGCCGTGCTTCGCATAGGGCGAGATCACCTGCATCGGCGCACGGATCCCGAACCCCCAGGCGTCGACCTGCGGCGGCGGCACGTGGTCGTAGAAGCCGCCGTAGTCGTCCCACGTGAGGAAGATCGCGGTCTCCTTCCACATCGGGCTGTCCATCACGGCGTTGATGACGGCCGTGGTCCAGTTCTCGCCCCAGCAGAAGCTGTACTCGGGATGATCCGAGACCTCGAAGCGCGGCGTCACCCACGTCACCGGCGGGAGCCGGTCCTCGCGGATGTGATCGATGAGGTCGTCCACCGGGAAGATGTGGCGCGCCCACCGCTCCGGGTTCCCCCGGACGTGCGAGATCGCCGAGTACGCGTTCCACAGGTAGCCGTTCTGGTACGGCGTCGCCGAGTAGTACGCCCACGGGATCCGCTTGCGGTCGAGCAGGTCGCCGGCTGTCTCGATGTCGAAGCAGGGGAACTCGCGGCCGGTGTTCCCTTCCGCGTCCTTCACGCCGACGTAGGCGTCGGAGAGCGAGTCGCAGCCCCACGCCTTGAACAGCCCGGTCGTGCGATGGCGGTAGCGCAGGTCGGCGTTGTCCTGCGCCGGGTTCTCGTAGGCGCCGGCGGACTGCGCGGCGATCGAGAACATGTGGTTCGGGAACGAAGGGCCGTGCGCCGAGGTGTAGAAGTTGTCGAGCAGGACGAACTGTTCGGCCCAGTGGTAGTGGTTCGGGTTGTCCTCCGGCAGGAACTGCGTGTACGCGCCGAAGTCCGCGGCCTCGCTCTGGTTGAACCCGTCCATCGCGCCTTCGTTCCAGGCCTCGATCGCGCAGTCGTAGCAGTGCTGGATGTCGGCGGGCAGGGCGTGTCGCGTGGCCGGGGTGAGCGGCCGCTCCTCGCCGCGGTCAATGCCGACCGTGACGCCGTTCGCGCCGGGGAAGCGGCCGAACATGTGATCGAAGGTCCGGTTCTCCTTCACGATGTACAGCACGCGCTTGATCGGCGTCTCGGTTGCGAACGCCTTCGCGTCGACGGGATCGGGCGCCGTGCCGAACGGGATCGGCGGCTCCCACGTCGGCCGTCGCACGCCCGCCGCCCGCGTGCACGCGGCCAGGAACGCGCCGACGCCGAGGGCCGCACCGCGCAGGAACGTCCGCCTCGGATGAGGGTGCTGCATCTCCTGCATCGGCGATCGAGTCTATCCAGCGACCGTGCTCGGCCCGGAGGCGATCATGGCCGGCCCCGCGCCTCGGGCAGGCACCCGAGGTCCGGCAGGACCGAGATCGGGAACGCCGCGTCGAACACCGGGTCGTCGCGCTCGGCCTCGGGGACCGACCCGGGGCCGTCCGGGTGTCCCTCGCCCTTCGTGTAGCGCAGGACGAAGCTCGCGATCTGCTCGAGCGAGTACCCGCTCTCGCGCATCGGGACCTCGTTGACGTAGAGCTGGCTCGTCCGGACCGCCTCGAACACCGACCTATCGGTCGCGGACGGGAAGGCAGCGTTCAGGTCGCGTTCGAGCTCGGTCGGCGTCACCTGGAACGCCCCGGAGACCGCGGGGTCGTACTGCGCGCCGTGATCCGCGGTGAGCACGAGCGCCCACCGGCCGGGTCCGACCTCGTCGTCGAGGAAGTTGACGAACCGGCCGAGATCCTCGTCCTGTGCTCGGAGCGTGTCCTCCATCTCGGGACTGTTCACGCTCCAGATGTGGCTCACGTGATCGATCGCCTTGAAGTTGATGTACAGCAGGTCCGGGACGTCGTCGTCGCCGAACCCCTCCCGCGCGATCACCTCCTCGACCATGCGCCCCTGGTACGGGATGCGAGCCGGCGTCGCCCACCCCTGCTCGAGCTCCTCGATCGGGTTGTCGCGCCAGTTCCCGTCGAGCGCGCCGTCCTGCCGGTCCACCGCTTCGGTGTAGGCCGAGAGAGCGGGCAGGTCGTTCACGTACTCGGGGAACTCGTAGAAGGGCTGGTACCGCCCCTGCAGGTTCCAGGTCGTGCCCTCTGCCCCCTCGTTGTCCGCATCGGTCGGGACGCGGAGCACGGCGAGGTCGCGGTCGCCGCCGCCCCAGAGCGACCCGTGGCTCGCCATGTTGAGGTGCCACGTCACGCTCGCCAGCCCGCCGACGAGCGGCTCGTTGCCCCTCGCGCGGTCGTACAGGTCGGCGAGGGTGGGCTCCATCAGCAGGACCGGACCGAGGGCGCCGGCCCGGACGAGCTCGTCCCCCAGACGGAACTCGGCGTCGGTCTGCCCGGTGCGCATCGGGAACGCCCCGGTGCCGAGCGTCGCGTGGGTGGCAGGCGTGATCGAGGGCGACGATCCGACGCTGGCGTGCTCGTACCAGACGCCGTCCTCGATCAGCGAGGACAGGACCGGCCAGTCGTCCGGGAACGTGTCGAGGACGCTGTCGCCCCCGGCGTCCCACACGAGCGTGACGATCAGCGGGGGTGACTCGTCCGTCGCCGGGATCTCGGGGAGCGCGCCGCCGTCGAGCGCCTCGAATTCGTAGTGCAGCAGCGCCGCCTGCGTCGGCGCGACGTCGGCGAGCGTCACCCGACGGTCGACGCGGCCGAGCGCGGGGACGACGCCCGGCCCGTACCAGAACAGCGGCACGTCCTGGAGATAGTTCCACGGCCCCGAGTGCGGGAAGTTCGTCCCCACGAAGTTCGGCTCGTCGGGCACGAACACGATCTGGCCGGAGCGCTCGGGGTCGGTCCCCCGCCACACGCGAAGGAGCTGCTCGTGCGGCAGGGAGCAGGCGGCTCGTTCGAGCAGACCCGGCGTGGGCGGCGCGACCGGTTCGGCGGTGGTCGGCTCGGAGGCGTCGGAGAGGCCGGGGCCGCCCCCGGTCGGCGCCTCGGCGGGCTCCTCGCCCGAGGTGCACGCGGCCACGATCATCGCGAACGCGAGCAGCGCACCGGCCCGCCTCACGCGCGTGCCTCCGGCAGGCAAGGGAGCCGGTCGAGCATCTCCGACGGGAACGCCGCCTGGAACACCCGGTCGCTGGCCTCGTCGGACGGGACGTGCACCCCCGGCTGGGCGGTGTCGGCCTTGGTGAGCCCCATGATCCACCGGCTCACGTCCTCGAGGTCGTGACCGTTCTCGCGCAGCTCGGCCTCGTTCACGAACATCTGGGTCGGCTGGATCAGCTCGACGATCCTCGTCTGGTCGCCGTCGGTGTCGAGCGTGGCGTTGATGCCGTTCGAGATCGGCGTCGCCGAGATCTGGAATGCCCCCGTCAGCTGCGGGTCGGGAAGGGACCCGTGATCCGCGGTGAGCGCGATGACCCACTCGCCCTCCCCGACCGTCTCGTTCAGGAACCCGACGAGATCCTCGAGCGCCTCGTCCTGCGCGCGGACGGCGTCCTGCATCTCGGGGCTGTTCACCGTCCAGACGTGGCTGACATAGTCGATCATCTTGTAGTTCACGAAGAGCAGGTCCGGGACCTCGTCGGCGCCGAACCCCTCGCGCGTGATGAGCTCCTTCAGCACGCGCGTCTGATACGGGATCCGTGCCGGCGTGTCGAACCCCTCGAGGAGCTGCGCGATGTCGTGCGTCCGCCACTTCCCGTCGAGCTGTCCGTCGGCCTGGTCAAGCTCTCGGACGTCCTCCTCGAATCCGCCGACGTCGTTGATGTACTCGGGGAACCGGTAGTAGGGCTCGAGCACCGGGGTGAGGTTCCACTCGAACCCCTCGGCGCCGAGCGTCTCCGCGTCGACCTTCTCCCGGATCACCGCGATGTCCTCGTCGCCGCCGCCCCACATCGCGCCGTGCCCGAGCATGCCGAGGTGGATGCTCACGGTGCCGAGCTCGCCGACCACCGGCTCGTTCCCCTTCGCGGCGTCGTACAGGTCCGCGAGGGTCGGATCCATCAGGTACGTCGGGCCCTCGGCCCACGGCGTCGTGAGCTCGTTGCCGATCCGAAACCGGTGCGCGATCAGCCGGTGCGAGTCGGGGAACGATCCGGTCCCGATCGTCGCATGGGTCTGTGCGGTGGAGGTCGGCGTCGTGCCGACGGTCGCTCGGTCGTACCACGTGCCCTCGGGGATCAGGGACGCGAGATACGGCCAGTCGCCCTCCCAGCGTTCGAGGACGTTGCGGCCGCCGGCGTCCCAGACCATCGTGATGACGAGCCGGGGCGGCGTCTCGTTGCCCGCGATCGCCTCGGCCATGGGCGTGCCGTCCCTCGGCCGGAACGGGAAGCCGATCAGCTCGGCCGTCGTGGGCGCGATCCCCGCGAGCGTCACCGGCCGCTCGACGACGCCGGCGGGCGCGACGTGGCCCGGTCCGAACCAGAACATCGGGATCTCCTGCGCGTAGTCCCACGGCCCGACGTGCGGAAGGCCCGAGCCCACGAAGTTCGGCTCGATCGGCAGGAGCTGGATCTCGGCGCCACGGTCGAGGTCGTGACCGCGCCAGGTACGCAGGAGCCACTCGTGCGGCAACGAGCAGGCGAGCTCTTCGAGCACGCCGCCTTCGGGTTCGGCGCCCGCCGGCGCCGTGGAGCCGGTGGTCGCGGGACCGGTCGACGCACCCGTCGGCTCCGGTGCCGCGGTCGCGCGTGGCGGCTCCTCGTCGCCAGAACAGGCGACGGCGAGCACCAACAACGAGAGGGCGAGCGCCACCAAACGGTGGGGAGGCATGGGTGGCGCATACGAAACACGACGCCGCTCGGAACGACAACCCAACCGGTTCGTGCTGGCTAGCTCGAACCGGGCAACCGCCAGTCCCCGAACGTGAGGAGTTGCTCGGGCCCGCGATGGCCCTCGGTTTCGCCGGCGCCGCCACCGTTCAGGACGACGAACTCATCCATCCCGTCGCCGTCGAAGTCGAACGCCTCCGCGGTGTCTCCGCACCCGGCCGACACGGGAGCGACGTGTTCCGGCGTGAACGACCCATCCCCCCCGACGCGCACGAACCGGTCGGGCATGTCCCTCCCGTTCACGCACCCCTCGACCACGAAGATGTCGAGGTCGCGGTCACCGTCCGGGTCTCCGACCGCAAGGCCGTGTCCATGCCGAAGGGGCAGCCGCCAGGCGACAGCGAACCTCTGCCTGCGCCCCTGCAGCGCGACGGTCAGTCCACGTTCATTCACGTAGGCGAGATCGAGCCTGCCGTCCCCGTCGAGGTCTCCGAACCGAGCTGCGGTCGCGGCGATCATCGGCAGCCCAACGCTCTGGGTCACGTCCCGGAACCCCGAAGGCTCCCGACGGAACAGGTGGATCCGGTCGTCCCCGCAAACGAACAGGTCGTCCCACCCGTTCCCGTCGTAATCGGCCGCGGCGGCGCACCGGCCCCCGATCTCCTCCGTGACGCCGAGGCGGACCTGTCGGAACGCTCCCGGCCGGCCGACGAACGTCCGGTTCGGCGTCGGGCGCCCGTCCGCTCGGGCGGCGTCGTTGCTCACGAACAGGTCCGGCCGCCGATCGTGGTTGAGATCGAGGAAGATGGGGATGCGACCTCGACCCCAGATGTCCTCCACCCCGTACTCGCTCGCTCGATCCGTGAAGGTCCCGTCGGGGTTCTGGATCCACAGCTCGTTCCACTTCCGTACGGTGCCATGCCGGGCACCTTTGGCGCAGTAGACGTCCCGCAAGCCGTCGAGATCCACGTCGGAGACGGCGCACCCATGCCGGTCCACGCGGCCGTGGAGGTCGTCGTGGAACCGGAACGACCTCACGAACCCGAGCGGGGCGTCGGCCCGGATCCTGCTCGTGAGCAGGGTGCCCGCGAGGCCGTGACGGCTGATGACCAGGTCCGTCCAGCCGTCCGAGTTCATGTCCGCCGCCGTGACGGAGTAGCTCGGCACCTCGCCGGGGAGCCCCAGGAGCGGGCCCAGGTCGCGGAACCCGGCCATCGGAGCGACCGGCAGTCCGCCGGTGGGCGCGCCCACCGCGCCGGTCGTGTCGGTCTGATCGGAGGTCGCGGTGCCGGGCGGGGGCTCGTCACCCGAACAGGCAACGGCGACCATCAGGAGCGCGATGGCGAGCAACGAGATGATGGATGCGCGAAGGGCACGGAGGAGGTGACCGAACGGTCTGGTCCTCATCCGTGGCAGCACGACAGGCATCGAACCTAGCAAACCCCTGGACGCGAGGGGAACGTCGCGCGCGCATCCGCGGGATCGATGCCCGTTCCGCCCCAACCCGTCGTGTAGCCTCGGCCCGTGCTCGGAGCGTCCTCGTCGGTCTGGACGGCGACGATCCTGTCCGTCCTCGCCGTCAGCGCCATCGCGTTCGTCGGGATCTTCTTCCTCGTCGTCCGCAAGAGCCTGCTGCGCCGGGTCGTCCCGATCCTCGTCGCGTTCGCCGTGGGAGCGCTGCTCGGCAACGCGCTGTTCCACATCATCCCCGAGCTCGCCGAGGGCGGCGGCATCACGGTCGGGATCTCGTGGGTGATGGCGCTCGCGATCGTCGGGTTCTTCGTGCTCGAGAAGTTCATCCACCTGCACCACCGGCTCGAGGCGCCGGCGCACGGTCATCTCCACCCTGTAGCGATCACGAACCTCGTCGGCGACGGGATCCACAACTTCGTCGACGGTGCGTTCATCGCGGGCGCGTACCTCGCGAACGTGTCGCTCGGGCTCGCGACGACCGCGGCGGTCGTCCTCCACGAGATCCCGCAGGAGATGGGCGACCTCGGCGTCCTCGTGCACGCCGGCCTCACGCCGAAGCGGGCGCTCGTCTACAACCTCGCGACGGCGGGTACCGCGGTCGCCGGCGCGGTGCTGACGCTGCTGCTCGAGGACGCGGTCGGCGGCCTCACGCGGCCGATGCTCGCGCTCGCCGCCGGAGCCTTCATCTACATCGCCGGCGCGGACCTGATCCCGGAGCTCCATCGGGCGACCGACTGGCGGTCCTCGATCTTGCAGTTCCTCGCCGTCGTCGCGGGGTTCGCCGTCATGGCGGCACTCCTCGCCATCGACTAGCGCGTCTTCGATCGTCCGCGCACGGCGTCGTCGGCAGCCCGGCGCATCGCCTCCGGCCCGAAGCCGAGCTGAAAGCCCCGCCGCGCGAACGCCTCCGCGGCCTCCGCGAGACGGCGCTCGCGGTCGGGGATCCGCGCGGTCGGCGTCTCGGCGACGAACGTCCCGTGGCGACCGCGCGTGACGAGCAGGCCCTCGCGTTCGAGGGCTCGGTACGCCTTCGCGACGGTGTTCGGCGATAGGTCGAGCTCCTCGGCGAGTACCCGCACGGGCGGGAGCCTTTCCCCCGGACCGAGCGACCCCGCGTCGATCCTTCGGCGGAGGGCCACGACGAGCTGCTCGGACTCGGGCAGTCGCGATCCGGACGGGAGCGAGATGCGCACGCCCGCATCATCACCCGTGGCCGGGCGGCCGTGTAACGTGCTCGCCGATGAGCGTCCGCGTCGGCATCGGGCTGTTCACCGCGCAGCTCCCCGACGGGTCGGACCGGTCGTTCGCGCAGGAGTACGCGGAGACGATCGAGCTCGTCCGGCTCGCCGATCAGGTCGGTTTCGACTCGGCGTGGGTGAGCGAGCACCACGGGTCGTCCGACGGCTACCTCCCGTCACTGCTCCCGATGCTCGCCGCGTTCGCGACGGCGACCGAACGGATCGAGCTCGGCACCGGCGTCGTGATGACGCCGCTGCACGATCCGCTCCGCCTCGCCGAGGACACCGCCGTCGTGGACCAGCTCTCGGCGGGCAGGCTGATCCTCGGCCTCGGCAACGGCTCGCGGGAGGAGGAGTTCCGGATGTTCGGCCGCCCGACGACCGACCGCGGGCTGCGGACCGAGGAGACGATCGAGGTCCTGCGCCGCGCGTGGAGCGGCCGCCGCTTCTCGTTCGAGGGCCGGACCCTCCGCTACGACCGGGTGAAGGTGACGCCGCCCCCGGCGCGGGCCGAGGGACCGCCGATCGTGCTCGGCGGGTACGCGCGACGGGCCGTCGAGCGCGCCGGCCGGCTCGCCGACGGGTACGTCACCGACGAGACCGGTCCGGACGAGCTTCGCGAGAACCTCGGCCTCATCGACGGGGCCGCGAAGACGGTGGGCCGGGACCCGACCGCGTTGTCGATCGTCCTGCTCCAGAACGTGTTCGTCTCGCGGGACGGCGACGCGTGGCAGGAGCGTGAACCGTGGACGTCGCTCCGAAGGGGCGTCGCCCAGCAGCTCGGCGCGTACGAGGCGTGGGACGCCGGCGCCGACACGCCCGAGCTCGACCGGCTCGACCCCGTGACGCCGTCCGACGAGGACTTGCGCCTGTCGACGCCGTCCGGCGCCCCCGAGGAGGTCCTCGGCGCGCTGCTCCCGACGATGCGCGAGTTCGGGACCCGCGACCTGCACCTCGTCGTCCGGCTGCACTACCCGGGGATGGGTCTCGAGACGGCGGCGCAGGCCGTCGAGCTGTTCGCCTCGGACGTCCTACCCGCGCTGAAGGCCGGATGACGCACGGGCGCGGGAAGGCGCGCCTCCCACCGCGCTGGTTCGTCGTGAGCTTCTGGCACGTGCACCGACTGATCGTGCGGGCCAGCCGAAGTCGCCGAGGACTGTGGCCGCCACGCCGGGGGAAATGGGGCACCCTGAGACTCACGACGACCGGCCGGCGCAGCGGCGAGCCGCGGAGCGTCATCATCGGCTACTACGAAGACGGACCCAACCTGGTCTCGATGGCCATGAACGGATGGGGTGAGGCCGAGCCAGCCTGGTGGCTGAACCTGCAGGCTCGCCCGGAAGCGGTCGTCGAGTTGGCCGGTGGACTCCGGCGCGAGGTGCTCGGACGGGCGGCGACGGGCACCGACCGCGAACGCCTCTGGCAGCGCTGGCGCGAGCTGGACGGGAACCTGGACGGCTATGCCGCGCGCCGACCGCACGAGACGGCCGTCGTCGTCCTCGAGCCGCGCACCTCGGTCGGGTAGCCGTCTCGCCTTCGTCCGCGCACGCCTCCATCGCTCTCGAGGATCCGCGGAGAGGTCTCCTCATGCAGGGCGTTCCTTCGACGGATCGATCGTCGAACCTAGACAGCGAGCCGAACGCGACCGCGCGGCGATCCGGTGAGCGCCGCCGGGCCCGCCTCGACGATGCCCTCGTCCGCGAGCGCCGACACCGCCGGCACCAAGCGCTCGGTGCCGAAGCCGGTCTCGGCGACGAGGCGACCGACCGAGAGCGACTCGTGCGCACGGAGCGCGCGGACGACCGCGCCGCGAACCTCGCGCGTCGAGCCGCGGAACGGTCCCTGCCTCCTCCGCGCCGGCCGCAGCGGCAACCCCGCGGCCAGGAACCGACAGTCCGCCGCGAGCGGACACCGTTCGCACCGCGGCCGGGGCCGGCACACCTCACGGCCGAGATCCATCAACGCCTGGTTCCATCGCCCAGGATCGCGCGAGTCGAGCCACGCGTTCGCGAGCCCGGCCACCTCGCGCGGCGACGCATCGTCCGCCTCGACACCGAATTGCACGCGCGCGACGATCCGTCGCACGTTGGTGTCGACCGCCGCGACCGGCACGCCGAACGCGATCGACGCCACGGCCGCGGACGTGTACGGCCCGACGCCGGGGAGTCGCCGCAGTGCGACAGGGTCGGCCGGAAGTTCCCCGTCGTGGTCGCGGACCACGATGCGCGAGGCCTCGGAGAGTGCCACCGCCCGCCGGTGGTACCCGAGCCCGTCCCACGCCCGCAGTACCTCGCGCCGAGATGCGGCCGCGAGGGACGTCACGGTGGGGAACCTCCGGAGGAACGCGTCGAACGCCGGGGCCACGCGGGCGGCCTGCGTCTGCTGCAGCATGATCTCGGAGACCCAGACGCGGTAGGGGTCCCGCGAACCACGCCACGGGTACGAGCGGGACCGTGACGCGAACCAGGCGAGCACCCTTTCCCGGCCGAGCCGGCCCGGGCTACGCTGTCTCGAGGCCATGACCACCGTTCGCGACATCATGAGCAAGGACCTCGTCGCGGTCGAACCCTCCTCGACGGTGGCGGAGGCCGCAACCCTCATGGGCGAACGCCACGTCGGCTCGGCGCTCGTGCTCGAGGGCGGCCGGGCGACGGGGATCTTCACCGAGCGCGACGTCCTGCGGGCGCTCGCGAGCGACTTCGACGCGGCGCACCACCCGGTCGCGGACTGGATGACGCACGATCCGATGACGGTGGACGCGGACACCGAGGTTCGGGCTGCGCGCGACCTCATGCTGGCCGGCGGGTTCCGTCACCTGCCGGTCACGCTCGAGGGCGACCTCGTCGGGATCGTCTCGATCCGCGACATCTCGCGCGCCAGTTCGTAGCCGCGCTAGAACCCGGCCTTCCCGCGCTCCGGCAGGTCGTCGGCGGCGTCCTTGAGCGCCTTCCAGACGTCGCGGAAGACATCGCCCGCGTAGCTGGCGGGCTGGCTGTTCTCGCCGCCCATCGCGCCGCGGACCGCCGACGCCGTGATCTCCACGGCCTTCTCGAACAGCGTCCAGTCGAGCTCTCGTGCCATCGGTGTTCGGACCTCCGGGTCGTGTGGTGGCGAACAGGCTACCGGGCGGTGGGCTTACTCGTAGGCCCGCAGCCCGGTGAGCGCCTCGCCGAGGATCAGCGTGTGGATCTCGGTCGTGCCCTCGTAGGTGAGGACCGACTCGAGGTTGTTCATGTGGCGGATCACCGGGTACTCGAGCGTGATCCCGCTCGCCCCGAGGATCGACCGGGACTCGCGGGCGATCTCGAGCGCCTCGCGGACGTTGTTGAGCTTGCCGAGGCTCACCTGCTGGGGCCGGAGCCGCTCCTCGTCCTTCAACCGGCCGAGGTGCAGCGCGAGCATCGTTCCCTTGGTCAGCTCGACGGCCATGTCCGCGAGCTTCCGCTGCGTGAGCTGGAAGCCGCCGATCGGCCGCCCCCACTGCACGCGCGTCTTCGCGTACTCGAGCGCGGACTCGAAGCACGCGCGCGCCGCGCCCATCGCGCCCCAGACGATCCCGAACCGCGCCTCGGAGAGACAGGACAGCGGCCCCCTGATGCCGGTGACGCCGGGCAGCACAGCGTCCCCCGGGACGCGGACGCCGTCGAGCACGAGCTCCGACGTCACCGACGCGCGCAGCGAGAGCTTGCGATGGATGTCGTTGGCGGCGAAGCCGGGCGAGTCGGTCGGGACGAGGAACCCGCGGATGCCGTCGTCGGTGATCGCCCACACGATCGCCACGTCTGCGACCCCGCCGTTCGTGATCCACATCTTCGTCCCGGACACGACCCAGTCGTCGCCGTCGCGCGTGGCCCTCGTCCGCATCCGGGCCGGGTCCGAGCCGGCGTCGGGCTCGGTGAGGCCGAAGCAGCCGATCACCTCGCCGCGGGCCATCGGCGGGAGCCAGCGCTGCTTCTGGTCCTCGGACCCGTACCTCCAGATCGGGAACATGCAGAGCGAGCCCTGAACACTCACGAACGACCGGAAGCCGCTGTCGCCGGCCTCGAGTTCGAGGCAGGCGAGGCCGTAGCTCACGGCGTTCGAGCCCGCGCACTCGTAGCCGGTGAGGTGCATGCCGAGCAGCCCCATGGCGCCGAGCTCCTTCGCGACCTCGACGGGGAACTCGCCGGCCTCGAACCACCCCTCGATCCCGGGCAGCACCCGGTCATCCACCCATCCGCGGACCGTGTCCCGGATCGCGAGCTCCTCGTCGGAGAGCAGCCGGTCGAGATCCAGGAAATCCGAGGGTGGTGGTGATTCGGCCATGACCCTCCGCTAGCCTAGCGGCTGGACCGAAACCCCATGGCCGGCCGGTCGGTCTGACATACGGGCGCACCGGGGGACGCACCCGAATCGAACATGCTGTTTCCGACGACCGATTTCGCGCTGTTCCTCGTGGTCGTCTTCGTGCTGCACTGGCTGCTCAACCCGCACCAGACCCCGTGGAAGTGGTTCATCCTCGCGGCGAGCTACGTCTTCTACGGGTGGTGGGACCCGCAGGTCGTGTGGCTGCTCGCGCTCGTCTCCACGATGGCCTGGGGGTCGGCGCTGTGGGTCGAGGGAGCGCAGGACGACCGGGTCCGCAAGCGTCGGACCATCGTCGCCGCCGTCGCGTTGCTCCTGCCGCTCGCGTGGTTCAAGTACTACGGCTTCTTCGCGCTGAACCTCGCGAACGCGTTCGACTCGATCGGGCTCTCGCCACCGGTGCCGCTCCTGCAGGTGCTGCTGCCGATCGGCATCTCGTTCTACACGTTCATGGCGATCAGCTACGTCGTCGACGTGTCGCGCTACGAGATCGTGCCGTCGAAGTGGCTGGACGTCTCGGTCTACCTCGCGTTCTTCCCGCACCTGATCGCCGGGCCGATCGTCCGTGGCGACGAGCTGATCCCGCAGATCCGCCGCGCCCGCGACCCGCGCAGGATCGACGCGTCCCGCGCGCTGCTCCTGATCTTCGCCGGCCTCTTCAAGAAGATCGTCATCTCCAGCTTCCTCGCGTCGCAGATCGTCGACCCGGTCTTCGGCGCGCCGAACGCGCACGGCGGCATCGAGGTCCTCATCGCGATCTACGCGTACGCGGTCGTGATCTACGCGGACTTCAGCGCGTACAGCGACATCGCGATCGGTGTGGCGCTGCTGCTCGGCTTCCGCTTCCCGGAGAACTTCGACCGGCCGTACACCGCCACCTCGCTCCGGGACTTCTGGCGGAGGTGGCACATGACGCTCTCGCGGTGGCTGCGCGACTACCTCTACATCCCGCTCGGGGGGAGCCGGCACGGGGAGACCCGGACCGCGATCAACATCATGATCACGATGCTGCTCGGCGGCCTGTGGCACGGCGCCGCCTGGACGTTCGTCGCCTGGGGGGCGTTCCACGGTATCGGCCAGCTGATCGGGCGCTGGCGGGTCCGCCGGAACCCGGTGCTCGCCGCTCCGGCGACCGGCTGGGTCCTCGCGCGGCGGCGCTTCGTCACGTTCAACCTGGTGTGCGTCGGGTGGGTGCTGTTCCGCGCCGACTCGATCGGGTCCGCGTTCGAGCTGCTGGCCAGCGTGTTCAC
>Ga0209382_10002516_pt1 | contig 26533 bp, 24 predicted proteins | sample SoiMetdeltSBSDD5_FD_187599 | JGI IMG/M metagenome (GOLD analysis project Ga0209382, IMG submission 187599) | Bulk soil microbial communities from a Populus tree surrounding site in Tennessee, USA - Soil MetaG P. deltoides SBSDD5 (SPAdes) (version 2) | ecosystem: Environmental > Terrestrial >... | reverse complement strand
CCACAGTCCGGCCGCTTCGAGAGCCGGCCCCTGTGCGCGGAGCGCCGCCGCCGGAGTGTCGTCGCAGACGAGTCCGCCGGTTGCGTCGAGCACCACGAGCCGATCGACGTGCTCGAGCCACGGACCTACCCGATGCCCGGCGACGACCAGCGTCGCGCCGGTCGCCGATACGACGCTGAGCACCGCTTCGCGGAGGTCGGTCGCGGCCTCGTCGTCGAGCATCGAGGTCGGCTCGTCCAGCAGCAGGAGCCCGGGCCGGAGCGCCAAGGCGCCGGCCAGCGCCAGGCGCTGGGTCTCGCCGCCAGACAGGGTGCGGGTCGGCGTTGCAAGGTCGTAGGGGAACGACACGAGCTCGAGCGCCTCGCGTACTCGGGCCCAGATCTCGTCGCGCGCCAATCGCAGGTTCTCCGGCCCGAAGGCGATGTCGCGACCGACCCGGTCGGCGACGATCGCGTCGCCGGGGTTCTGCAGGAGCAGACCCGCGGGACCGTCGACGTCGACGGCACCACCGATGTCGCCGTGGCCGGCCGACTCCAAGACACCGGCGGCCGCGCGCAACAGGGTCGACTTGCCCGCGCCGCTCGGCCCGGCCAGCAGCACGCGTTCGCCGGCCTCGATGCGCAGGTCGATGTCGTGCACCGCCGGCCGGCGCCGCCCCATCGGCCGCCAGCCGAAGCCGCGATAGTGCAGAGCGACCGGGCAGGTGTCCGATCCGGCGCGGGCGGGCTCAGACAGCGTGGCCGTCCTGATGTTCGCGACCCGCCTCGAACGCGTCCAGTGCGCCCGTGGTCGCCAGCGAGCGGACGAGGAGCCAGCCACCGACGCCGGCGACGACCGCGCCCGACGCGGCGAAGCAGGCCATGTAGATCAACTGCTCGGTCCGATCCCAGTAGTCGAAGTAGGCCGACCACTCGTACACCGACTCGGCGACCGCGGCGAGGACAGCTCCCAGCGCGGCGATCGCGACGCCGAACCGGCGATAGAGGAAGAGCGCGAGCACGATCTCGACACCCATCCCCTGGAGGAAGCCGGCGATCATCGTCGAGGCGCCCCACTCGTTGCCGATGAGGTATTCGACGTTGGCCGCGATCAGCTCGGCGAGCAGCGCCGCGCCGGGCTTACGGATGATCAGCCCGCCGACGACACCGGCGATCAGCCAGGGCCCACCCAGCAGTCCCGCCGCCGGCTGGTACGCGTTGAAGGCCGTGATCAGACCTTCGTACGCCAGCGACCAACCCCAATAGGCCACGCCGAAGGCGACTCCCAGCATGGCCGTCGTGACGAGGTCGATGGTCCGCCAGTTCTTGAGTCCGATGTTGCGCATGGACGACAACGTTGATGACATCGCGAAGCGACTCCCTTCGCCGGTGCTAACCGGATCAGGTTCGAGGGTCTGCGGAGTCTCCGCACTCTCAGCGCCGACGGCGCTCCCCTGTCGTACGTTGGCCACACTACTCCGGCTCGACCGCGACGGCGGCGCAATGTTGTCGCCGCCACATCGCGTCGCCGGCTAGACCGGCCGGCCGCGCCGCCAGACCGTACTCACGAGGGGAACGCCGGGCCGGTAGGCCAGATGGAGGTAGGACGGCGCGTCGAGCACGACGAGGTCGGCCGATGCCCCGACGCCGAGCCGGCCGACCGTGTCGAGCCGCAGCGCCCGCGCGCCGCCTGCGGTCGCGGACCACAACGCCTCGGCGGGCGACATCCGCATCTCGCGTACGGCCAGGGCGATGCACAACGGCATCGACGACGTGTAGCAGGAGCCGGGATTGCAGTCGCTCGCGAGTGCCACGGTGACACCGGCCGCCAGCAGCCGCCGAGCGTCGGGATAGGGCGACCGGGTCGAGAACTCCACGCCCGGCAGCAAGGTCGCGACGACACCGGAGTCAGCCAGCGCGTCGACGTCGGCGTCGCTGAGATGCGTGCAGTGGTCGGCCGAGGCGGCGCCGACCTCGCAGGCCACCTGCACACCGGGCCCGGGGCCGAGCTGATTCGCATGCAGGCGGGCACCGAGCCCGACGGCCGCCCCGGCGGTCAGGATCGTCCGCGCCTGGTCGGCGTCGAACGCCCCGTCCTCGCAGAAGACGTCGATCCAACGTGCGTACGGCCGGGACGCCTCGAGCATCGGACCGGTGACGAGGTCGACGTACGCGGCGACGTCGTCGGCGTACTCGCTCGGCACCACATGCGCGCCGAGGTACGTCGTCTGGTCGGTGAACTGCCGCGCGATCGCCAGTGCTCTCGACTCGTCGTGCGCCGTGAGGCCGTACCCGCTCTTGATCTCGACCTTGGTGGTCCCTTGGCGCGCCATCTCGGACACGAGCCGGCCGACTCCCGCGGTCAGGGTCTCGTCGGTCGCCGCCCGAGTCGCGGCGACGGTCGTCCGGATCCCACCGGCGGTGTAGGGCTCGCCGGTCATCCGGGCGGCGAACTCGGCGGCCCGGTCCCCGGCGAACACCAGGTGACTGTGCGAGTCGACGAAGCCTGGAATCACCGCGCGGCCGGAGACGTCGACGCTCGTGTCGGCTTCCGGAGCGCGACTGCGTTCGCCGACCCAGGCGACCTCGCCGTCGGCGACGAGCAACGCCGCGTTGGTGAGGATGCCGAGCGGCGACCGGTCGCCGACCGTCGGGTCGTTCGTCACCAGCTCACCGATCCCCGTCAGCAGCGCACTCGTCATCGACGTCCACTCCCTTCGCGCCGAGATTGCGCGTCTTCCCCACACCTTCGCGCCGAGATTGCGCGTCTTCCCCGCCTGAGATGGGGAAGACGCGCAATCTCGGCGCAAGGTGGCGTCATGCGTCCTCCCACGCGGCATCGATCGCGGCGGTCAACTCGCCGGCGGCATCGGGGACCGTGCGATGAGCGCGGTCGGCGACGATCCGTACCCCACCACTCACCACGTCCGTGACCTCGGCCGCGGTCGCGGCGAACACGACGCTCTCGACGTCGCCGCCGGTGCCGGCCATGCGTACCGAGTCCATCGCCACCGCGACCAGGTCGGCCCGAGCCCCGGCCGCGATCTCCCCGGCGCCGAAGCCCAGCGACCGATGCCCGTCGACCGTGGCGGCCTCGAGCAGCGCCGCCGCCGGCCAGGACCCACGCCGCTGTGTCGCCAGCCGCTCGTCGAGCTCCACGGCCCGCATCTCCTCGAACGGGTCGATCACCGCATGACTGTCGGAGCCGAGCGTCAGTGTCACACCGGCGTCTCGCAACGCCGTCGACGGGCCGATGCCGTCGGCCAGATCGCGCTCGGTCGTGGGACAGAAGCAGGCGTACGCCTGAGCCGACCCGAGTCGGGCGATGTCGTCGCCGGTCAGATGGGTCGCGTGCACCGCCGACGTCGACGGCCCCAGCGCACCATGCTCGTGGAGCAGCGCCGTGGGGGTCTGTCCGTGCGCGGCGAGGCAGTCGGTGTTTTCGGCGGGCTGCTCCGACAGGTGCACGTGCAGCGGCGCGCGGTGCCGGCCGGCCCATGCGGCGACGATGCCGATCTGATCGGCCGGCACCGCGCGCACGGAGTGGATCGCCGCTCCCACGACGACGTCGTCGGACTGGGCATGGCCCGTGGCCAGCGACTCGACACGGTCCGCCCACCGATCCGCATTGCCGTCGGAGAACCGCCGTTGCACTCCCTCGGGAGGCCGGTCGAATCCGGCCGCGAGGTAGCACGTGTCGAGCAGCGCGATCCGGATGCCAGCCTCGCGGGCCGCCGCGATCAGCGCTTCGCCGAAGGCGTTGGCGTCGGAGTAGGGCCGGCCGTCCCGGTCGTGATGGAGGTAGTGGAACTCGCCGACGCAGGTGATGCCGGCCAGGGCCATCTCGGCATAGGTCGCCCGGGCGAGTCGGTGGTAGCGGTCCGGGTCGAGTCGCTCGGCGGCCGTGTACATCTGGTCGCGCCAGGTCCAGAACGAGCCGGTCCCCCGCTGCGTCCGGCCTCGCAACGCCCGATGGAAGGCGTGACTGTGACAGTTGGCGAGGCCGGGAATCGTCAAGCCCGCAAGGCGAATCGCGTCCTCCGGCGATGGCTGGCCGATGTCCACGGACGCGATCCGGTCGTCGTCGACCGTGACCGTCACGGCGTCCGCGACCCCTCGGGTCGGGCCGAGCCAGGCCTGTTCGCACCAGTACGCCGTCACCGGGGATCCTCCGCATCGCGCCGAGATTGCGCGTCATCCCCATCCCCGACGGTCGCCGACTCAGTCACCTCTGACTGGCGGGCAAGACGCGCAATCTCGGCGGGAGAAAGCCGCTGCCGGTCCAGCATGGAGTTGACGATGCCGGCCGCTACCTCGGCCTGGTCCATCGCGATCCCGAACCGCCGCCCGTCGGCCAGCGCGACGACAAACCCGAGTCGGGTACGGGGGATCCAGCCGGCCGCGCCCGGGAGCACGCGGTAGCCACTGCCTCGCCAACGCAGCGGCTGCGCCGACTCGGCCCGGGCGTCGATAATCGTGTCGTACCTCGCGAACGGCGGCATCGGCAGTCCCCACGGCGAGAGCCGTACGCCCGACTCGTCGATCCGGAGCCGGGGCCGGGCGAACGTCAACGCCACCGCGGCCGCGACCCAGCAGAACGTCGCGGCCGCCGGATTGCCGTGATAGCTGGAGGCGCCGACGAGGCACAGCAACCCGGCGAGGGCAGCGAAGCCGACGCCGAAGAGGTCGCACTGCCACACCACCGGCTCCGACTCGGGCAGCGTCACGCGCGGCGCTTGTGGATCCGGCGGCACGTCCGTCGTCACCTTCGCTGGTGAGCCGCAGGCCAGTCCGGCGGCCAGCGCGAGCATGACGAGCCAGATCACGGGCCACCACAGGTCCCAGCCCGGCGCCGAGACGAGCCGCGGGTCGGCGAACGGACCAGCGTTGAGCACCAACCCCATGTCGGTCCACCACAAGCCACTCGCGAGCCCGGACCCGGCCGCGAGTCCGACGAGGATCAGCCGCTGCGTATGGAATCCGAGCCTCGCACCGGCGAGCACCACCGCCAGGGCGACTCCAGTCGCCGCGCAGCCGACGAGCCCGCACGCGATCGCGACCACCGTGGTGTCCGCCGTCGCCACCACCGTCTGGTCGAGCGCCCACCACACCGGCAGCCGCTCGGTCAGCTCGTCGTCGAACCGGAGATAGGTCCCGGCGACGGTGACGGGACCGGCGGCGATCGTCGCCACCGCCAGCAGCCCGGCCCGGCGGCGCAGCGCGGGCTCACGCGTCACGAGACCGCTCCGATCGGCGATCGATACGTGACGCGTGCACCGAATCCTTCAGCCATACGGTGCATCCGTCACGTACCAACGTCGAGCGAGCCGGCGTCGAATGGACCGGCGTCGAATGGACCGGCGAGGTCCTCGAGTACGCGGGCCAGCGCGGCGACACCGGCCTCGCAGTCGGCGAACTCCGCGTACTCGTCCGGCGCGTGCGAGACCCCGGTCGGGTTGCGGACGAAGAGCATCGCGGTCGGGATCCCGGCCGTCGAGAGGATGCCGGCGTCATGACCCGCACCGGTCGGGAGCACGGGCACGGCCGCTCCATCCGGACCGGCGACCGCCGCCGCGACCCGATCCCGCAGGCCCACGTCGAACATCGTCGCCGCGCTCACCGACTCCGCCTCGACCTCCAGCCGAGTGCCATCGCGCTCGGCCCGTTCGGTCGCGAGCCGTCGGATCGTCCCGACGAGCACCGCGATCGTCTCCTCGTCAGCCGCCCGCGCGTCCAGCCAGGCCCGGACGCGGGACGGAATCGCATTGGTGCCGCCCGGCTCCACCTCGATCCGGCCGAACGTGGCCCGGGCATCGGCCAGCCGAGCCTGCTTGTTCGCCGCGAGGGCGGTCATCGCATAGGTCAGCATCGGGTCCTGCCGGTCGGCCATCCGGGTCGTGCCGGCGTGGTCGGCCCGGCCGTGGAATTCGAACCGCCATCGTCCGTGCGGCCAGATCGCCGACGCGACACCGACCGCGGCGCCGTCATCGACCAGTCCACGGCCCTGTTCGACGTGCAGCTCGACGAACGTGCCGATTCGGCGCAGCAGCTCAGGCTCGGCGCCGAGGCGCTCGGGATCCCGGCCGTGCCGACGCAGCACCTCGGCGAGGGTGTGGCCGTCGCGGTCACGCAGCGCCCGGGCGCGATCGGGCTCGAGCCCGCCGGTGAGCAGCCGCGATCCGGCGCACGCGATGCCGAAGCGGGTGCCCTCCTCGTCGACGAAGTTGGCGACACCGATCGGGCGGGCTGGCTGGAAGCCCTTCGTACGCAAGGCATCGACGGCGGCGAAGCCGGACACGACGCCGAGCGGCCCGTCGTACGCGCCGCCGTCCGGCACCGAGTCGAGATGCGATCCGGTGAGCACCGCATCGCCGACGGCCGGGTCGCCCCACCAGGCGAACTGGTTGCCGTTGCGGTCCTCGACGAGCGGCATGCCACGACGGGCGGCCTCGGCCGCGAACCACTCCCGGAGTGTCAGATCGGCGTCGGACCAGGCATATCTCCGATAGCCGCCGGTCGACGAATCGCGACCGACCGGGACCAGGTCGTCCCACATCGCTCGCAGCGGCGCTGCCTCAGTCACCCCGGCATCGTCTCAGACGCCCGTTGTCCCACCACGTTCTCGTGGTACGTCGGCACTCTGCATGGCGTCGCGTCCGTGCAGAGCGAGGCCGAGCCGTGCAGGAGCCCTGTGCAAGGCTGGCGCATGCGGCTCTACCTCTCCTCGTTCCGGCTCGGCGACGAACCCCGGGCGCTCCTCGATCTCCTCGACGGCGGCACCCGGGCCGCGGTCATCGTCAACGCCGCCGACGACAAGTCGGCCGACGACCGCGCCGCGGCGTACGAGCTGGAGCGGGCTGCCCTCGCCGGCCTCGGCCTCGAGCCGTCCGAACTGGATCTGCGGGACTACTTCGACCGGCCGGACGCGCTGCGGGAACGACTCGAGGCCGTCGATCTGCTCTGGATCCGCGGCGGCAACGTCTTCGTCCTGCGCCGGGCGCTCGCCCGCTGCGACGCCGAGGAGCTGCTGATCGAGCTGCTCGCGGCCGATGCCTTCGTCTACGCGGGCTATAGCGCCGGCGCCATCATGCTGACTCCGAACCTGCACGGCGCCGAGCTTGTCGACGACCCGGGGAACGTACCGCCGGGCTACCCGCCCGAGATCACCTGGGACTGCCTCGGAGTGTTGCCGTTCCACATCGCGCCGCACTATCGGTCCGGAGACGATTCCGAGTCGGCGGCGATCGACCACCTGGTCACCTACCTGATCGACAACCACCTGCCGTTCATCGCGCTCCGCGACGGCGAAGCGCTGGTCTTCGACGGCGAACGTAAGGCCGTCGTCGGCGGACCGGACTAGGGTCCGGCCACATGGAGTTCGCCGCGGTCGTACGCCGCCGTCGCATGGTCCGAAACTTCACCGACGAGCCGGTCGACCCGGCGATCGTCGACCGGGCCATGGTGCATGCCGTACGAGCGCCGAGCGCCGGATTCAGCCAGGGCTGGGCGTTCGTCGTGCTCGACCGGTCCGACGACGTCGACCGCTTCTGGCGCACGACGGCCGACGCCGACGCCGGGCCCGATCCCTGGCTCCAGGGCATGCGGCGGGCGCCGGTGCTCGTGATCGCGCTGTCATGCAAGGCCGCCTATCTCGATCGCTACAGCGAGCCCGACAAGGGCTGGACCGATCGTGACGAGGCCCGCTGGCCGACGCCGTACTGGGACGTCGACACCGGCATGGCCGCCCTGCTCATCCTGCTCACCGCGGTCGACGAGGGTCTGGGCGGCTGCTTCTTCGGCGTGCCTCCGGACCGGATCGACGCGGTACGTGACGAGTTCGGCATCCCTGGCGACCACCACCCGATCGGCGTCGTGGCGCTCGGGCATCCGGCCGAGGAGCTGATCCGCGGCTCGACCGCCACCCGTCGTCGCCGGCCACTCGACGAGGTCGTCCACCGCGGACAGTGGCGCGACGACACCGGGCCGTAGTCGACTCGCGGATTGCCACCGCAGTCAAGGGTCGTCGTCCTCGAATTGTCAGGAACAGTGGCACTGTGCCCCGTCGATGCTCACCGCCAAGCTCTGCCGCGGGGCGCGCGTGGCAACCGGGCGGTGCGCCCTCGAGGTTGCAGAAGGGGGCGGATTGATAGCTCCGAATCTCGGTGATCACATGTTGAAAGGAGCATCCATGCGCTACTGCCGACCTCTCTCGGTTCTCGGTATCGCCGCGGTCCTCGCCCTTGTCTCGGCTGGCCCTGCTCAGTCCAGGGACAAGGTCGTGTTGTTCCAACTGGAGGCGATGAACGGCAGCGGTGCCACGGCCTTGGCGACCGTCACCGTCGGAGACGACGGCTCGTTGCGGCTCAGCATCGAGGGCCATGGCCTGACACCCAACCAGCCACACGCGCAACACCTCCACGGTGGCATGACGGGGAGCACGGACTTCTTCTGCCCGCCCCCGTCCGCCGACGACGACGGCGACGGGCAGGTCTCCACCGAAGAGGGCGTCCCGATGTACGGCGGCGTCATCGTGTCCCTCACCACCAGGGGCGACACCAGCGCCGACAGCGTGCTGGACCTCGATCGATTCCCGGTCGCCGACGCGAACGGGGAGATGACCTACGAGCGGACCATCCCGGCCGATCAGATCCCGGACTCGATCGTCGAGCACATCGAGCATCTGCACATCGTGCAGCACGGACTCGACGTGAACGGCAACGGCGAGTACGACATGAACTCACTCGGGGAGTCGGTGTTCGCCAAGTCGCTCGGCGCCGATGGCGTTCCCGAGGAAGGCACCAACCCCGCCACCTGCGGTGAGGTCGTCCCGTTCGGCTCTGTCGACACCGGCGGCGGCCCGACCGACGAGGGCGAACCGGCTCCGCTGCTTGCGGTGGGCGGTGTCGCCTTGGCCGCGGCCGGCGTGCTGTTCTGGCTGCGGCGCCGCCTCGGCGTGTCACCCTGATCCCATGGCCGAGTCTCCCGCCGCCGAGGGTCGTCCCCGGGCGCGTCTGGTCGCTGCGCTCGCGGGAGTGGCCCTCGCGGCGACGGGGACGGTGGCGGTGGGAGCGGCCCTCCACGGCCATGGCCACGACACAGCGCCGCAACCGCCAAGCGCCGGCGACGCGAAGCCGGTGGCCGCCGGCGCCCGACACCAGCCCGTCAGGTCGGAGCCAGTCGCCGACCTCGGACTCCCGTACTCCCGGCCGCTTCGACTCTCGATCCCGAGCATCGATGTCGCCACCCGGCTGGAGTACCTCGAACTGGACGACGAGGGCGTCATGGAGGTCCCGGTCGATCCGACCCGAGCCGGCTGGTTCAGCCCCAGCCCGGCCCCCGGAGTTCCCGGCTCCTCGGTGATCGCCGGCCACGTCACCTGGGACCGCGAACCCGCCGTCTTCTTCGACCTCGGCAGGCTACGACCCGGCGACACCATCAAGGTCGACCGAGCAGACGGCACCACCGCCACCTTCGTCGTCCAGCGCACCGGCACCTTCGCCAAGGCGAGCTTCCCCACCCGCGCCGTCTACCGGCAGATCGACTACCCCGGACTCCGACTGATCACCTGCGGCGGCCGCTACGACGTCGAGAGCGGCAACTACGACTCCAACCTGATCGTCTTTGCCCGACTCGCCGGTCACAAGCCCGCCGACGACCGGTAGACGATCACCTTGTCGCCGACCCGGACCCGATCGAACAGCTCGGAGGCACCGCGGTAGTCCCGCAGGTTGATGCACCCGTGGGAGCCGCGGGCGTATCCCTCGGTCTGGAACTCCTCCGAGAAGTGGACGGCCTGGCCGCCGGAGAAGAACATCGTGAACGGCATCGGCGTCCCGTAGATCGACGACACATGGTCGCGGTCCTTGACGTACACACTGAACCGGCCCTCCCGGGTCGCCAGGTTCGGGCGGCCGAACCGCGCGTCGAAGGTCATCACGATCCGGCCGCGGACGACGAACCGCAGCGTGTTGGTCGTCTTGTCCGCGCAGAGCACCCGGCCTCGCTCGCAGCGCGGGTCGAGTTCGATCTCGGGCGGCTCCGGCTCCGGTGCGACTGCACGCTGCGTGTCGACACCCGGCACGGCCGCGGCCGGGCTCGGGTCGGGCGCCGTCGAGCCCGTACCGGCGGAGGCGTCGTCGGATGCCCGGTCCTGGCCGTAGATCGCATAGCCGCCGGCCGACACGACACCGACCACGATGACCACGCCGATCGTCCTACCCCACCGCATACCCGGCCCACCCTCCGCATCGACGAACCCTTCACTAGGAGTACGTCCGCTCGGGCGGCCGAGGTTGCAGGGACGGGTTCAGCCCTCGCGCATCGGAACGCGTACGCCGCGCTCGGCCGCGACCGAGTCGGCCCGGTCGTAGCCCGCGTCGACGTGCCGGATGATCCCCATGCCCGGGTCGTTCGTGAGCACCCGCTCGGCCTTGGCCGCCGCGAGTTCGGTGCCGTCGACGACGACGACCTGACCGGCATGGATCGACCGGCCGATGCCGACGCCGCCACCGTGGTGGATCGACACCCAGGTCGCGCCGGAGGCAACGTTGATCATGGCGTTGAGCAGCGGCCAGTCCGCGATCGCGTCGGAGCCGTCGAGCATCGCCTCGGTCTCCCGGTAGGGCGACGCGACCGAGCCGCAGTCGAGGTGGTCACGGCCGATCACGATCGGCGCCTTCAGCTCGCCGGAGGCGACCATGTCGTTGAACCGCAGTCCGGCCAGGTGGCGCTCGCCGTACCCCAGCCAGCAGATCCGCGCCGGCAGCCCCTGGAAGTGCACGCGTTCGCCGGCCGCCCGGATCCATCGGGCCAGCGGCTCGTTGTCGGGGAAGAGGTCGAGCACGGCCCGGTCGGTCGCGGCGATGTCGGCCGGGTCGCCGGACAGCGCGGCCCATCGGAACGGCCCCTTGCCTTCGCAGAACAGCGGCCGGATGTAGGCCGGGACGAAGCCGGGGTAGTCGAAGGCTCGCTCGAACCCGCCCTCCCGGGCCTCGGCGCGCAGCGAGTTGCCGTAGTCGAACACCTCCGCACCCGCGTCAGCGAACCCCACCATCGCCTCGCAGTGCACCGCCATCGACGCCCGCGCCCGCTCGGTGAAGCCAGCCGGATCCTTCGTACGCAGCGACTCCCAGTCCTCGAAGGCGACGCCGCTCGGCAGGTACATCAGCGGGTCATGGGCGCTGGTCTGGTCAGTGACGATGTCGATCGGCGCACCCCGGCGAAGCAGGTCGGGCACCAGGTCCGCGGCGTTGCCGAGGACGCCGATCGACAACGGCCGGCGCTCGGCCTTGGCCGCCTCGGCCTGCCGCAGCGCGTCGTCGACCGAGTCGGCCCGGACGTCGAGGTACCCGTGGTCGAGCCGCCGCTTGATCCGCGACTCGTCGACCTCGACGCAGATCGCGACGCCGCCGTTCATCGTGACCGCCAGCGGCTGCGCGCCGCCCATGCCGCCGAGCCCTGCAGTCAGTGTGATCGTGCCGGCGAGGGTCCCGTCGTAGTTCTTGGCACCGACCGCGGCGAACGTCTCGTACGTTCCCTGCAGGATCCCCTGCGTGCCGATGTAGATCCACGATCCGGCGGTCATCTGGCCGTACATCGTCAAGCCCATCGCCTCGAGCCGCCGGAACTCCTCCCAGGTCGCCCAGTCCCCGACCAGGTTGGAGTTGGCGATCAGGACTCGAGGCGCCCATTCGTGGGTACGGAGCACGCCGACCGGGCGGCCCGACTGTACGAGCATCGTCTCGTCGTTGCCGAGGGTCGTGAGCGTCCGTACGAGGGCGTCGTAGCTGACCCAATCGCGGGCCGCCTTGCCGGATCCGCCGTAGACGACGAGCTCCTCCGGATGCTCGGCCACCTCGGGATCGAGGTTGTTCATCAACATGCGCAGCGGCGCCTCGGTCTGCCAGCCACGCGCCGTCAACTCGGTCCCACGCGATGCGCGCACCATCTCGTACTCCTCTCACTCCGAGGAGTTGTCAGCAGCTATTCGCCCCCCAGCCCGAATAGCTGCTGACAACTCCATCGCTTCGCCTACTCCAACGCCCCGAGGGCCGACTCGACCGCGTCGACGACGGCACCCGACCGCACCAGCGCCACGGTCGACTCGATCGCGGGCGCGAGGTGCTGGTCCGGCCCGGGCCCGGGGACACCCTTCGCGCGCAACAACTCCACAACGGCACCCGTCCCCGGACCCGGCCCGAGGGGTGCCCGGAGGTCGATGCCCCGCGCCGCCGTGACCAACTCGATCGCCAGCACCTGCGCCAGACCGTCGACGGCTCGACGCAGCTTCCGCGCGGCGGACCAGCCCATCGACACGTGGTCCTCCTGCATGGCACTGCTCGGGATCGAGTCGACCGACGCCGGGACCGCGAGCCGCTTCAGCTCGGACACCAGGCTGGCCGCCGTGTATTGCGCGATCATGAGGCCGGAGTCGACACCGGGATCGTCGGCGAGGAACGGCGGCAGGCCGTGGCTGCGGCTCTTGTCGAGAAAACGGTCGGTCCGCCGTTCCGACATGCTCGCGACGTCGGCGACCGGGATCGCGCAGAAGTCCAGCGCATAGCCGATCGGCGCACCGTGGAAGTTGCCGTTGGACTCGACCCGGCCGTCGGGGAGCACCACCGGATTGTCGATCGCGCTGGCCAGCTCGCGGCCCGCGACGACAGCCGCGTGCTCGATCGTGTCGCGCGCAGCGCCATGCACCTGGGGCGCGCAGCGCAGCGAGTAGGCGTCCTGGACACGATTGCAGTCGGGCCCGCGATGGCTGGCCACGATCGGAGACCCTTCGAGCAGCCGCCGCAAGTTCGCCGCCGACCCAGCCTGACCCGGGTGTGGACGCAACTCCTGGAGGTCGGCGGCGAACACGCGGTCGGTTCCCAGCAGACCCTCGACGCTCATCGCCGCGGCGACGTCGGCGGTACGAAGGAGGAGCCGCATGTCATGCAGCGACAGCAGCAGCATGCCGAGCATGCCGTCGGTGCCGTTGATGAGGGCGAGGCCCTCCTTCGACTCCAGTTGCACCGGCTGTTGACCGATCGCAGCGAGGGCCTCGCCCGCCGGCCGTTCGACCCCGTCGGCATCGCGCACCTCGCCCTCGCCGATCAGCGCCAGGGCGCAATGCGACAGCGGCGCCAGGTCGCCCGAACAGCCGAGGCTCCCGTGCTCCAAGACGATCGGGGCCACGCCGCCGTTGAGCAGTCCGGCGATCGCCTGCGCCGTCTCGAGCCGGATGCCGGTCCGCCCGGTGGCCAGCGTCGACAGGCGCAACAGCATCAGCGCTCGGACGACCTCGCGCTCGACCTCGGGTCCCGACCCCGCGGCATGCGACCGCACGAGGCTGCGTTGCAGTTGGGCCCGCAGGTCCGGCGCGATGTGCCGGGTCGCCAGCGCGCCGAACCCGGTCGAGACTCCGTAGGTCGGCGACGGCGAGGCGACCAGCTTCTCGACGGCGGAGCGGCTCTGCTCGATCGCGGTCACCGCCGCCGGTGACAAGGCGACCGGCGCGCCCTCCCGTGCGACCGCGACGACGTCGTCGGCCGTCAGCGGTCCGACGTCGACCATGACGGTCGGATGATCCTGCGTACGCATGCATCCATTGCACGACTCGGAGCGGCCGACGACCAGCGTCGATCCGATATCGCTGTCTCGTATCCGAGACAGTTGCCTCGTACTCTGGCGCCATGACACGCCCGGTGCCGGCTGCGACCGCGTCGCTGCGCGTCTTGCGCTTCCTCGCGACCCAGCGCGGTCCGACCTCGGCGAGTCGGATCGCGGCCGCGGCCCGGTTGCCTCGCTCGTCGACCTACGCGCTGCTGCGCGCGATGCGGTCGGAGGGGTTCGTGACGCACTTCCCGGACGACCGGCGGTGGGGCCTCGGCATCGCGGCCTTCGAGGTCGGCGCCGGCTACGCCCGCAGTCAGGCGCTGCCGCGGCTCGCTCGGATCCCGCTGGTACGGCTCGTCGACGCCGTCGGCCACTCCGCACACCTGGCGGTACTCCACGGTCGCGAAGTGCTTTACGTGCTTGAAGAACGAGCACCGGGCCGACCGCCGCTCGTGACCGACGTCGGAGTCCGGCTGCCCGCACAGCTCACGGCCAGCGGGCGGGCCATCCTCGCCGCACTTCCGGCGTCGCAGGTACGCGTGCTCTTCCCCGACCGCGACGCGTTCGTCGACCGCCACGGCACCGGACCGCAGTCGCTACCCGCGTTGCGCCGCATCCTCACCGACACGCGCCAGCGCGGTTACGCCACCGAGGACGGTGAGGTGACGCCGGGCTTCGCCTCGGTCGCGGCGGTCGTCCTCGCCCACGGAGAGCAACCGGTCGCCGCCGTCGCCGTGACCTATGAGTCCGGCCAGGACGTCGACCCGGATCGGCTGAGCCGGCACGTCCAGGCCACGGCTGCCGACGTGTCGCACCGCCTCGGCGGCGGCTGACCAGCACGTACGCCGCACCACGCCGAGGAGTCGCCGATCCGGCCCGCCTCCCACGAATCCGCCCATTTGGGCATAGACTCCATTTCCGGCCGAACCTACTCAGTCGTATGATTCGCCGGATCGACTGTTCAGAGCAGGAGCGATTGCTTACAGTCGACAAGTTCGGCCCCTACTCGACTCATGTTTGGCGAACGGAGCTGCCCATGTCCCGGTGGCACTTCAAGGGTGCTGTGGCATGCCTCACCGCGACGTCGACCGCGGTGGGACTGGCCGGCGTCGCCAGCGCGGATTCGGCCGGAATGCCGTCCGGCGTCGCGGTCTCGGCCGGCTCGTTCGAGACCGTCGACGGGCGGGAGCGGATGGGATTCTTCGACGCCCGCGACGTCTCCCGGGCGGCCGAGATCTCTCTCGCAGAGTCCGTCGTCGCCGATCCGCAGACGGCTGACCTTCGAAGCCTCCGTGGCCTGGCGGGATCGGCTCCGATCGTCTCGATCGATCCCACGACCGGGACGCCGGACAACCTGACCTCGCTCGACGGCTACCTCACGCCGCGCAGCAACCGCCCGGCCCGCACCATCGTTCTCGACTACGTACGCGACCACGTCGACGCACTCGGTCTCGCCGCCGCCGACATCGCCACGCTGCAACTGCGTTCGAGCTACCGCGACCCGGCCGGCACCGCCCACCTGTCGTGGATCCAGACCGTCGACGGCGTACCGGTCTTCGGCAACGGACTGCGTGCCCACGTGGCCGACGACGGTCGGCTGATCGCCCTGCAAGGGGCACCGGTCAGTGGGCTCGCCGCCCTGACCGCCGACCTCACGACGTCCCCCGACCTCGGTGCGGCCGAGGCTCGCGAATCGGCGGCCGAGGACGTCGACGGCGACGTCGACGATGACGCCATCCAGCGTGAGAGCCGCTCCAACGGCGCGACCAGCTGGTCCAACGGCGACTACTCCGACCCGGTGTGGTTCGTGACCGCCGACGGCGCTCGGCTGGGCTGGTCGACGTACACCCAGTCCGGCGACGGTCTCGTCTACAGCCACGTGATCGACGCCGAGTCGGGCGAGGTGCTCTACCGCAACGACCTGGTCGACCACGATCGCGGCGACGCGAAGGTCTTCGACTACTACCCGGGCGCGAGCCAGGGCGGCCACGCGAAGGTAGTCAACCTCTTCGAGCGCGGCTGGCTGAAGCGCAATGCGAGCTGGCTCGCCGGACCTAACGTCTCCGCCTTCGCCGACGTCAACGACGACAACGCGGTCGGCAACCAGGAGAAGACGCCGGTGCCCGGCACCAAGCGCAACGCCCAGTTCGACCTGCAGCGGTTCAACGCCAACCCGCTCTGCTCGCCGCAGTTCATCTGCACCTGGAACCCCAACGTCAAGTTCTCCTGGCGAAAGAACAAGAAGGCCGACGTCACCAACGCCTTCTATCTCGCGAACACCTTCCACGACTGGCTGGAGCGCAGCCCGATCGGATTCACCGCGGCGGCCGGCAACTTCGAGCGGACCGACGGCGACCCCGTACTGCTCAACGCGCTGGACGGCGCCAACACCGCGGGCGGCTTCCCGGACGGCAACCACATCGACAACGCCAACATGGCCACGCCGCCGGACGGCACGCCGCCGACGATGCAGATGTACCTCTGGCACGCCCCGAACGCGCCCAACTCGCTCGAGCCGTGGCTGCCGACGAGCGGGGCGTTCGACGCCAGCATCCTCTACCACGAGTACGCGCACGGCCTGTCCAACCGGCTCGTCGTCGACGCCGCCGGCCACTCGACGCTCAACAGCATCCAGGCCGGGTCGATGGGCGAGGCGTGGAGTGACTACTACGCGATGGACTTCCTCGTGGCCAAGGGATTCCAGCCCGACAGCGTCGCCAAGGACGGTCAGATCCGCGAGGGCAAGTACGTCCTCGCCGACCAGTTCACGTTCCGCACGATGGCGATGGACTGCGACCCCGACTCGAAGGTCGCCAACTGCACCCAGATCGACGGCCAGTCGCGAGGCGGCTACACCTACGGCGACTTCCCGACAATCGGTGGCAGCCCCGAGGTGCACTCGAGCGGCGAGGTCTGGGCCCAGACCCTGTGGGACATCCGCGAGAAGTACGGCCAGCGCGTCGCCGACATGCTGATCACCCGCGGCATGGAGCTGTCGCCGGCCGACCCGTCGATGCTCGACATGCGCAACGCGATCCTGCAGGCCGACAAGGTCGTCTACAGCAGCTCGCACACCGACGGCCTGTGGCGGCTGTTCGCCGACCGTGGCATGGGCTGGTTCGCCGGCGCCATCGACAGCAGCGACGTGCTGCCGGCCGAGGACTTCCACGTCCGCCCGCCGGCCGAGGCGCAGCGCGGCAACCTGACCGGCGTCGTCACCGACCCCATGACCGGCGATCCGATCGAGGGTGCGATCGTCGCCATCACCGGCCACGACTCCGGTTTCGTCGGCTCGTTCTCCGCACCGACCAACGCGAGTGGCGAGTACACGATCGGCCTCGTCCCGCCGGGCGCGTACAAGAAGATCGTCGTGGTCGCCGACGCGAGAGAGATCCTGACCCGACAAGTGCGGATCCCGGCCGGCGGTGCGGCTCAGATGAACTTCCAGCCCCGGCGCGACTGGGCGGCGGAGTCCGGTGGCGGCAGCGTGACCGGGTTCGACGGCCCCGACTACACGCAGTTCGGCTGTGGGCCTGCCGGTGCCATCGACCTGTCGCAGGGCACCGGCTGGGGCAGCGACACCGCCGGCGAAGAAGGCGCGCCGTACCCAGACCCGAAGAGCATCACGATCCAGCTCCCGGAGCCGATCGACATCGAGGAGGGCGAAGCCGCGTTCGCCGTCGAGCCCACCGCGACGTGCGGCGACCCGGGGAGCTCGTCGACCGGCGAGTACACCATCGAGCTGTCGACCGACGGTGAGATCTGGGAGACCGCCGTCGACGGCACCGGCGACGCGGCGTTCACCGAGCAGCACCGCTACGTCTACACCGACGTGGACTCGGCGATCTCGATGAGTGACGTGGCGTACGTCCGGTTCACGATGGTGAGCCCGCAGGTCCCGGACTTCGACCAGAACTGCCCGGACGGGCCGTTCGGCGGCTGCACCTTCATGGACCTCACCGAGCTGCAGGTCTTCGGCGCGGCCGCGGAGTAGCCCACACGTGCCCACCCTTTGCGCCGAGATTGCGCGTCTTCCCACCACCCAGCCGAGAAGACGCGCAACCTCGGCGCGAGTAAGTGGGGAAGACGCGCAATCTCGGCGCGAGGGCGTGCGGCTACCCGCGAGTAGGACCAGCTTCACACGCGCGTACGCTGCTCGCACCAGGTCAGGGCCCTAGGCTCAGAAGCCGCATCCGGGCGCCAACTGCGTGGAGAGTGACCATCGTGGCCGTCAGAATCGTCGTCGGACTCGGCATGACCGCGATCGTGCTGCCGCTCGCCGTGCAACGACTGCGGTGGCTCTATCGCGTCGCGACCAGCGGCCAGCCGGCGCCGGAGCGCAAGGTCAACGTCACGAAGCGACTAGGCGACGCGGTCAAGAACCAAGTCGTCGAGGTCTTCGGCCAGCGCAAGCTCCTCAAATGGACCGTGCCCGGCGCCGCGCACTTCTTCGTGTTCTGGGCGTTCGTGATCTTGGCGTCGGTCTACCTCGAGGCCTACGGTGCGCTGTTCGACGAGGACTTCCACATCCCGATCGTCGGCACCTGGCCATTGCTCGGCTTCCTCCAGGACTTCATTGCGCTCGCGGCACTGGGCGGCATCATCACGTTCGCGGTGATCCGGATCCGCAACGACCCGGGCAAGCTCGATCGGCAGTCCCGGTTCAAGGGCTCGCATCTCGGCGGGGCGTGGCTGATCCTGTTCATGATCTTCAACGTCATCTGGACGTTGTTCCTCTTCCGCGGTACGGCGATCAATACCGGCACCTTCCCGTACGACACCGGCGCTTTCGTCTCGGAAGGTGTCGCCAAGCTGCTCGACCCGCTCGGCCACGACGCCAACGAGACGCTCGAGACCATCGCGGTGCTGCTCCACATCGCGGTGATGCTGATCTTCTTGATGATCGTCCTGCACTCCAAGCACCTGCACATCTTCATCGCGCCGCTCAACGTCTTGTTCAAGCGCGAGCCGAAGGCACTCGGCGCCGTGCCGCCGATGATGAGCAACGGCAAGGAGCTGGACTTCGAGGAGGCCGACCCCGACGAGGACATCTTCGGACGCGGCAAGATCGAGGACTTCACCTGGAAGGGCATGCTCGACTTCGGCACCTGCACCGAGTGTGGTCGTTGCCAGAGCCAGTGCCCGGCGTGGAACACCGAGAAGCCGCTGTCGCCGAAGCTGCTCATCATGGACCTCCGCGACCATGCGATGGCCAAGGCGCCCTACCTTCTCGCCGACGAGGATGACCGCGATGGTCTGCCGGACGCCGTCAAGGCCGAGGCCGAGCGACCCATCGTCGGACCGGCGGATGCCCACGGCGTCATCGACCCGGATGTTCTGTGGTCGTGTACGAGCTGCGGCGCCTGTGTCGAGCAGTGCCCGGTCGACATCGAGCACGTCGACCACATCGTCGACATGCGGCGCTACCAGGTGCTCGTCGAGGCCAACTTCCCCACCGAGCTCAACCAGCTCTTCAAGGGCCTCGAGACCAAGGGCAACCCGTGGAACATGGCGCCGACGGCGCGGATGGACTGGGCCAAGGGGTTGCCGTTCGAGGTCAAGCAGGTGGGCTCCGACGTCGACGACCTCACCGAGGTCGAGTGGCTGTTCTGGGTCGGATGCGCCGGCGCCTACGAGGATCGGGCCAAGAAGACCACCCGGGCGGTCGCCGAGCTGCTCCATCTGGCCGGTGTCGACTTCGCCGTACTCGGTGACGGCGAGACCTGCACCGGCGACCCGGCCCGCCGGTCCGGCAACGAGTTCGTCTTCCAGATGCTCGCGCAGCAAAACGCCGAGGTGCTCAAGGAGGCCAAGGCCACCAAGGTCATCGCGAGCTGCGCGCACTGCTTCAACACGCTGAAGAACGAGTACGGCCAGCTCGGGGTCGAGCTCGAGGTGGTGCATCACACCCAGGTGCTCAACGCCCTCGTACGCGACGGCAAGCTGACGCCGGTCGCGCCGCCGGCCGGGTCGGTCAACGGCCGCACCATCACCTACCACGACCCCTGCTACCTCGGCCGCCACAACGAGGTCTACACGCCGCCCCGCGAACTGCTCGACGTGATCCCGGGAGCGGACTTCGCGGAGATGCCGCGCAACTCCGAGCGGTCGTTCTGCTGTGGAGCCGGCGGCGCGCGGATGTGGATGGAAGAGACCATCGGCGAGCGGATCAACGTCAATCGCACGACCGAGGCGGTGGCCACCGGCGCCGACCAGATCGCCGTCGCCTGCCCGTTCTGCAACGTCATGCTGTCCGACGGACTCACCGAGCAGCAGTCCAAGGGAGAGGCCCGCGAGGAGGTCGAGGTCCTCGACGTGGCCCAGATGCTGCTCGCGGCCGTTCGCCGTGGCGATGCCTGATCGGGCGCCACCGACTAACTAGCCTCAGGTCCTAGCGCGGCGCTGCCAACCTGCGGACCTCGGTCCGTACCGCATCGCGGCGGACGGAGGTGGAGGTACGTGGATCCGAGCGACGACGCCGGCGGCCGGACCACGGCGGACGCCGACCGACTCGAGCCCGGGCGCTTCCATCGCGGGCTACTGGAGTTCGATCGCGTGTCGTTCTTCACCGACGCGGTGTTCGCCATCGCGATGACCCTGCTGATCGTCACGATCGAGCCACCCACCCTGACCGGCGACACCACGTCGGTCGGGGCGCTGCGTGACGCGTTGAGCGACCTCGGGCCGCAGATCTTCAGCTTCTTCCTCGCGTTCTTGCTCCTCGCCCGATACTGGCTCGCACATCACGCCTTCGCCGCAACGCTCGATCACGTCGATCGGGTCCTGGTCCGACTCACGCTGTGCTACCTGGCGTTCGTCGCGTTCCTCCCGTTCCCGACCGCGCTGGTCGGCGAGTACGGCTCGAACCCGCTGTCGGCCATCCTGTTCGCGATCTGCCTCACGATCATCAGCAGCATCGAGACCGTGATGCTGTGGCACGCGATGCGGGCCGGCCTCACCAAGGTCAGCCCCGTCCCGCGGGCGGCAGCCCGCTACGCCCTGCTGCAGTCGGCGATGCCGGCCGTGCTCATCGCAGCGTCGATCCCGATCGCCTACGCGAGCACGACGGCTGCGACTCTCATGTGGATCCTCGCGATTCCGCTGGGGCGCTTCGTCGAGCGGATCGCGCCGAACGGCGCCCGCGCGTACGCCGAGGCCTTCCGGCCGGATCCCGCCTCGATGTAGCCCCGCCTTCACATCGACGTCGAAGTGACGTCACCGTCGACGCCAGGTAGCATCGCGTGCCGTCATGCCGTGGCGACAGTGTTTGCCCAGGTCAAACGGCCTTCGATCCAGGCGAGAGTGCGGCTCTATGAAGCAGTCGCACCGCCATCTGACACCACAATGACGCTCCGGTTCGTCACAATGCCTTGACTTGACGTCTTGATGGTGTCATTGTGATGTCACAAAAGCACCACCGAGACGCCGGAGGACATCATGAACGGACTGACCAACACCGACCTGGCCCACCTGGCTCGCCTGCAGATCGCCCAGCGCAAGGAAGAGGCTAAGGCCCGCCGTCTGGGTCGAGCCGTCCGCGCCGCCCGTCGGACCAGCCACCCGCGTCGCCCCGTCGTCACCCGCTGACATGACATCGGGCCGCACCCTTTCAACCGCTGACATCGCCATCGCTGACGCCCTGCGAAGCGTGCACCTCGAGGATCGACCGCGCTCGGCTGAACCGGTCGGGATCGGCAGCTATCTGCGCTGGTGCACGACGCCGGGCGTCAGCGTGGCGATCATCGAGGGCGACGAGCTCGCCACGACCTGGTCGACGGGCGTCCGTGACGCCAACACCCAGCAGCCGGTCGGTCCGGGCACCCGCTTCCAGGCCGGATCGATCAGCAAGCCGGTCGCCGCGGCCTGCGCCCTGCGGCTGGTCGCCGAGGGCGTCCTCGATATCGACGACGACGTCAACGACCGGCTCCGGTCGTGGCGGATCCCGAGCAACGACAGCTGGCTGCCTCGCATCACACTGCGCCAGCTGCTCTCGCACACCGCCGGCCTGACCGTCCACGGCTTCCCCGGCTACCCGCCCGGACAGCGCGTCCCGTCCCTGCCCGAGGTGCTCGACGGGGTGGGCAACACTCCGCCGGTCTTCGTCACGACCCTGCCGGGCCTTCAATTCAGCTACTCCGGAGGCGGCTACTGCGTCATGCAGCAGTTGCTGACCGACGTGACCGAGATGAGCTTCACCGACCTCGCGTACGAGCTGGTCCTGGAGCCGGTAGGCATGGTCGACAGCTCGTACGAACAACCCCTCCCACCCGAGCATGTCGACGTCGCCGCGACCGGTCATCGCTTCGGCGGCCGACCCGTGTCGGGGCGCTGGCATACCTACCCGGAGCAGGCTGCCGCCGGACTCTGGTCGACCCCCGCCGACCTCGCCCGATTCCTCGTCGCGATCCAGCGCAGCCGCGCCGGCAGTCCCGATGCGCTGCTGCCGCAGGCGATCGCCCAGGAGATGACCACCCCGCACGCGTCGAACGAGCCGTACGGCCTGGGCCTCCGCCTCGCCGACAACGGCGAACCGCCGTCGATCGGCCACAGTGGCAGCGACGAGGGCTTCCGGGCATACGCCGTCCTCTACGACACGGGACAGGGCGCGGTCATCATGGCCAACGCCGACACAGGCTGGGAGCTGATCACCGAGGTCGTGCTGCCCAGCCTGGCCGAGCATCTCGGCTGGCCGAAGAAGGCGGCCGGCGCGGCCACGTCACTGGCGGCCCACGCCGTCGATCTGGCCGGCACCTACCGCACCGAGCAGGGCGACATCGAGCTTCGGCCGATCGGATCCGCCCTCGAGCTCCGCGCCCTGGGACAGCCACCCGTGCGGCTGACCCGGGCCGCCGACGATCGGTGGCGCTGCACGACGTTGCAGCTCGACGTGACCTTCCCGAGCCCGCAGACGCTGGTGCTCCACCAGCACGCCGAGTACGTCAAGGATGTCGTCGCCACCCGCGTCGACTGACCCTCCCCGTCCCACTGAGCGGATCGATTTGGCGCGACACCCCGGGTGTGTCCTCGCCAGATCGGTCCGCTCAGTACTGTGTGCGGCAGCATGACGCCATCTGACATCACTTCCCCTTGACTTGACGTCATCATGGTGTCATCATGATGTCATGGAGTTGACGATCTACGTAGAGACCCTCCGAGCCGACCTGATGCGCGCCGCCGAGGGGCTCGGCCCGGAGAGTCGAGCCGCTGCCGAGCGACTGGACGTCGCACTCGAGCCGGCGACCCGGATGGCGCTCATGGAGGCGCTGTCCGATGCCGCCGCCGAGATCACCCAAGACCTTCCGCATGCCGCGGTCGAGGTCCGGCTCAAGGGTCGCGAACCCCAGTTCGTCGTGTCAGCGACCGAACCCGAGATGCCCGAGCCGGAGCCTGCACCGACGGTCGAGGAAGACGAGGAGGACGAGGGCACAGTCGCCCGGATCACCGTCCGGATCCCCGAGGGCCTCAAGACCCGCGCCGAGCAGGCCGCGGCCGACCTCGGCCAGTCGCTCAACTCGTGGATCGTCCACGCGATCCGCCGGGCGACCCGGCCGGGCGGGATCAACGTCGACGTCGACCTCAGCAGCATGTTCTCCCCAGGCCAGCCCGGCCCACCCGGACAGCCATGGTCCGGACGCCAGTCTCGGCGCATGAAGGGCTGGGCCCGCTAGCCAGCCGCCCCCCAAGACCACCACCACTCCGCAGGGCAGAGGGGCCGCTGCGGGAGCCGACGACACCCGAAAGCAGGTTTGCCATGTACGAGTTCTCCACTCCCGAGCCGGTCCGACTGCGCATCGAGTTCGGCTCCGGTGACATCGAGATCGAGGCCACCGACACCGACACGAGCACCGTCCGAATCGAGCCGTACCGCGACGACGACGCCTCGCGCGAAGCACTCGACCGAACCACCGTCGAGCAGCGCGGCAACGAGATCCGCATCGAGACGCCGCGCAAGACGTCGTTCTTCCGCCGCGGCGCCAAGCTCCGGGCCCGGATCGAGGTGCCGACACGGTCCAGCGTCGACGCCAAGATCGAGTCGGCCGACCTGGTGACCCGCGGCACCCTCGCCAACGCCCAGGTCAAGAGCGGCTCCGGCGACGTCCGGCTCGAGAACGTCGACGACGAGACCTCGGTCCAGTCCGGATCGGGTGACATCGACGTGGAGCGGGCCGGCGAGCAGACGCGGGCCAACGCCGGCTCCGGCGACGTGTCGATCCGCAGTGCGGCCGGCCGCGTCAGCATCTCCACCGGGTCGGGCGACATCCGTCTCGATGAGGCCGATGGCGCCGTCCAGCTCAACTCGGGCTCCGGCGACGTCCAGGTCGGCGACGCCCGCAGCGACGTCTCGGTCAACACGGCCTCCGGGGACCAGCACCTCGGCCGTACGTTCCGGGGCAACGTCAAGTGCAACGCCGCCTCCGGCGACATCCTGATCGGCATCGCCACCGGCACGGCGGCCTGGCTCGAGGTCAACTCGATCAGCGGCTCCGTCACCTCCGAACTCGACGGTTCCGAGCCGCCCGGAGAGGACGAGGAGACCGTCCGGGTGAAGGCCAACTCGGTCAGTGGCGACATCACGCTCACCAGGGCCTGACCTGCGCAAATCGCGTCCAGAAACTGTCAGACCCTCCGACGAGAATCATCCTCAGACGAAGCCACGGAGAGGACATCATGCGAGGCACCAGTTACACCGATGTCGAGCGGTTAGCCCGCCAGCAAATCGACGAGCGGGTCGCCTGCACGCATCAGTCGTTGCCGACCAACGAGCGCCAGTTGACCCGCCGCAACCGGGTCCGCTCGGGCACGGCCGAGACCCTGCGCCGGTTGGCGAACGCACTCGACGTCAGCCACTGACCACCCGACTCAGCCGCCCGTGCCGCGATACCACGTTCTCGTGGTATCGCGGCACTTTTCATGGGACGCACGCCATGCAGAGGGCGTACGAGCCGTGCAGAGTGCGGCGGGCTGCAGCCGCGTACGGTACCGGGTCAGAGCGAGGTGCGGTGGAAGTTCGCGTACGACCGGCTCGGCGTCGGTCCCCGCTGATCCTGGTAGCGCGAGCCGTAGACCGAGGATCCGTACGGATGCTCCGCCGGCGAGCTGAGCCGGAAGAAGCACAGCTGCCCGATCTTCATGCCCGGCCACAACTTGATCGGCAAGGTCGCGACGTTGGACAACTCCAACGTGACGTGGCCGGAGAATCCCGCGTCGACGAACCCCGCCGTCGAGTGGGTGAGCAGACCCAGCCGTCCGAGTGACGACTTCCCCTCGAGCCGGGCGGCGATGTCGTCGGGCAGCGTGACGACTTCGTACGACGACGCAAGCACGAACTCCCCCGGATGCAGGATGAACGGCTCGTCGGAGTCCGGCTCGACGAGGCGAGTCAGCTCTGGCTGCTCGACCGCCGGGTCGATGTGCGGGTAGCGATGGTTCTCGAAGACGCGGAAGTAGCGATCGAGTCGGATATCGACCGAGGACGGCTGGACCATCACCTTGTCGAACGGCTCGAGCACCACGCGACCCTTGTCGAGCTCGGCTCGGATGTCGCGGTCGGACAGCAGCATGGACCAAACCTAATGCGCCGCGTACCCCAGCCCGGTCGCGACCCGAGCGCACTAGCCTCGGACCATGTCGCCTCCGTACGTCGCCATCGTCGGTCCCGGCGCCGGCGCCACCGACGCGGATCGCGACCATGCCCGTCGGGCCGGCGCCTGGCTGGCCCGAGAGGGCGCGATCGTGTTGAGCGGCGGGCTCGGCGGCGTGATGGGCGCGACCGCCGAGGGAGTACGCGACGGCGGCGGTGTCTGCATCGGCCTGCTGCCCGGGTCGTCTCGCGCCGAGGCTCACCCGGCCCACACGATCGCCATACCCACCGGCCTCGGCGAGCTCCGCAACGGCCTGCTGGTCCGCGCCTCCGACGCCGTCCTCGCCATCAACACGAGCTGGGGCACGATGAGCGAGATCGCCCTGGCGGTCCGCACGGAGGTGCCGGTCGTCATGCTCGGCGGCTGGACGATGCCCGCGTCCGGCGTACACGTCACTGACTCGCTCGACGAGGCACTGGCCAAAGTGCTGGCCTACGCGAACGAGCGGGCCGCCGCCGTCTGAGCCCGGATCGCGGATGGAACAAAACCGCACGGCGCTGGCGCTGCATACTGGTCACAGGGCGCGGAGAACGCAACGGGAGACGGCATGGCTGAACACGCGGAGATCGACGTCGCCGAACGTACGATCTCGACGATCCGGCTGTTCCTGCGCCCATGGTCCGAATCCGACGCCGAAGCCGCCCTCCGGATCTTCGGCCGCGACGAGGTCGCCCGCTGGCTCGCGCCGGCCATGACCCGCGTCCCCGACGTCGATGCGATGCGCGACCTGCTCCGACGCTGGCTCGAGGACGACCACGACTCCCCTCGCCCGACCGGCCGCTGGGCCATCGAGCTGACCGAGACCGGCGACGTCGTCGGCGCCGGCTCCATCCTCCCCATGCCACCGTTCGGCGAGGATCTCGAGATCGCCTGGCAGCTCGCCCCGGAATCATGGGGCAACGGCTACGCGACCGAAGCCGGTCACGCCCTCGCCCACTACGCCTTCAGCCACGGCGAGGACGAGGTCTTCGCCGTCGTACGCCCCCGCAACACTCGCGGCGTCGCCACCGCTCGCCGCGTCGGTCTGGAGTGGGTCGGCGAGACCGACAAGTATTACGACCTCCACCTTCAGGTGTTCCGCCTCCGCAAGGGCGACCTCGACGCACCGCAGTTGCGGCCTGGCTGACGCGACGCGAGTCGGCCGGTGCCCGGTGATAAGGTCCGGTGCGTCCGGCTGCGCACGGACGTGCGGGTGTAGTTCAATGGCAGAACTTCAGCTTCCCAAGCTGACAGTGCGGGTTCGATTCCCGTCACCCGCTCCACCAGCATCAAGCCCAGGTCAGAGCCGGTTTTTTGGGTGACCTGGACCTC
>Ga0209382_10002515_pt1 | contig 26542 bp, 25 predicted proteins | sample SoiMetdeltSBSDD5_FD_187599 | JGI IMG/M metagenome (GOLD analysis project Ga0209382, IMG submission 187599) | Bulk soil microbial communities from a Populus tree surrounding site in Tennessee, USA - Soil MetaG P. deltoides SBSDD5 (SPAdes) (version 2) | ecosystem: Environmental > Terrestrial >... | reverse complement strand
CAGGGCACGGTTGCTACCGCTGCCTGTCATCTCCAGGTCGCTCGCCTGCACGAGGCTGCCGTTCGACGAACTCACCGAGACCGTCAGGGCCTCAGGTGACGTTTCGGCGTCGCCGATCGTGAAAGCCAGGACATCGGTGGCACCGCCTTCGTCGATGGTCTGACTGGCGATGGAGCTGATCGTCGGCGCCGCGTTGACCGGCATCGGGACGGTCGGCGTCGACTCCGCAGAGCCGCCGCCACCGCCGCATCCTGCCGCCAAAGCGGCCGTGCCCAGCACGACCGCAATCTTCGTTGACGTGAGTTTCATGGCTCGTCCTCCTCTCATCGCGACCCGAGCGTGGAGCTCATCGGCCCGACCGCGCCGGGAATCGGCGTGGTGAGATACGGGAACTTGTTGTCGAAGTCGGCGGAGCTGATCGGCGCACCGTCCGTGATCGGCTGATTGCCGACCGGCGCGTTCCCCGGCGAGCACAAGCCCAGGCCCAGATGACAGAGGGCGCCCATGGCAACACGCAGCTCGATGTCGACGACGTCGTCGCCCGGACGGCGCCCGTTCGGGAATCCAGCCAGATCGCCGCCGGCAACGCCGAACGTGCTCTGCTTGTCCTTCGCAGTCGGCGCGATCGTGGTGTTGAGACGCTGCATCTCCGAGGGCGTCACGCGCGCGAGCTGATTGACGTTGGTGCCGTCAGGCAACTTCAAGCCCGTCAGGAAAGCGGCCTTCAGATCCTCGCGCGGGAAGTTGTTGGGCGCGAGATTCGCGATGTCCGGCTCGACCACACTGTTGACCGCCTTGTTGAACAGCGCATCGATCAGGAACGGCAGCGACGGATTGGTCACGTAGCTCAGGAACTGGCCGTCGTCTTTCGGCTCGCTCGCCGAGTAGCGGTCCTTGTCCGGCAAACCGACCACGACTTCGTTCACGAGCGGCATGCCGAGACGCGAGATCTGCGTGAGCGCACCGGCGTTCACGTCGGGCGTCTCGAACGTCGCGCGCGGGTTCAGCACACGGACTTGCGGCAAGCTCGCGGACGTCCACACACCGATCACGCCGTTGCCCGAGCCGACGAGGCAGCTCTTGTGCACTTCGAGTGCGAGCGTCGTGATGTTCTTGTCCGAGATGATGTCGTTGGCATCGTCCTGCGTGATGCCGCCAGGGAATCCCTTACCGTCGCCAGCACCCGGCGCACTGTCGCCCTCGATCGGCACGAAGTTCACCAGGTCGAACACCGGCCCGAGATTGACGACGAACGGCTCGTTACGCTGCCCGACGAACACGCGGCCCTGCTTCGAGCAGCCGGGAATGTCGATCGTGTAGATGAACTGGTTCGCGTAGCTTTCGTAGCCCGCGATCGAGCTGAAGGTCTTGGTGCCGACGAAGTCGTACGGCTTGCCGAAAGTCTTGTCGCCCGTGCTGGAGTTGCGCACGCTCGACTCTTCGCCGCGCCGGCGGTCGCCGCGCACCAGCGTCAGCGAATAGCTCTCGCGGAAGTTGAGCGTCTGGGCGTTGTCGGAGTTGGCCGCGACGCCGCCGATGTTCTTCAGCGGAACCGCGATGTTCTGCTCCTGGCCCTTCGGCCCGACCGGCACTTTCAAGCCGCGCGCGCGGTTGCCGCCGAGGTCGTTGTCGAAGCGGAACTGGAACGTGAGGTTCTCGCGAGCATCGCCGTCGTTGTCGATGTGGATCTCGTACACCGCCGACGGGTCGAGCGCGAAGTAATTCGGACCGCCGTAGGGATCCTGCAGCGGAATGTAGTTCGCGAGCAGCGTCACGAACTCTTCGCGTCCCGGCTCGTAGCTCATGAACGAATAGACGTCGGTCGAATCGACCGTCGGGAAGCGCGTGATGTTCGGCGCCTCGCGGTGGCTCGACGAAAAAGCAGCTAACGGAAGCAGTGCGGCGACGATCGTCGTCGCGGCGCCAGATAGATTGCGCATGACGTAGTCCCCTCAGTAGACCTCGGACGGGGGGAAAATCCCCTTGTGGCGGGATGTACGTCGGGTGCACGGATGCGGATGCAGGAAAACTGCATTCAATGGCATCCTAAAGCGAACGGGAGGCACCACGAATGAGCCGTCGCACCTGCAGCCGCCGAGAATTCATTGGCTTGACGACGCTGGGCATCGCCGCGATGGCCGCAGCGGACGAACAGGAACTGATCGTTCGCAATGCAAACGTCTGCACCGTGGACGCGCGATTGCCTCGGGCGGAGGCCTTCGTAGTACGAGGCAGCCGATTCCTTGCAGTGGGCACGAACGCAGAGATGGGCGCGCTGGCCGGCAAGGGCGCACAGGTATTCGACGCGCAGGGTTTGACGGTCGTGCCGGGGTTCATCGACTGCCACAACCACCCGGTCGGAGAACGGCTGCTGTACGAGGTCGCAGTCGGGAATCCGTTCGACGTCGAGTTCGTCACGATCGCCAGCATCATCGACAAGCTCAGCGCGAAAGCGCGCCAGACGCCGCCCGGCCACTGGGTCGAAGGCTTCTTCTATGACGACACCAAGGTGAAGGACAAACGCCCGCTGACGGTTCAGGACCTGGACAAGGTGTCGAAGGATCATCCTGTAAGTGTTCAACATCGCGGCGGCCATACCACCTTCTACAACAGCAAGGCCTTCGAGCTCGCGGGCATCACGCGCGATACGCCGGATCCGCCGGGCGGTACCTTCGATCGCGACGCCAAGGGCAACTTGAATGGACGCGTGACGGACAACGCGCTCGACGTGTTCGACAAGGTCGGCCTGCGCCCCAAGTACTCCGCGCAGGAACAGCAGCAAAGACGCAGGAACGGCGCGGCACATATTTCCAAGCAGTTCGTTCGCTATGGATTGACCAGTGTGCATCACGAGGACGGAGACCTGGCGTCGATCCAGGAGATCCGGGACAACGGCGAGCTGCTGCATCGGGTCAACTTCCAACTCAACGACATCGACCTGGAGACGATGATCGCCGCCGGCATTCGCAGCGGGTTCGGCGATGAATGGGTGCGCATCGGTGCTACGCGGGAGCACACCGTGGACGGCTCGTTCTCGGAGCGCACGATGTCGATTAGCACGGGCTACCCGTCACGCGCGGGCTACAAGGGTAATGTCACGACGACGCAGGACGCACTCGATGCCTGGGTCGAGCGAGTGCATCGCGCGCGCATTCAGATCAACTGTCACGCCAACGGCGACGTGGCCATCGGCATGATGATGAATGCGGTCGAGCGCGCGCAGCAGCTATTTCCAGTGAAAGATGCGCGTCCGAAGATCACACACTGCACGCTCATCAACGACGAGCTGTTGCGACGGATCAGGGCCGCCGGAGCTGTGCCGATGCCGTTTACGAGCTACGCGTACTACAACGCCGACAAATTCCACTTCTACGGCGAGGAGTTCATGCGTCACGCGATGGCATTCAGATCCTTCCTCGATGCGGGCATACCGGTGGCCGCGGGCTCGGACTTCTACCCCGGTCCGTTCGCTCCGCTGATGGGCATGCAGGGCATGGTTACGCGCACCGGCTGGAATGGAGAGAAGTGGGGATTGAACCAGCGCATTACTGTGGCGGAGGCGCTGCAGGTCCTCACGCTCAACGGCGCGCACGCCTCTCACGAGGAAACGATCAAGGGCTCGATCACGCCGGGCAAGCTCGCAGACTTCGTAGTGCTCTCGGCCGATCCGCACACCGTCGCACCGGATACGATCAAGGACATCAAGGTGCTGCGGACCATCACCGGCGGCACGACGGTCTACCAGGCCTGAAGCGATCTCGCGTGGCTCTCGCAACTGCATTGCTGGCCGGCGCGGCCCTCGCGTTGCTCAGCGCGTACCTGTTCCTGTCCTTCATGCCGTAGCCGGCAAAAGTCACGCCTTTTGACGGCGTTGTCGAAAGGGCCTTGGCCGCTTTCGACCAGAAAACTAGAATGCGGGCCCGCACTGAATTTTCGGGACTCTCTGCATGTCGAGCGTATCAATCTCTGCAGTCCTCGCCGGGCGTCTGCCGGTCGATGAAGTCGCGACCATCAACGGCTGGGTCCGGACCCGCCGCGATTCGAAGGCCGGCTTCTCCTTCCTGGCCATCTCGGATGGCTCGTGTTTCGACACCATCCAGATCGTCGCCCCCAACTCATTGCCGAACTACACCAACGAGATCCTGCAGGTCACGACCGGTTGCGCGGTGACGTGCACCGGCAAGCTGGTGCGCTCGCAGGGCAAGGGACAGGCCATCGAAATGCAGGCCGAGCGCGTGCAGATCCTGGGCTGGGTCGAAAACCCTGACAACTATCCCGTCTCGGCGAAGCACCACACGTTCGAATACCTGCGTGACGTGGCGCATCTTCGGCCGCGCACGAACACGTTCGGCGCGATCACGCGCGTGCGTCACACGCTGGCGATGGCGACCCACAAGTTCTTTCACGACCACGGCTTCTACTGGATCCACACGCCGATCATCACTGCGAGCGACGCCGAGGGCGCCGGCGCAATGTTCCGGGTTTCGACGCTCGATCTCGCGAACCTGCCCAAGACTCCCGCCGGGCAGATCGACTTCGCGCAGGATTTCTTCGGCCGGCCGACGTTCCTGACCGTGTCGGGCCAGTTGAACGTCGAGTCGTATTGCCTGGCGATGTCGAAGGTGTACACGTTCGGCCCGACGTTTCGCGCCGAGCAATCGTTTACGCCGCGGCACCTCGCCGAGTTCTGGATGATCGAGCCGGAGATCGCCTTTGCCGATCTCGCTGCGAACGCCGACCTCGCCGAAGCGCTGCTCAAGTCGATCTTTCGCGCGGTGCTGAACGAGCGGCCGGACGACATGAAGTTCTTCGCCGAGCGCATCGACAAGGACTGCATCACGCGCCTGGAGAAATTCGTCGAGTCGAGCTTCGATCGCATCACGTACACGGATGCCATCAGGATCCTCGAGCAGTCCGGCAAGAAGTTCGAGTTCCCGGTGCAGTGGGGACTCGATCTGCAATCGGAGCACGAGCGCTTCCTGACCGAGCACATCGGCCGGCCGGTGGTCGTGATGAACTACCCGAAAGACATCAAGGCGTTCTACATGCGCCTCAACGACGATGAGAAAACCGTCGCGGCGATGGACGTGCTCGCTCCGGGCATCGGCGAGATCGTCGGCGGGTCGCAGCGCGAAGAGCGTCTCGACTTTCTCGATCGGCGCATGGATTCGATGCACCTCGATAAACACCACTACAGCTGGTACCGCGACCTGCGCCGCTACGGAACTGTGCCGCATGCAGGATTCGGCCTGGGTTTCGAGCGGACGATTCAGTATGCGACGGGCATGCAGAACATCCGGGATGTGATCCCGTTCCCGCGGGCGCCGAAGAACGCGGATTTCTGATTTCGATACAGGGCTCGCTCTGCTGAAAGTGCGTTACGGTCAGTAGCGAACGTCTCTGTCGCGCATTGCGACGTGCACGCATTCTCGATCGCACTTAGTGCGATCTGGAGGATGCGAGCTTGGATCGACCACCGTATCTGCTGGTGGGCTTTGCGGCGGTGCTGCTGTTTGGCGCACACGTCGTGAGCAGCCAGAACAGCACTGCAGTCCCCAAGCGCGCCGTGTTGCCGCTGGAGGACGCTGCGTGGCACGCGGGACCTGAGGGAATGCCGGCCGGCGTCAAGTTCGCAGCCATCACGGGCGATCCCGCACAGCCCGGCCCTTTCGTCTTACGGGCAGAACTTCCGCCAGGCTATTCGATCGCGCCGTATCGGCGCTCGTCGGATGAAAGCATCGTGGTGCTGGCGGGCGGTTTGAAGATCGGCGACGGCTCGTCGTTCGATCCTGCGCGGATGCGCAGCTTCGGCTCCGGTGCGTTCGTCAGGCTGCGGGCGGATGAGCCCCACTACGCCACGACCGAGGGCGGTGCGGTCGTACAGATCATGGGCACGGGGCCGTTCGAGATCGAGTACGTTCGCCCGCGATGACGTCAGGTTGCCGGGCCCTGCGGGGTCCGGGGTGCAAAGCTGCGACGCTGCACTTCCAGCACCTGTTCGAGAGAGAGCTCTGTCTGGTCGGCAATGATGCGCAACAGCTTGTGCGTGGGTGACCGCGGCATGTTGAGCGCGTGCAGTTTTTCCCAGAGGCGAATCCGTTCCTCGGGCGTGCTCAGAGGCGAAGTCAGGAGAGCGATCTGCTGCTGACGTTCCTGCAGACGCTGCTGCTGCTCGTGCTCGGCCTGGGCGCGACGATCTGCGATCGAGCCCGGATCGGCCACTGAGCCGTGATAGGACCTCTGGTCCGACATCGCGTTCTCCTGCGAAATCCCGCACGGGTCGGTAAACGACCCGTGCGGAAGTGCACTGCTTACCAGCGACGCTGACCGCCACCACCGTTATTACGCGAGAAGCCGCCGCCGCCACCGCCATTGCGGTTGAAGCCGCCGCCGCCGCCGCTGCGCGGGCCACCGCCACCGCCGCGGGGCTTGTCCTGCGCCTCGTTGACCTTCAGGGGACGGCCGCCCATGTCATGGCCGTTGAGGCTCTGAATGGCGCGCGCCGCATCCGCGTTCGGCATCTCGACGAAGCCGAAGCCGCGGAACTGACCCGTGTCGCGGTCCTTGATCAGGGCAACCGACTCGACCGTGCCGTGCTGTGAGAACAGCGTGCGAACCTGTTCTTCGTCGGCGGAAAAGGGCAAATTGCCCACATAGATCTTGCTCATACGATAAATACACTCACTTGAGTAATGACGCTCAACACGACAGCCGCGTACGCACTGTCACCAGGTTCGAAACGATTCGGTTTAGTTGAATGGGCCGGTAAACGCCGAACGGCGGGCGGGCCAAGAACGAAAAAGGAAGGTCACGAGCCGGGACGCACTATACACGAGTTGGGCAAGACCATGAAGAGAATCATGAAATACGCTGGGTTGGCCCTTGTCTCGCTGTTCTTCCTGGTCGGCGGACGGGCGCATTTCACTGCGACCGAGTTCTTCGTAAGCATCGTGCCGCCCTACGTGCCGATGCCGCTGGAGACCGTGTACGTCACCGGCGTGCTCGAAATCATCGGGGCAGTCGCGATCTGGGTGCCGGCATGGCGGTCGTGGGCCGGGATCGGGCTCGCCGCGCTGACCGTGTGCGTGACTCCCGCCAACATCTACATGTGGCTCAACCCTCAGCTTTTCCCTGACATCAGCCCGGCCTTTCTCACGTGGCGGCTGGTGGCCCAGGTCGCGCTGCTCGCGCTCATCTGGTGGTCGACGCGGCCGGAGCCTGCCCCGGCGCTCGCGCACTCACGGATTGGATGAAGCTGACGCTCTGATCCAGTACGGCGTTGCGCTTACGTGCCGGCACGGACATCGCCGCGACGGTATCCGCGTGATTCTTGCCTGGATAGAACTGCGTTTCGACGTGCACGTGATTTGCCTGCAGGGCGTCGCGCAGCTTTTCAGCATGCTGGATCGAGACGACGTCATCACCCGTACCGTGCACGAGCAACGTCGGTGGGGATTGCGGCGTCACGAACCGCACGGGTTGCCACTGAGCCGGGGTGTAGGGGCTCGCGAAGATCGTGTTCAGGACCACCGTATCCGGCTCCAGCGCATACGGCCCGGACAGACCGACGAGGCCCACGATCCAGTCCGGATTCGCTCCGGCCTTCTGCAGCAACTGCCGGTCGTACGCCAGGAACGCTGCTTCGTGGCCGCCTGCCGAGTGGCCCATCAACACTATGCGCTGCGGATCGCCGCCGAACTCGTGCGCATGCTTTTGCACCCACGCGACTGCGAGCGCGCCGTCATCGAGGAAGATCGGAAACTTCACCTGTGGATAGAGCCGATAGTCGGGCAGCACGGTGACTATTCCTCGCTCCGCGAGCGCTGCGCCGACAAAGCGGTAGAGCCCTCGACTGCCCGTGGTCCACGAGCCGCCGTAGAAGAAGACCACGACGGGCCGATCCTTCGCGTCCTTGGGCGAATACACGTCGAGCTTCTGTCGCGATTCGGGTCCGTAGGAGTGATTGGCCGAGCGCTCGTACGGGCCGGGCAGGCTCGCCGAGTTCGCAATGAAGAATGCGATTCGGGTGCAGCCGGAGGCGAACACGATGATCGATACGAGGGAGACCAGGGCGAGCAGCTTCATGGAGGACGATAGTACAAGGTTGGCTTTCAACTTTCGGGTCGCCGCCACAGCCACACCGCGACGACGGCCATCATGAGCGGCGCGCCGAGCTGCAGCCAGGTTGGCACGTCGAGCAACTGAAGCAGCACAGCACTTGCGGTCATGGTGAGAACAGCCCAGATCTTCGCCGTGCGCGGCACGATGCCTCGCTCACGCCAGCTGCGAATGTGCGGGCCGTAGAGACGGTGATCGAGCAGCCACGTTTCGAACGAGGGCCAGCCTTTGCTCGCTGCCCAGGCGGACAGGATGAGAAAGGGGACCGTGGGCAGCACCGGAATTGCGATGCCGACGATACCGATGGCGAACGCGGCGAGTGCAGCCACACGCCAAAGAATGTTCTGCGTCTGGCGTAGCACGACCGTAGCCTACGTGTCGTATTTGGACTGGGCAATCCGATGGCCTCCATATGAAGGCCACGAGCTCGATCCATCCGGCGGTCGCCAGCCCGCCGCTCCATTCCGTTGCCGCGACTGCCGCCCCGACGTCCGATCGGCGGGCGTACCGGATGTCCGCTCTGGACATCCTCCGCGGGCTCGTGATCGCGCTGATGGCTCTCGATCATGTTCGTGACTTCGTCATGACCGCCGCCGTCCAGGATCCAACCGTGGATCCGACAACGGGCCCTCTCCTGTTTGCCACTCGGTGGATCACTCACTTCTGCGCGCCGACATTCGTATTCCTCGCCGGGACGAGTGCGGGACTGATGGCGAGCCGCAAGAGCGCCGCGGAGCTGGCATCGTTTCTGTGGACGCGAGGCCTGTGGCTGATCGTCCTGGAGGTGCTGGTCATTTCTTCGGCCTGGACGTTCTCGCCGACCGGCGTCGCCGAGTGGGGTGGACGACTCTACGTAGCCTTGCAGGTGATCTGGGCGATCGGTGCCAGCATGGTGGTGTTGGCGGGTGCGCAATTCCTCGGGCGGCGCGCGTGTCTCGTCATCGGTGCAGTGATCTTGCTGGGCCACAATCTTCTGGACGCGGTGTGGCCGGCAGCGAGCATGTCCGGAAACACTGCCGGCGTGTGGGCGGCACTTCATGCGCGACAGTTGTACGAAGTCGGCGCGTTCCGGATCTTTTTCTCCTACCCGTTGCTGCCGTGGATCGGCGTGATGCTGCTCGGCTACGGCGCCGCTGGTTTGTTCGAGCTCCCGGAGAAGCAGCGGAATGCATGGTTGGTGCGCATCGGCATCGGGATGGTCATCGCGTTCGTTCTGATTCGTGCGCTGAATGTCTACGGCGATCCGAGCCCGTGGGAAGGTTCGGTCACGTCATTTCTGGGTACGACCAAATACCCGCCGAGTCTGCTCTATATTCTGATGACGCTGGGCCCTGCCGCGATCGCTTGTGCGTTCGTCGATCGACTCTACGCTCCGATCAGGAATGCATTGATGACACTCGGACGCGCGCCTTTGGCGTTCTACCTCGCGCATCTCTACGTCATTCATGCCGTCGCGATGTTGCTTGGCGTCGCGCAGGGATTTGCGGCCGAGCAGTTCGAGACGCACTACCGATTCTTTCCGCAAGGATTCGGTGTCGGGTTGTTGGGCGTCTACGTGATCTGGATTGCGGTGGTCGTCGCGCTCTACCCGCTTTGTCGTTGGGTCGCAGCGGTGAAGGCACGACGAAAAGATTGGTGGCTCAGCTACGTTTGAACCTGCTGTAGCGCCCGCAAGACCTGCAACGCCTTCTGAGCTTGCGCGAACGGAACGAAGAGATGGTCATGAAATGCGCCGGCGACAACATTGCAACTGATGCCGGCCTGACCTAGAGCGCTGGAAAACGCCGCAGTGAGGCCAACAGCCTCGAGATCAGAGTGAACAGTCAGGCTGATCCACGCGGCGCGGAACAAGACCGGCAGACCCGCAGCGACTGCTTGCTCCTCTGGCACGACGAGCGTCATCCCTTCGCGCTCGCGCACAGTTACCACTGGCGTGAAGGCGGCGATCTGGGCGTCGTGAGGAACAGTGCAGTAGGCATAGATGCCTTCGTGAAGCACCGGCTCCATGGAACGCAGCAGCGTCGTGAGATTGGAGATGGGTTGCGTCATGGCGGTGACGATTATGCACTCACCGCCATGACGGGAAGGACTGCTACAGCCTACGCAGATACGCCAGCAGTGCCGCCCGCTCTTCCGGCAGCGGGATGCGATCGAAATGCACGCCGTCCGTCGAAGCGACCGGCGGCACGACGCCAGGCGGAGCGATCAGCGGTATGCGCTTGTAGAACTCGACGTAGTGGTCAACCACTTCTTCGAGCGTATCGGCGCTGTTGTTGTGGAAGTAGGGCGCCGTGTTGCGCAGCCCGCGCAGGCCGGGCACGTCGAACTTGTTCCAGTCGTCCTGTGCCGGCGGTCCCACGCCCGCGAATCCCGTCAACAGAGCGCGGCCGGGATCCGAGCTGGTTCGGCGGATCTTGGCGCCGGTGGGCAGAGTGATTTCGTAGGTTCGCGCGTTGCGCGCGAGCCGCGGCGGGCAAGGCTTGAGGTTGAAGCGCGCGGGCGTCGCAGTGTCGACGGGCCGCGGGCACTGCGAAAAGATGTCGTGGAAGCGGACGACAGGTGCCTGCGTCGTCGACTGCCCGGGGCCGCCATGACACTGCGCGCACGATCGAGTGAAGACAGCTTTGCCCTGCTGTTCCAGCGCATTGAGTAGCGGATCGGCATCGGGCAACGGCGTCACGCCCTGGTCGATCGCCTCTGACAGCATTCGCACGCGGCCATTCGTGAACAGCACACGCTGAAACGAGCTCAGATCGTCCAGCAGCCGCTGCTGCGGCGAGTTCTGCACCTGCGCGTGGTGGAGCAACGCACCCAGCGCCTGTTCCTGCAGCGTGGCGAATCGTCCGTCGAGCTGATAGCCGCCCGTCGTGTTCGGGCCGCGCGGCCAGGGATTCAGGCCATCTGCACCCGTGAGCTTCACGTCCGTCACGCCCGGCACCATGCGCCAGACATCGGCGGTGGTTTCGTCCGAGGGTTGATTGGTGATTGGATCGATCAGTCGAATGTTAGGCGGCAGCGTGAAGACGACGCGGATCAGGCCATTCTGCCGCAGATTGCTGTAGTCGCTCGCCTGTTCGCCGTTGATGCGGAAATCATCTGCGTCGATCGGCCGGAACAGCGGGTCATCGGCACGGGGGTTGTAGCGTCGTCGCTTCTGCAGGAACTGGTAGCGGCTCTCCGCGGCGGCCGGGGTCAGTCGAAATTGTTCCGTCACCATGTGGCAGTCGTTGCAGGAGCGGCCGTTGCCGTCCAGTCCTTGCAGATCGCGGTCGAAGAAGGCGAACAGCCCGCGGACGACAGCGGCGCAGGACTCGCCGCCGCATTGCTGGTCCGAGCCTTCGTGGGTCGCCAGCGTGTCCGCCCGGGCCAAGGGACTTGCCAGCGCGACATACATAACGAGTGTGCGAACAGCAGCTTGTAGCGGATTCATCGATGTCTCCCAGTCGGCCTTCACCAGTGGGCCTTTGGGACGTGACTGTGGAGCGCGGTACGTGGAAGAATCCTTGGCCGGTCGGTGAAAGAGTTGTGATTTTGTTCTGATCCGGACTTCCCTCCCATGACCCGCACGGGTGCGCACTACGAGTTCGGCGATTTCGCCCTGGACATCGGTCAGCAGTGCCTGGTGCGCCGGGACACGGGGCAGACGACCCTGCTCACGGGCAAGGTGTTCGAGACGCTGGTCTATTTCCTGGAGCACGCGGGCGAGACGCTCGACAAGGACACCCTGCTGCGCTCGATCTGGCCGGGCGTGGTCGTCGAGGAGAACAGCCTCACGCAGAACGTCTCGACGCTGCGGCAGATGCTGGGTGAAGCGCGCGGCGAGAATCGCTACATCGCCACCATAGCTCGCAGGGGGTATCGCTTCGTCGCGAAGGTCACCCGGCGCGATGAGCTCGTCGCGCCCAAGGCTACGCGTCGAAAGGTGATGCTCGGCGCCACTGCTGCGACTGTTTTGATTGCCGTGATTGCAGCGATCACCTTGTTTGCCACTGCGTCGAGACCGCGCGACGCCGCTCCCCTCCCCGCCCGGACGCTGGCGATTCTTCCCTTCAAGCCGCTGTTGCCGGCCGAGCGCAATGAATCGCTCGAGCTGGGCATGGCGGAATCGCTGATCTCGCACCTCAGTCAACACAGCCGGCAGGCGATCAGTCCGCTGAGCTCGGTGCGTCGCTACGGCGGGCTCGACCAGGATCCGATTGCGGCCGGTCGCGAGCTGGGCGTCGATACGGTACTCGACGGTTCGCTGCAGCGTAGCGGCGATCGGCTGCGAGTGGCGGTGCGACTCTTGCGCGTTGCGGACGGACAGCAACTCTGGGCGCAGAGCTTCGATCAGGATTTCACGACGATCTTCAACGTGCAGGACATCATTGCTACCCGGGTCGCGCAGGCTGTCTCGGTGCACTGGGTCGGCGGCGGCGCAACGCGCGCAGTCCCCTACACGCAGGATCCGGAAGCGTATGCACTGTACGCGAGCGGCCAATTTGCCTGGTCGCGGCAGAACGAACCGAACCTGCTTCGGGCAGTCGGCTTCTTCGAGCAAGCCATCGCGAGAGATCCGAACTACGCCCTCGCTTACGCGGGCCTTGCCGATAGCTATGCGCTGCTTGGCATCTTCGCCATGCGCGCCCCCCATGAAGTGTTTCCCAAGGCGCTGCGTGCGGTGGAAAAGGCGCTGTCGATCGATCCCAATCTCGCGGCGGCACATTCGTCATTGGGACAGATCAAGATGATGTACGAGCACGATTGGGACGGTGCGGCCGGCGCGTACCAGCGCGCGCTGCAATTGGATCCCTCGTTGGCGTCCGCCTATCACCGGCGCGGCTTGCTGTACGCGATGCAAGGCGATCTCGAGCACGCCCTCGAAGCCAATGGCCGCGCTCAACAGCTGGAGCCGCTGTGGATCGCTCCCAAGGGCGCCGCTGGCAATTTCCTCTACCTTGCACGACGCTACGACGAGTCGATCCGGCTCTGCGAACAGGTGCTCGCCCTCGACGAACGCGCCGACAATGCGCGCTCGTTCCTGATTCGCAACCTCATCGTCAAGGGAGATTACGAGCGCGCGATTGCGGAGTACGACAAGCGAACGCTGCAAATGCCTGGCAGCAACGCGCACCGTGCACAAGCACTGGCACTATCGGGGCGGCGCGCAGCAGCGCACGCGGAATTGGATCGCGTACTCAAGTTGTCGAAGGAACGCTACGTCCCTGCGTACGACATCGCCTTGATCTACGCGGCTCTCGCGGACACCGAGAACACATTCCTGTGGCTGGAGCGCGCCATGGAGGATCGATCGACGCTCATGGTCTTCCTCGCGCAGGATCCGATGTTCGATGCGTTCCACAGCGACCCGCGGTGGACTCGGTTGGTGCAGAGGCTCGGCGTTTATCGTCGGGTGCTGCCGGACGCGGTGCGTTAGTCCTCGAAGCGACTCGTGGCGTCACGATCGCGGTCGTAGCGCCTCTTGAGCGGAAACGGCGGCAGCCAGGACTCGCGACGGACGGTCCAGAGCTCGTAGGTGGGCCGCAGTTGGTCAGGAGCATCCAGGGATCCGAGGTTCACTTCGATCTCGTCCGCGCTGCGTGAGAAAACGGATGAGCCGCAGCGGGGACAGAAGAACCGGCGGGCGTACTCGCGTGTTTCGCCCTCGATCGTCACCGCATCCTGAGGGAACACCGCGGAGGCGTGAAACAGCGCCCCGTGATACTTGCGGCAGTCGAGGCAGTGACAAACGCCGACGCGGTATGGGCGTCCTGTAGCCACGACTCGGACGTTGTTGCACAGACAACTTCCGGTGAATCGTTCCACGATCGTCTCCCTTACGTAAGCGATTCGTAAGCACGCAGCGCGCAGCGTGTCCTCCAGTTACTCAGGGGGACGTATGAAAGGACAGCTACTCCGCCAGTTTACCGTCTGCGTTGCGCTGCTCGCCCTGGTCTTTGGCAATTCTCGTGCGAGCGCGGAGGACATCCGCGAGGGGACATGCGCCGGCGCAGCGGAACTGTTCCCGGATAGCAATCCGGGTCCGGGAAGCCTGAAAGCCCTGCGTCCCCACAGAATTCCCGAGCTTGCCACCTATGTGCGAGATCGGCGTGCCGCCATCGCCCTGGGCAAGGCGCTGTTCTGGGACATGCAAGTGGGCAGCGACGGTATCCAGGCCTGCGGTTCCTGCCACTTCCGCGCGGGCGCCGATCCTCGTTCCATCAACCAGGCGAATCCCGGCGGGGCCAACAATCCCGACCCGACCGTCAACTTAGGTCTCAACCACCGGTTGACCGCCGCGGACTTCCCGTTGCACCAGTTGGCGGATCCTACGTCACGGAACTCGCAGATCCTTCGCGACAACGACGACGTCATCTCCTCGCAGGGCGTGAAGTTGAGCCGGTTCGTGAGAGCGGTGCCGGGCGCGGACCGCGACGTCACTGTCCCGGTGCCCGATGAGGTATTCAACATCAACGGCCTCAATACCCGACGTGCCGAGCCACGCAACACTCCGACCGTGATCAACGCGGCGTTCAATCGCGACGCATTCTGGGACGGTCGCGCAGAAACCGTTTTCAACGGTGTCAGCGTGTTTGGCGTCCGCGATCAGAATGCACAGGTGCTGAAGGCGAGCGACGACTCGCTGAGCCTGGTGAAGGTCAGGATTCATCACGCGGCGCTGGCGTCGCAAGCCGTCGGTCCACCGCTCAGCGATCGAGAGATGGGATCGCTCGGCCGCACGTTCTACGACGTCGGCAAGCGTCTCGTGTCGGCGCGACCGCTCGCCAAGCAAAAGGTCGACAAGCACGACAGCGTGCTCGCCGACTACCGCAACGACGACGGTCGCGATGCCAGGGGCCTGGAAGGCACCTACGGCGAAATGATCGAGGCAGCGTTCCACAAGACCTGGTGGCGTTCGAACATGATCGCCATCCGGCAGCCGGATGGGTCGACGACCATTGCGAACAGACCGAACCGTCGGTTGCTCGCGAACGAGTACACGATGAAGGAATACAACTTCTCGCTGTACTTCGGCCTCGCCGTGCAGCTCTACGAAATGACCTTGATCTCCGACGACTCGCCGGTGGATCGTTACTTCGAAGGCGACCGCGGTGCGCTGACGGCTCAGCAGATTCGCGGTCTCGCCGTCTTCACGGGCGAAGCCGCCTGTGCCGGATGCCATTCCGGCGCGGAGACTTCGGACAACTCCAACCGCATACTGACGGGAGCCGTGGTCGACGGCGTCAGGCAGCCTGGCGAACTGGTGGAGCGGATGTTCAACGGCAACTGCGAAGTCGTTGCCTACGACCAGAGCTACTACAACCTGAGCGTGCGCCCGTTCGAAGAGGACTCGGGCCTCGGCGCGCCGGACCCGTTCGGCAACCCCGGCGCCCTGATCGATATTCTCACTTCGCCTCCAGGCAAGATTCCCAGCGCCGAGCTGCTGAGCCAACCGATGTTCAACATCGCCAATCCGGCCATCGCCATCGGCGAGCGAACCTCAACGCGATCGTTCAAGACGCCGCTCCTGCGCAACATCGAGCTGACTGCGCCCTACTTCCACAACGGCGGGCAGGGGACGCTGCTGCAGGTGGTGAATTTCTATAACCGAGGCGGCGATTTCCGCGAGCACAATGCGCAGTTCATCGACTTCGAGATCGGAAAATTGAACCTCACGACGCAGGAGCTCGATGACCTGGTGGCGTTCCTCAAGGGACTCACCGATCAACGAGTGGTGTATCGCAGGGCGCCGTTCGATGCGCCGCAACTCTTCGTGCCCAACGGACATCGCGTGGTCAACGGCGTTGCCGCTGTCGATAACGACGGCACGGCAGCGGACATCATGCTGGAAGTACCTGCCGTCGGCAGAAACGGCGGTGCGCCACTGAAGGGTTTTCTCAATCAGTAGACCAAGCGTCTACCAGGCCTGACGGCGCGCTTGCTGTCCACGCGATCTGTACGGCACTTCACCCTTACGCCGCAGCTCTTCGAGCAGTGCTCGTTGAGTGGCGGCGTGTGTGCGAGCTTCGGCGGCGATCGCCTGGAATCGCGGATCGGACCGCATCGACTCCCACAGCGGATCGCGCTCGATCGTGTACCACCAGTCCGTGCGTTCGCCGGATCGAAATGCCTCGGCGAGTTGCGCAACCGCGGCATCGTGGTGTCCCTGCAGCGCGAGCGCGTCTGCACGCGCACGCCGATGCGGCGACCGCAGCGCGTCGTCCAGCAGTTTTTCAGACTCGGCGCGCTGACCGTTTTCCTGCAACAGATGAGCGAGCGGAACCGCCGCGATCCCAAGGCCGCCGCTGTCGATGAAGCGGATTGCACGAGAGAAGTCGCCCGTGTGCAGCGCCTGGTCGCGCACAGCTCCCGCGGCGAGCCAGTCATTGCAGGCACTGTGTAACTGCTCTGGAGCGTCGTAGACAGCTTCACCGGCCGCGCGCCAATCGCCGAGATACTGGAACACCTGAAAGGGCGCGACGCCCGCAGCGCTGGCCCCCGCGACCACATCGCGCGCTGCCGTCAGGTCACCCAGCTCGAGATACCTGTTGCACGCGCTCTGTCGCGACGACGACCATGGATTCACAGGGTCGGCTGCAATGACGCGCTCAGCGAGCAACACGCCTTCGGCGAATTTTCCCTGGAGCGAGCGCATCGGCAACAGGGTTCGGGTTGAATCGCTCTGCACGGGGCTCGGCTGCAGGGCCACGCGCGGCGCGACCTTCTCGACCGATCTCACTTCCGGAATGAGTCTGTAGCCGCGCCCGCGCAGCCCGGCGATATACCGCGGCGCGCGCGGATCATCCCCGAGGGCATCGCGCAGCAACTTCACGCGTCGATTGACAGTCTCGGGGCTGACGACGAGTCCGGGCCAGACCTGCTCCATGAGCTCGTCGTTCGAAAGTAGAGCGGGCGCTGCACGGATCAACACGAGCAACAGATCGAAGGAAAGCTTGGGGAGAGCAATCTCGGTGGCCGCACGCGTGACCCGCTGACGCGCAAGATCGATCACGAGGTCGGAGACTTCATAGACCTCCCACTCGCGTGTCGCGCCGGGTCGGACATTCGATTGCATCACTGGGCGGAGCATAACCTTGCAGCCGCGCTGCTTAAGTCGGCCATTCGCCGTATGCCTTTAGTCGCATGGCCTTAAGTCACAGCCGGCTTTCTTCGCGAAACCTTCGGCCGATCTTGCGCCAACCTTCATGCACGGGCGACCGCCTTTCTTCAAGCTCCTCACATCGCCGGAACGGCTCTCAGCCGAACTGGCGACAACTGAAACCCTTTCGACTAGCCCGAGGACACGTTCGTGAACACCAGACTCGACAGATTGACTCGTTCCATCAGTCTCAACGCTGCACTCGCAGCCATGGCTTGCGGCATTGCATTTTCGATGCCTGCAAAGGCGGACTACAAGGATGGCGAGCCGCTGACGAAGATCGTGAACTATGCGGATCTCAACTTGAAGGGCGAAGCGGCCGCGCGAACCCTGTACGGCCGCCTGCGGATGGCAGCCACGCAGGTGTGCGCACCGTTCGCGGGCACTACGCTCGCCTCGAAGGCGAACTGGCGCGAGTGCTTCGACCAGGCGCTTGCGCGCTCCGTGACAGAGGTCAATGAGCCTGTGCTCACGGCGTACTACATGAACCGGACGGGCAAGAGCGAATTGCCGTCACAGGTTGCGAAAGCGCAGTGAGGCTAAGCTAGTCGGCCTCGGCATCCCTGCGCCGGACAGCTGCGAATGTTCGGCGCGGGGATTTTCGCTTCGATCGTCGGCCTGATCCTCGAGGAATGGAGCTGCACGAACGAGTCGTCGCGCAACCCGGCGCGGAGCTGCGCCGCCTGCGCGTACAGGATTACATCTCCGTTTGCCCTCGCCCCTTATCGACGGTGCGCGCACCGCCGACCTACCCTGCCTCGACAAGATAGTCGAGCTCCATGGGTGCCAAGTCATCGCACGACATCGGTCGCACCATCCTCCCAAACGCGAGAATGGTGAATCAGAACTGGTGGATCACTACGCTGCTGGTCAGCAGCCACAAGTATTGTCCGCCGCTCACCAGGGACATCGAGTGCGACGTGCTGATCGTCGGTGGCGGCTTCAGCGGCATCAGCGCCGCGGCGGAATTCCTGCGCAAGGGACTGCGCGTGGTGCTCATCGAGAAGAACATCGTCGGCGGCAGCTCATCGGGCCGCAGTGCCGGCTTCCTCACTCCCGATAGCGAGCTCGAGCTGCATCAGCTCGTTCGCCGCTATGGCACAGCGGCAGCTGCGGAGATCTGGGAAGCGCCTTGCCGCGGCATCGAGCGCATCGTCAGCACACTGAAGAAGCACGACATTCAATGCGGCTTGCTGAAGCAGGACTCGCTGTTTCTCGGACTCGGCTCCGGCGGCACGGAGGCTGTCGCCGCCGAGCGCGAGTGCCGGGAGAGCGTCGGCTTCACCGATCAGCGCACTTACGACGAGAGTCAGTTGCAGCAGATCCTGGGCGGCCAGGGCTATGCGGCGGGCATCAGGTACGGCGGCACGTACGGCGTCAACCCGCTGCAGTGTCTGCAGGGGCTGAAGGATCTGCTGATCGACAACGGCATGCAGGTCTTCGAGAGCACGGAGATGGACCGGCTCGAAGACCACACCGTGCATACGCACGCCGGCACGGTGACTGCCCAGAACATCATCGTTGCAGTCGACAAGCTGACCAGTGCGATCAGTCCGCTCGCCGACGAAACCTTCCATGCGCAGACGTTCCTGAGCGTGACCGAGCCGCTGACCGACCGCGAGCTGCGCATCCTGTTTCCGTCCGGCGAGCAGATGCAGTGCTGGGACTCGAAGCTCGTGTACTCGTACTTCAGGTTGACCGGCGACAATCGCCTGCTGCTCGGCGGCGGCACTCCCGTCACGACGTTCCTCAAGGACGCGTACAACAATCCCGGCGTCATCAGGCGGGTCATCAAGGATTTCCGCAGCCACTTTCCGCAGCTGGACGACCTGTCCTTCATCCAGTTCTGGCCGGGACAGATCGACGTGACTCGCGACCTGCTGCCGGTGATCGCGCGGCCTCCCGGGCTCGAGCACGTGCGCTTCGTGCTCGGCTGCGTGGGAATTCCGTGGGCGACCTTCTGCGGCAGCTTTGCGGCGAGGAACGTCCTCGGCGACGCCGACGAAGACTACCGGAAGTACTTCAACTACTTCTCGAATGAGCGGCACTTCGCACTGCCGAGCGGCCTCGGCGATGTCATCGGCAAACCGCTGCTGTTCTCGCTCGCGAACAGCTGGGCGAAGTTCTACCAGGTCGACACGCTGCGAGCGCCCGGGGACGCGCAGAAGGAGTTCTGAATCCACATGAAGAGCTACTACTCGCGCATGAATCTGCCAGAGCCGCTCGTTCCGGCCGTGCAGGCAGTGCGTTTGCTCAAGGGCCAGACTGCATTGGTCACCGGCGCCAACTCTGGCATCGGTCGTGCGATTGCAGTCGCACTCGGCCGAGCGGGCGCCAACGTGATCGTGAACTACATTGTGCGACCCGAAGAGGCCGAGGAGGTTGCTGCAGAGATTCGCAGCCACGGGCAAGACGCGATGATCGCTCAGGCCGACGTCGCGGATGAAGCGCAGGTGCAGGCGATGTTCGCCGCGGCAGTGCGCGAGTTCGGCACGATCGACATCCTCGCCAGCAATGCGGGCATGGAGCGCAACGCGCCGTTCCACGAGATGACTGCTGCGCAATGGGATGCCGTCATGAATGTCAATCTGCGCGGCGGCTTCCTGTGCGCGCGCGAAGCCGTGCGCGAGTTCCTGCGTCGCGGCGTTCGGCCCGAGGTTTCGGTCGCGGCCGGCAAGATCATCTTCACCAGCTCCGTGCACGAAGTGATTCCATGGGCTGGCCATGTGAACTATGCCGCGTCGAAAGGCGGCCTGATGCTGTTGATGAAGAGCCTCGCGCAGGAGGTTGCCGAAAAGCGCATTCGCGTGAATTCGATTGCGCCGGGTGCGATCCGCACGCCGATCAACGCGGCGGCCTGGTCGACACCGGAGGCTTACTCGGAGTTGATGAAGCTCGTGCCGTATAAGCGGATCGGCGAGGTGGAGGAGATCGGGCGGGCCGCGGTGTGGCTCGCGTCGGACTTCACTGACTACCTCGTTGGAACGACGCTGTTCATCGACGGCGGGATGACGTTGTATCCGGGGTTCGAGACAGGCGGGTGAACGGCTACGAGCCGTGGCCGGTAGTCGAGGGCTTGCGCGGCTCGGCCGCCAGTTTGCGAGCTTTTGGACGATGGGCGCCGCGCTCCACTGCGCGCTGCAAGAGCATTGCCGCCATTTGATCGCGAGCTTCGGCTTTGCTCGTGCCCGGCGGAAACGTGAATTTCTCGGTCTTGTCGAATGGGTTCGTCACCACGACCGGTTCAGGCGGCGGCGACTCCGCGACTTGCACCGGCGGCGGAGGTACTTGGGCAGGAACGACAGCAGGCGGCGGCGGCGGCAAAGCGGCGACTCGCTGGTCGGATTCGCGCAGAGCCGCGGCGGCGATCACGCCGACGACGGCGACAGAAGAAAGCAGCACAAGCGGTAAACGTAACGACCGCGCGCGCGAGCTGGACCGCGCGTTGACGGCAGCTCGGGACCCCGACGCCGTGTGCTGACCGGACGCAGTCAGCTCCGTGGGTTTGCCGAGAAACTCATCATTCAATCTACGCAAATCCTGCGCGTTCCTCTCAGCCTCGACCGCGGGCATCGTATCGAGCCCTGAATACAGCTTGTCGAGGAGCGCCTTGCCGCTCATTTCCCGCTGTGCCATGAAAAATCACCTCTCATGACAAAGCGTACCTGTGCGGGCGATCGGCTCAGCGTGCGGCCGTCTCGGTGGGGCGCGGATGGGCCGCGCACGAGCCGAAACTGCGGGCGCGATCACGCTTCGAATCTCACATAAGCTGGGCCGTGGCAGCTCGGCGCTCGTCGCCTATCGGTTTGTCTTCGCCGCTTCCTTCGCCTGGTCGAGCGTCTCGTCGGCGTCGTCCTTGCACTGCGTCCGCGCCGCGTCTGTCAACGCTTCGCACTTCTCGACCGCGACTTTGTGGGTGGCTTCCGCCTGCGCGATCATGATCTTGGAGTTGCCCCGATCGGCCGTCTCATTGGCATCGTGCGCTTGTTCGGCAACGTCATCGGCATCCCGATCGGCGACGGCGTCCGCCACATCCTTGTCGGCGTCCGCAGTGGCTTCCTTCGCGTCCGAACGCGCATCGGCAACGTCACGTTGTCCTTCCGCCTCGGCCTTCGCCACATCCTGCTGTATCTCCGCCGGCGTCTCCGACTTGTTGCAGGCGGTCAGCGCGAATGCTGCAGCGGCCAGCGCGCAGAGTGTTTTGAGATTCATACGTTAGATCCTCTTCGATAGGTGGAGAGCAGGCGCGTCACGGGCTTTGAGATAGTAAAGAGAGCGCTGCCGGAACCGGCTGCTGAGATTCGGGCCGCATGAGCCCAGTCAGCGCGCGATCAACGCGCGGCAGAGCACGTCGGTTGCGTCGTGGCAGCAACATTTCCGACCGACTCGAACATTGCGACACAACGCGGCGTTGTCTCTCCGCACGGTTAACTCAGGTGCCCTGGTGGCCGAACAGCGACTGCTGAACATCCTCATCGTCGACGACGATCTCGATGCGCGAGACCTGCTGCTGCTCGCGCTGGAGCGCATAGGGATATCGTCCAGGGTGTCCTGCGTAAAAGGCGGCAACGAAGCAGTCGCGTATCTCAGGGGAGAAGGAGTGTTTGCCGATCGCGAACGATTCCCTTATCCCTCGCTCCTCATCACGGACCTGAAGATGCCCGACGGCGACGGCTTCACGTTGCTCGAACAACTCAGGAGCATGCCGCGCTACCGCGTCGTCCCGACCATCGTGATGTCCGCCTCCTCGGACCCGGACGACATCCGCAAGGCCTACATGCTCGGAGCCACCAGCTACTTCGTGAAGCCCGCTGGGTTCGAGACTCTGGAGCGCCTGCTCAAGCTGCTGTACGAGACATGGCTGCTCGCGGAGATTCCGGCAGTCGACACCACGGGCAGACAGCTCGATACCCAGGGCATCGGCAAGCTCGGGGCGAGGTTTCCTCAGGATCTGTGACTCGTCAGTCCGGCGCGCAGAGGGCTCCGTGAGTGTGGAATCCCTCGTCGCACCTCCAACTGTCGCCCGAGTAGTCGAGGTGAGCGTTGGCTGGCAGCTCAACGGCGACGCACGCTGCATCGACTTTGCGGAAACCCCGTTCGCACTCCCAGCTATCTCCAGAACGTGACAGGAATCCCTGCGCCGGCACGGCGACGGGCAAGCACCCGGCGCCGGTCAGGCGGAATCCGCGGTCGCAGTCCCAACCGGATCCGTATGAGAAGCCCGTCGCGTGCGCGCCCGCAGGGATCTGTATCGGCACGCACGCACCGCCGGCCTCCCGGAAATTGCGATCGCACCGCCAACCCTTGCCATATACGTCGTCCAGATACGCGTTCTGCGGCACCTGAATGACGATGCACCGATCGTTCACGTTGAGATAGCCCCTGTCGCATCGCCAGTTGCTGCCGGAAGCATCCAGATAGCCGTGCACCGGCACGGCGATAGGCGCGCAGGTCTCGCCGACGCGTCGAAATCCGCTCACACATTCCCAGCCGCTCCCGTAGCGACTCGCCCGTGCATGATCCGGCAGATCGCCCGGCGCAGCCGCAACGGGCAGGGAAGCGCAAACAGACAACCCCAGCAACAACGGTGCGAGACACGAGACTCGTCGGGCAATCCGTTCAGTTGCTGTTCGCATCGGCTTTCTCCTACCCCGGTGTGGATTGATCCTGCAACCCACAGCGCTCGGGCGTCCGTACGCCAGCGTACAGATGGCAAGCGAAGGGTCGCAGAACATGCATGCTGCGATGTTGCTGGTCAGCATCTTCATCATCTTTAGCGGCGGCGCTTGAAACCATGAGCATCGAAGCCGAACGCTGTCTGTTCATACGGCTCGGCAAGTGCGGTGAGCGGACCGCACAATGCATCGTGGCGGGTGAGTTGCGCCTGGACTATCCGCAGGTATCACACGAGCTCGCGCTCGACGGTCGGTGGACTCAGGTCGAGTCGCAGATCGCGGGGCTGAGCAAGGATCGCGAAAGCAGCGCGCGACACACGAAGCAGATTCGCGATTTCTACGAAGCTTCCGCAACTACGCTGTGGATCACGTTCCACGCCGACTGCATGTGGTGGTCATTTGCGGCTCCGGGAGCAGCCCAGCGCGCGGACGGCACGAAGGCTCGCTCCACGATCGATGGATGGCATCAGTACGACGTCAGGAACCAACCTCTGGCGGCCGATCGTCTGAGCGGCGGCCTGCTCGCCGTGCAGGCGTACCGAGGGACGATTTGTGCGGTCGAGGCCGGCTACGTGCTTCAGGTGATCAACTGCGTGGATGCCCCACGTGTTGCCGCCGCCGGCCATGCATTGGCAGCACTCATCGACTCTCTGCAGCCGATAGTGCAACGCCTGCACTCGCGGGATCTCGAGGTGCTCGTCGATCTGATATTCAGGAACGCAGGGTGGCAGCGCGTCGGCGTGCTCGCCGAAACGGAAACCGACATCGACCTGGCCTTGGAATCCGCTGTCACCGGCGAGCGGATCGCGGTAGAAGTCAAGGCGCATGCCGACGTCGAGGACTATCGCGAATATGCGGCCCGGTATCGTTCGATGGTGGGGTTCGATCGCTTCTATTTCGTGACCCACTCGCTGATCGATGACGAAGTGGCCAAGGAAAGCGCCGCTGCAGCGAGCACGGACATCCGATTCTGGGGAACCCGGAGCATCGCGCAGCGAGCCGCCCACAGCGGCCTCGCGCAATGGCTGATCGATAAAGCTACGTAGTCGCGTGCCGACAGGGCCGCCACAACTCCCGGCTACGTTCGTTAACGCACCGACCCGCAGGACGGACGGTCGCACACTTCAAGGCTATGGAAAGGCTCGCCAGCGTCCTGCTGCTCGCATTGTGTGCATCCGTCCCAGCGGCCGCGCATGAAAGAATCGCGGTGGACGCGCGCACACTGTTGCAGGCCGAAGCCGACGAGCAGAAGCGACAGCTCGAGGAAATGCGCGACGTCAACGTCGACGCACGACGCAATGCGCTGCAACTGCAACGGCAGATCGTTGGGCTGCAGGCCGAAGTCGTCGATCGTGGCCTACTGCTCACGCTCGACGATGCGCTGTTCGCCGGAGGGTCGGCGAGCCTGAACGCAGCCGGCGTCGAGCGGCTCGACTTGCTGGCGAGCTTCCTCGAAGATCATCCGTACCGTACCGCGCAGATCGAAAGCTCTGCCGTTTGCAGCGCCAGTGCCGGCTACGACGCGACACTTTCCCAGCGCCGCGCGGTGGCAGTAGCGCGCCATCTCATCCTGCAGGGCATTGCCCCACCCCAGCTGTCGGCAAACGCCGGCCGCGAAAGCTCGTCGGTCGCCGCGGATTGCGACGCCGCGAGCCTGCACCGGAATCGACAGGTGATCGTCGTCATCGAGAATGTAGTGATCTCGGCGGGGGAACCGTGAGCGACACGCGGACGAAAGCCTTGCCTTGAGCCAAGCAGGAACTTCGCAGCTCCTCGCGGCTTCTATCACCACTTCCACGCCTCTCCGTTTCGATCTCGACTGCGCTTGCGCTCGCCGCGATCAATTTCGAGAGCGCCCGCAGTCCACGGAGAATCATCATGGCCCAGAGCAAACGTGCGGCACTGCGTGCCGCGAAATCGCGCGGCAACGGTCGTTCGGCGAAAGTAGTGGCGAAGACCTCGGCCCGTTCCACCGCCAGTGGTCCCGCCAGGAACGCTGGAGGTGAGGCGATTTCCGATGCGGCGACTCAGAAGCTGGTGGGCACTCAGCAGCTGGCCGCGGAATTTCCCTTCAACGCTGCAAAGCCTTCCGAATTCGGTGATGCGGCTGACGAACCTGCGCGCGGGCAGTCCGCCGAGCCGCCGGATCCGTCGGTCGGCGCGAGCACGCTCACCGAAACCACTGCATCGCTGAAGGTCGGCAAAGGCAGTCCGCCGCTGAGCATCAATCCCGGCAACGGTCCGCTCGATCGAGTGCGAGTGGATTCGAGCGGACGAGCGCTGACCACCAACCAGGGTGTGCCGGTCGCCGACAATCAGAATTCCCTCAAGGCCGGGCTGCGCGGACCTTCGTTGCTCGAGGACTTCATCCTCCGCGAGAAGATCACGCATTTCGATCACGAGCGTATTCCGGAGCGGATAGTGCACGCCCGGGGCTCCGGTGCGCACGGCTTCTTCGAGTGCTACAAACCGCTGACAAAGCTGACGCGCGCGTCGATCTTTGCCGAGGCCGGCAAACGCACGCCGGTATTCGTGCGCTTCTCCACGGTCGCTGGCGAACGCGGTTCCACCGACACGGCGCGCGATGTGCGCGGCTTCGCCGTCAAGTTCTATACGGACGAGGGCAACTGGGACCTCGTCGGCAACAACATCCCGGTGTTCTTCATCCAGGATGCGATGAAGTTCCCGGACATCGTCCACGCGGTGAAGCCCGAGCCGCACCACGGGATGCCGCAGGCAGCCTCCGCGCACGACACCTTCTGGGACTTCGTCTCTCTCATGCCGGAAAGCACGCACATGCTCATGTGGGTGATGTCCGACCGCGCGATTCCGCGCAGCTACCGCATGATGCAGGGTTTCGGCGTCCACACGTTTCGCTTCGTCAACGCGGCTGGCGACTCGCAGTTCGTGAAGTTCCATTGGAACCCAGTCGCGGGCACGCATTCACTGGCCTGGGATGAGGCCGTCAAGATCTCCGGCGCCGATCCGGACTTTCACCGGCGCGATCTTTGGGAAGCGATCGAAGCCGGCGCCTACCCGCAGTGGGAGCTGGGCGTGCAGCTCTTCAGCGAGGCCGACGCCGAGAAATTCAGCTTCGACGTGCTGGACGCGACCAAGCTCGTTCCGGAGGAGCTCGTGCCCGTCGTGCCGATCGGGCGCATGGTCCTGAATCGCAACCCGGACAACTTCTTTGCGGAAACGGAGCAGGTCGCCTTCTGTACGGCGCACATCGTGCCGGGGCTGGACTTCAGCAACGATCCCCTGCTCGCCGGACGAATCCACTCGTACGTCGATACGCAGATCTCGCGGCTGGGCGGTCCCAATTTCCACGAGATCCCCATCAATGCGCCGGTGGCCCAGGTCCACAACAACCAGCGCGACGGGATGCATCGGCAGGCGATTCCGCGCGGGCGCGTTGCGTACGAGCCGAATTCACTCGGCGGCGGCTGTCCGTTCCAGGCTGGCGTGCAGGGATTCAGGTCGTTCCCGCAGCAGACCGAAGAGCACAAGGTGCGCGGCAAGCCGGAGAAATTCGCCGAGCACTACAACCAGGCGACGCTGTTCTGGAAGAGTCAGACAGCGATCGAGAAGCAGCACATCATCCGCGCGT
>Ga0209382_10002513_pt1 | contig 26546 bp, 19 predicted proteins | sample SoiMetdeltSBSDD5_FD_187599 | JGI IMG/M metagenome (GOLD analysis project Ga0209382, IMG submission 187599) | Bulk soil microbial communities from a Populus tree surrounding site in Tennessee, USA - Soil MetaG P. deltoides SBSDD5 (SPAdes) (version 2) | ecosystem: Environmental > Terrestrial >... | reverse complement strand
ACGTGGTTGCTGGCCAGGGTGTCGTTGGGGTTGTACCAGTCGTAGTCGTAGTCGAAGAACTCGCTGGTGACGTGGTACTGCTGGCCGTCGGACAGCTCGCTGATCTTGAGTGTCCTCGGCTGCCCGCCGCTGGGGTTGGCGGACTGATTCTTCCAGTATCCACGGCCCATGCCCCCGTCGTACGGGTTGCTGCAGCCGATCGTGTAGTTGCAGCCGGCGCCGAAGGTCCGCACGTCGTAGGTGCCGGCCCGGAAGTGCCGGTTGCAGGTGCTCCAGGAGTCACACTTGCCGGTCGGTGAGTTGGCGGTGCCCACCTTACCCTTCCACCATTCGGTGGTGATGTAGTTAAAGTCGTCGCTGTTCCAGTAGGTCTGGTATGCGCCGAGCGCACCGTAGATCTCCGCCTCGTCGCTCCGGCAGCAGTCGCCGGAATCGTCGATATTGCTGATCTGAATTGTATAGAATGTGACCGTGAGATCATAGAGCTTGACCAGAGCGGCACTCGCGGGCGTGGCAACGACCATGGTCGCCAGTGCACCGATCATCGCGGACACGGCCGCGCCGAGAATTCCTTTCCGGCGAACCGAGCGCAACTGGAAGAATAAATGGTATTCCATTTGTACCGCTCCTGTATCTCTTGTTACCGATGCGCCACGCGCCAAGGCGGGCGCTAACCGCTCGTGATGTACGGCCGTTGCCGACCCCGCCGCTGGCACAGATCCTGATGCCGCCGCTGGCCCGCGCGTGCGCCACACCGTGCTGCTCCTTGAGCGCACCGGCCGCCACGGCTGGTGCGGCCGCCAGGCGAAGCGTGCCGGGCTCCACCGTGGTCGCGGCCACGGCACCCGAGCACAACCTTCTCGTCGACCGCACCGGGCTCATGCTCGCCATCCTCAGCTCCAGGTGAGTACCTGAGGCGGATTCTCACCACAGCGTGGTGCCGGACGCCTGAGCAGTCCGTACTCAAAGTGGCGATTGTTCCTGCGTGCCGCCGGCATGTCGGCCGGCCGCCGCCAGCAATGGCTGGGGATGGGGCTGAGGGTCGGCCCCGGCGCATCGATTCTCCCTGCCGTTGGCCCATAGGCAGCCGCGATCGGCCGCTCGGACGCATTGTGCGTATGCCATTGTACGACTTTGTGGGCTCCAAGATAGTCACGCTCGGCAATGGCAATGGCAATGGCAATGGCAATGGCAATGGCGGTGGAGTTTCCGACATCATGACGACGGCAGAATACGATCAGGTGTGCGGGAACCAGACGTCCCGGCGGACCCGGTCGAGGGTGTCGTCGAGCCAGTCGTGGTACCACTCGAGGAAACCCTTGGCGACGCGGAAGATGCCCCGGGAGGCGGCGATCTGGTCGTGCCATACCGTTCCGGGGCTCGAGCCGCGGACGACCAGGCCGACCCACTCGGCACAGCCGCTGTCCGCGAGCGGCAGCCGGCCGCAGCTCCACGGGGGGCGCCGGTACCTGGTGTGCGCGGCGTGGAACCTGGCCGCGTAGTCCGGGTCGCCGGCCTCCCGTTCGAAGTGCTCGGGCCAGGTGCCCGGCATGCCGAGCAGCACCGCGAAGTCGATGTCGTCGACCAGCGGGCTGTCGCGCGCCAGCGTGGCCGCCTCGGCCTTGTCCAGCGCCTCGGCCAGCGGCAGCAGCCCGTAGTAGGGGCCGGCACCACCGTCGCCGACGCCGGTGAGGAAGTCCCGGTACTCGGCCGGCAGCGGCGCGCCGGCCAGTTCCTCGGCGCGGGCCACGGTCGCCGCGTCCACCGGCGGGTTGAGCTCGTAGCCATGCCGGAACGTGCCGAAGAACTGGCACTCCGGATCCGCGGCGCGCAGCATGGCCAGCTTGTCGATGATGCCGTCCCGGTCCACGCCGGACACGATCTCGCCCAGCGCCGGGGGCCGCCAGAGTAGTGGGTACTCAGCGCGGGTGGCCGGGCGTGGGCGTCCCGCGTTCCGCTAGGTGAGGCCTGGGACGCCCAGCGATCGGTGGGTGGTGGGTGGTAGGTGGTGGGTGTGGCCGGAGCTGGCGCGCCGCCGGGCAACCTAGGGGTTGCTGATGGGGGTTTGCCCCAAGGCCCTGTACCCATGCGCCGATGCACGATGGGTGGCCCGACACACGGGTACGGACGAAGAGGTGGTGAAGGCGTGCCCGACGCGACGTTCAATCTCGCGACCGGTGCGCTCGGCAGGAAGATAGCGAGCTACCGCGGCCGGCGGTGCCTGTCCCAGCGTGATCTCGCGCTGCTCGTCGGCAGGTCGGAGTCGTGGGTGTCCCAGGTCGAACGCGGAGTGCGGCAGATCGATCGGATGAGCGTGCTGCGCAGTGTCGCCACCGCGCTGCACGCGCCGCTCAGCGAGCTCGTCGCGGACACCCCGCTGGCCGAGCCGTTCGTGTACCACCACGACCAGCCCTCGTGCCTGCGCATGATGCTCTCCGAGGGGCCGCGGTTCCGCCCGGCGGAAGCGGTGCCGGACGGTGCCGACGGCGCGCTGGCCGACGAGGCGCGCCTGGCATGGGGTCTGGCGCCGGAGGCCAGGTACGAGGAGCTGCCGGAGCTGCTGGTGTCGCTGCTGCCCAGGCTCGAGGCGGCGGCCGCTGCCGATGGCCTGGCGCGGGCCGGCTCGACGCTGGCGAAGACCTACTTCGTCTGCGCCACCGCGCTGTCCAGGCAGCACGATCCGAACTCGGCCTGGCTCGCCGCCGACCGGGGCATCGCCGCCGCCGAGCGGTCCGGCGACCGGGCGCGGATGGCCGAGGGCGCGGTGTACCTGGCCGAAGTCTTTCTCGACGGCGGGCGGCACGCGCAGGCCGAATACGTCGCCGACAACGCGATCCAGCGCATCCTCGAGCACGCCGAGTCGCAATGCGACGCCCGCGTCGGCGCCATCATGGCCCTGCTATGGCTGCGGCTCGCGGTCGTAGCGGCCAAGCGCGGGGAGCCGGCGGAATGCCGGGCGGCCATCGATCGGGCCACCCGCCTGGTGCCGGCGGAGGTGGACGGCGACGACGGCTACCTGCGCGCCAGGCCGTCCGACGTGCAGCTGTGCCTGGTGCGCACGGCGGTGGAGCTGGGCAGCCCGGAACGCGCGCTGCGGGCCGCGGCAGCCGTTCCGGCCACGCAGCTCTCCCGCGCGCAGACGGTCGACCTCAAGTTCGACCTGGCGCGCGCCTACCTGCAGCGGCAGGACACCAGTGGCGCGCTGCGGGCCATCCTGGAGGCGGAACATGTGGCCCCGCGGTACGTGCGCAACCACCCGTGGACCAGGTCGACCATGCGCTACCTGCTCCGGGAGGCCCGCGCCGTGGGGCCGAGCCTCGCCGGCCTGGCGCGGCGGTGCAACCTGCCGACCCCGACCCAGGCCGCCAGCGCATGACGGGCTACCGGACCACGCCGTCCAGATCCGGCCGGGCCCGCCGCTCGGCGCGGTACGGCTCGAAACCCCTGCGCCGGTAATTGGGCACGGCGTGCGGGTGGTCGAGGCTGGAGGTGTACAGCCAGACCCGGCTGGCCGGCTCGCCGGCGGCGGTGACGGCACGCCACGCCTGCGCGGTCGCCAGCGTCAGCGCGTACCCGCCGAGGCTGCGGCCGACGTGGCTGGGTAGCAGGCCGAAGGCGGCGATCTCGACCTCCCCGCCGGCCGGCACCGCCAGCTCCAGCACCCCGATCGCCTCGCCGCCGTGCTCGAACCGCCACTGCCGGTGGCCTGGGTCGGCCAGCCACGTGGCCCACCGCTCGTCCGCCCAGCCCAGCCGCGTCCAGTGGTGCGGGGCGGCCACCCGCTCCTGGAGGTCGCGGATGGCGCGGCGACCATCGTCGGCCGGGACCAGCGCCAGGCCGGGCACCACCGGCGCCGGCCGCAGCCGGCCGGGCCCGGTCATCTCCAGGTAGGTGAGGATCTCCTCCATGGCCGGCCGCCGCCCGGCTCAGGTCGCGGCCGGCGCCGCGGACCTGGCGTTCTCGATCACGGTGCGGGCGTAGGCCCTGGCCCCGCCCGGCCAGCTGCCGTCGAGCTGCCAGGCGGCGTCGAACACCCGCACCTGGTGCTCCAGGCTGCGGGTGTAGAGCAGCTGAAGCCGGCGCCGGCCGCCGGCGTCGGCCCGGCCAGCGGCGTCCTCGACCACGGCCATGTGCTCGGCGCACATGCGCGTCCTCGTCGCCCTGATGTACATGTCGGCCCACCGCTGGTATGCGGGCGGGCCCGGGATCGTGACGTCGCGAAACCGGTTGCCGATCACCTGGGTGAACATCGAGCACGGGAACAACGCCATGGCGATCTCGGGAAACGTGCCCTCGTAGCCGACCCGGACGAGGTGGTTCACGTAGCCCTCGCGCGCCGGGGAGCAGGCGAACAGGTCCGGCTGCGGCGGCACACCGAAGCCGAGCTCGTCGAGGATCGAGCGCTTCTCGTCGAGCTCGTCGACCGTCGACAGGTCGTCCAGGACGTGGGCGGCGGCCGCGGCCCAGGAGTGACCGGTCGGGGCCTTGGCGATGCCGAGAGCCATGGTCCGGTTGAACTCCGCGACGTGCGCGCCGTCGTCGAGCTGGAAGAACGCGAACTGCTCCGGCGCCAGCGCGCCCGCAGCCAACGCCTCTATCCACGGGTGGTGCTCGTAGGCAGCCCAGACCGGCTCGGTGGCCGCGCGGCACTGCGCAAGGAAACTCACGATGCTGCTCCTTGGGCGTCGGTGCTGAGAAAACGGTCCGCGCTGAAGGGGCGCGGATCGGTGTAGGGGGGCCGGTGCAGGACGAGATCGGCGAGCAGGCTGGCCGTGCCGGGCCCGGCGATGAAGCCCTCGCCGCCGTGGCCGCAGCACACGTACAGGCCGGGGGCCACCCGGCCGACCACCGGCCGCCCGTCCGGGGAGCACGGCCGCACGCCCGACCAGGTCCGCTCGATACGGGCATCGGCCAGGCCGGGCAACCGGTTCAGCGCATTGCGGGCGATGCGGGCGTCGAGGTCGCGGTGGTCGCCGGGGTCGCCGTCGCCGTCCGGCGACCAGGATGCGCCGAGCACCACGCGGCCATCGGCCCGCTGGTGGGCCAGCAGCGCAACCGAGGGCCGGTGGTCGTTGGGGCCGCGCAGGGTGCCCAGGAACGGCCGCGCGGCGGCCAGCGCCGTGGCGGTGCCCAGCCTGCAGTCGGCCAGGAGCCGCCCGAGCAGCGGCGGCAGCGGCTCGGTGAGCAGGATCCGGCCGCGCACGCCGACGATCGGCAGGTTCCGCCCGGCCCGCCCGGCCAGCGCCGCGGTGCCGGCTCCGGCCGCGAGCACCACGGCACGATGGTCCGCGACCAGGCCGCCGGCGGTGACCAGCCGCCACCCCCGCTCGCCGGCCGGAACCAGGTCGACGACCGGCTCCCCGGTGCGCAGGCTCGCGCCGGCGCGCCGGGCCGCCAGCGCGAGCGTCGCGACCACCAGGGTCGGGTCGATCCGCCGGCCCTCCGGCAACGCCAGCCCGCCGACGACGTCCTGGCTCACCGCCGGCTCCAGCTCGCGCACCGCGGCGCCGTCGAGCCGCCGCCCGTCGCCGGTGCCGTCGCGCCCGCCGAGCAGGTCGAGCTCATCAGGAGTCCAGGCGAGCACCAGGGTGCCGATCGGCCGCCGGTCCCAGCCGAACTCCCCCATCTCGGCCAGCTCCTGGTAGAGCCGCAGGCTCTCCCGCCACAGCGGGACCAGCGCGGCCGCCGGCGGCACCACCTGGCCGTGCGCGCGGCCGGAGGCGCCGCCGCCGGGGTGGCCGGCGTCCCACACCGTCACCGCGACGCCGCGGGTGGCCAGCTGCCAGGCGACGCTGAGCCCCACCACGCCGGCGCCGACCACCGCGACCTCGCTCACGGACCGCCCGCCCCGGACGTGGCGAACGCGTCCATCGCCGCCATCACGTCCACCGGGTGGACGCCGCGGCCGATGTGCGCGGCGCCGTGGCGGACGGCCGCCGAGACCAGCCGGTGCGCCTCGTGCGCGGCGTCCGGCAGCGGCAGCCCGCTGGCCAGGAGCACCGCCAGCGCGGCGGAGTGCGCGCAGCCCGCGCCGTGCTCGCACCCGGTGCGGTGGCGCCGCCCGGCGATCGCGTGGTGGTTGCGCCCGTCGAACAGCCAGTCGCCGCCGCTATCCGGGCCGCCATCCGGGCCGGCGCCGGCGGCGGCCGCGACGCCGGTGACGTCGGTGACGAGCACGGCGGCGGCGCCCATGCCGGCCAGGGCCTCGGCCAGCTCGGCAGGGGTGCCGCCGTCCGGTGCGCCGGCGAGCAGGCGCGCCTCCTGGAGGTTTGGCGTGATCACGGTGGCCACCGGCAGCAGGTGCCGGCGCACCGCGTCCAGCTCGCCGGGGCCGGCCCCGAGCGCGGCCCCCGATGCGGTCCGCAGGACGGGGTCGACCACGACCGGGCAGGCCAGGGCGGCCAGCTTCGCGGCGGCGAGCTCGACGACCTCGGCGCTCCAGGTGGTGCCGACCTTGACCGTGTCCACCCCGATGTCCTCCAGCACCGCGTCGAGCTGCGCCGCCACCACGTCCGGCGGAACGCTGTGCCGGCGCAGCACACCGAGCGTGTTCTGCGCGGTGACCCCGACGACCACGGTGAGGCCGTAGCCGCCGAGCGCGGTGAACGCCTTGAGGTCACCCTGGACGCCGGCGCCGCCGCTGGAGTCGGAGGAGCCGATGGTCAGGCAGCGCAGCGGGCGCGCCGGCACGATCATCGGGCGACGGCCAGGCGTGCGCCCCAGCCGGCGCCGGCGGCGCTGGCAAGCTGGGTGGCCGCCTCCGCCAGGGCGGTGAGGAACTCGGGGCCGCCGTCGTAGGTCACGTACACCACGGGGGACACCGCGTACAGGCCGGTCACCAGCGCGGCGTGCCGGCCGTCCGGCTCGAGCACGAGCAGCATCGGCGTGCCGGAGCCGCTGGCCCAGCCGATCTCGATGTGCGTGCCCGGCGATGCCGGGTCGCCGGGAAACGCCACGAACAGGTCGCATTCCCGCATCCACCGGAAGTCGCGCGCGGTGCACACGGTGTCGGCGACCATCGCTTCGCCCCAGCCTTCCTGCTGGTGCGCATTGCGCACCACCCAGCCCTGGCCGGTGAAGTAGTCGATGACGCGCTGGAACCGGTGCTGGAACGTCGCGTCGAGAATGCCGGTCGCCGCGTCGATGAGCCCCTTGAACGGGCCACCGACGAATACCACCGGCGCGTTGTTCTCCGCGCTCACGCGACCACCTCCGCAGCTCGTTTCGTTGCCAGCGCTGGGAACCGGTTCAGCATCATGTGCCGGTACAGCGGGACCAGGGCGTCGAGCAGATCCTCGGCGCCAGCCGCCGGCGCGCCGTACCTCACCTGGCGGTGCAGCTCGAACAGGATGACCACCTGGCGCCAGTAGTCGGGAAGCTCCAGCCGGGCCAGCTCGGCGGTGGTTACCCGGCGGGTGTCCGCCCGAAGGCCCTCCTCGATGCGCATGACCCGGTCGACGAACGGGCGCGGGTCGCCATCGGGCATGGCCGGCATCCGGTCCCTGCGCTGCGCCGGGCGGCCGGCCGCGGCGAGCACCCGGCGGGCCGCCTCGGCGTCCGGCTCGTAGAGATGCAGCGAGCCGACCATGTGGGTGTAGCTGCCCAACCGCAGGTCCAGCTGCCGGGCCAGCAGTTCCTGCAGGAAGGTGAACGAGAACACGTCGCTGACCATGCCGCGGTAGGCGTCGTTCGCCCGCATGAAGCCGACCAGGTGCAGGGCGCCGTCGCGGACCAGGAACTGCAGCGCGAGCGTGCACGCGACGTCCGGGTTGCCCGGTATCAGCAGCTCTTCCGGGCGGAAGATCTGGATGACCGCGCGTTTGCTGTCCGGGTCGCCGGCGAGCGTCCGCACCACCGAGGCCCACTGGTCGAGCGCCGAAGCGCCGAACCGGAAGATCCGCGGGCCGTACGCGGTGCCGGTCAGGCAGGTCGCCCCGGAGACGAACCTGGCGATTCCCGGCGCGTAGTACGACAGGTAGGACAGGTCGTCCCGGCCGGCGTAGTACCACAGCGCCTCGGCGAAGTTGAACACGATGTTCGACTGGCGCACGGGTATGGGGACCACCCGCCGGCGTGGGTCGCCGATGACGTAGGAGACCCCGATGAGCTCGCTGCTGGCGAACCCGCGGGGGGCATTGTGGAACCGCGGCCGGCGGAGCAGCTCGTCCAGCTGGCACAGGTAGGCGTCGACCAATCCGCAATACTCCACCATGACCATGACACCCCTCGTGAATCAGGCCGGATAACCGGTCACCTGCCCGTTGCGTTCGGTTGCCCGTTGCGTTCGGTCTCGAGCCGGCCGGCGCCGCCGATATCAAGCGTAGGTACGGAGCCGGCGCGCATCCGCAGTTTTAATGCGGGTCAGCTGCCCGCACAAAAAGTGCGGGCGGCACCGGCCGGCGCCGGATACCGTCGCGGATGTTCCATGGCGGGATGACCGCCCGTTTCTGCCGTACGACATTCGGGGGTCCAGGCATGTCGACCATTGTTGGCAGCAACCTGCATTCGGACCCAGCTGGGGACATCCCGCACATCGATGTGCGCGACGCGGCGTTCCGCTTCGACCAGCCCGACATCATGGCGGCGCGCGAGCGGCACTGGTACGCGCGCACCGCAATGGGACCGCTGGTGCTGCGCTACGACGATGTGGCCGGGCTGCTGGCCGACCGCAGGCTGTCGCCGACCGGCGCCGGCCACGTTCGCGTGCACGGCATCACCGCCGGCCCGATCCACGACTACTTCGCTATCAACATCTCCTCCCGCCCGGCGGCCGACCACGGCCAGGTACGCGCCCTGCTCGCGCCATTCCTGCGCCCGCTGCGGCTCGACCAGGCGCGCACCGCCGCGACCAGCATTGCCGACCGCCTGCTGGCCGGGTTGGCCGAGTACCCGGAGTGCGACTTCATGAGCGGGTTCGCCGACCCGCTGACCATCGAGGTGTTCTGCGGCCTGTTCGGCATCCCGATCGAGGACTACCCCCGGTTCGGCCCGTGGTCCGCCGATGTCGGGCTCGTGTTCGGGCTCACCCTCGACGGGCTGCGGGCGCGCGTGGAGGAGGACATGGCAAGCCTGTTCTCCTACTTCGAGGATCTGCTCGAACGCCGCCGCGTCCGCGGCACCGGCGACTTCGTCTCCAGCCTGGTACGGGCCGAGGCCGAGCAGGGCATCAGCGAGCAGCAGTGCCTGAGCACGCTGGTGTCGCTCATCATGGGCGGGCATGACGCGCCGATGCACCAGCTCGGCTGCGCCGTGCTCACCCTCGCGCAGCACCCCGACCAGTGGCGGCTGCTCGGCGAGCGGCCCGAGCTGGCCGGTCAGGCCGTCGAGGAGGCGCTGCGCTGGTCGGCGCACACCCACACCATGCGGTTCGCGCTGAGCGACCTCGCCTACCGCGACGTCGAGCTGGCCGCCGGCGAGCTGCTCATCACGTGCAACTCGGCGGCCAACCGGGACCCGCGCGCCTTCGACCGGCCCGACGAGTTCGACATCACGGCCAAGCGCCGCAGGCTGGCGATCGCGTTCGGCGGCGGCCCCTACTTCTGCCCCGGCAACGCGCTGGCGCGCATGGAGCTGGAGGTCGCGCTCGTCGCCCTCACCGGAAGGTTCCCGCCACCGGAGGTCACCGGCGACGTTCGCTGGCGGCCGCCAACCACCACCGCCTACGGGCCGGAGACGCTGCCGCTGCGGTTCCGGCCATGACCGACACAGGAGCGCCCATGCGCGTTGGCATCGTCATCCTTCCCGAACACCGCTGGAACGAGAACCGGCTGCGGTGGCGGCGGGCCGAGGAGTACGGCTTCGACCACGCCTGGAGCTACGACCACCTCGGCTGGAGCTCGCTGGTGGACGGGCCGTGGTTCGACGTGGTGCCCACGCTGGCCGCGGCCGCCATGGAGACCTCGAGGATCCGCCTCGGCACGTTCGTCACCTCCCCCAACTTCCGCCACCCGGTGGCCTACGCGCGGCAGGTGCTGGCTCTGGACGACATCTCCGGCGGGCGCCTCACCGTCGGCCTCGGCTCCGGCGGGTGGGGCTACGACCGGCAGGTGCTCGGCGGCCCCGACCTGCCGCAGCGCGACCGCATGGTCCGCTTCGCGGAGTTCGTCGAGCTGCTCGACTCGCTGCTGACCCAGCCGCGCACCGACTACGACGGCCAGTACTACGCCGCGGTGCAGGCACGCAACGCACCCGGTTGCGTGCAGCGCCCCCGGGTGCCGTTCCTGGTGGCCGCCAACGGCCCCAAGGCGATGCGGGTTGCCGCCCGCCACGGGCAGGCATGGCTGACCGGCCCGATCGCCGAGGAGATCGGCGGCCACCTCGCCGAGGACCTGGACGGCTGGTGGCGCCGGGTGGGGCAGCTGGTGCAGACCTTCGAGGAGCTGCTCGCCGAGCAGGGCCGCGAGCCGTCCGAGGTGGATCGCTACATCACCCTGGATGGCTCGCCGGTGCTGTCCATGTCCAGTGTCGAGGCCTTCCGCGACCACGCCGGCCGGGCGCGCGAGCTGGGCTTCACCGACCTGGTCACCCACTGGCCCCGGCCGGACGGGCCCTACCGGGCCAGCGAGTCGGTGCTGGAGCGGGTGGCCGCCGAGGTGCTGCCCGAGCTCAGGGCAGCGGACGCACTACCCATCTCGTGAGGACCCCGTCATGACCCACTCCCCCGGCGACCTGCCGCACGAGTTCGCCAAGCGCTTCAACGCCGGCGACGCCACCGCCCTGTACCAGCTCTACGAACCCGACGCCCTGCTGCTCGGCCCGCTGGAGGAGCATCTCGCCCTGCGCAAGCAGCTCGAGGTCAGCCCCCGGGACGTGCTGGTGTGCGGCGATCTGGCGCTGCTGATCGTGGACTGGCGCATCGCCGGGACCGATATCGAGGCCACCGGCACCGACGTGGCCCGCCGCGGCCCCGACGGCCACTGGCGCTACGTCATCGACAACCCGTTCGGTATCGACCGCGGCTGAGGCTTCGCCGCCGGCCGGCAGCCCACGTCCGGCCAGCTGAACGTGGGTGTTGGGAGCGGGCCACGGGATGCGAGGCTGTCGGCCGGAGGTGGCGCACGGTGCTCGTCGAGCGGCAGGCGGAGGTTGCGGCGCTGACCGGCATCGTGCGCGGCGCCGTGGCGGGGCAGGGTGCGTTCGCGCTCGCGCTGGGGACGGCCGGCATCGGGAAGACGAGCCTGCTGCGGGAGGCGGCCCGGCTCGGCGAGGAGGCGGGGGCGCTCGTGCCGGGCGCTCGCGGCACCGAGCTGGAGCAGGCGTTCGGCTTCGGCATCGTGCGCCAGCTGTTCGAGCCGGTGCTGGCGGCGGCCAGCCCGCGCCGGCGCACGGAGCTGCTGTCCGGGGCCGCCGCCCCGGCCGCGGCGGTGCTCGGGCCGGCCGGCTCGGCCCCGGCGGCGGTCGGCGACTTCGCGGTGCTGCACGGGCTGTACTGGCTGACCGCGTCGCTGTGCCGGGAGCGGCCAGTGGTCATGGTGGTCGACGACCTGCACTGGGCCGACCGGGCGTCGCTGCGGTTCCTCGCGTACCTGATGCCGCGGTTGGAAGGGACCAAGCTGGCCGTGGTGGCCGCGTCCCGGCCGCACGAACCCGGCGCCGAGCAGCACCTGCTGGAGCTGCTGATGATCGACCGGTCGTGCACGCTGCTGCGGCCGGCGCCATTGACCGAGACCGGGTCGACGGCCGTGCTGGACAGCCTGCTGGACGGCCCGCCCAGCCCGGGTTTCCTGGCCGCCTGCCAGGCCGCGACCGGCGGCAACCCGCTGCTGCTGCGCGAGCTGGCCAGGGTCGTCGGCGAGGAGGAGCTCGCGGCGACCGACGAGAACCTCGCCAGGGTGCCCGACCTCGGCGCCAGGGCCATGGCGATCCGGGTGGGAGCCAGGCTGGCCCGGTTGCCGGCGAGCTGCCTGCGGCTGGTGCGCGCGGTCGCGGTGCTGGGCGACGGCGTACCGCAGCACCAGGCGGCCGCGCTCGCCGAGGTCGGCCCTGGGGAGTCGGTCGAGGCGGCCGAGCGGCTGCGCGCTATCGACATCCTCCGGGTCGGGGACACCGGCGACACCGGGTACACCGCGTCCCCGGACGGCAGCGGCCCTCAGCTCGGCTTCGTCCACCCGCTGGTCCGTGCCGCCGTCTACAGCGGCATGAACCCGGCCGAGCGGGTCGCCGGCCATGCCGCCGCGGCGCGCCTGCTGGCCGGTGCGGGCGCCGACAGCGAGCACGTCGCCAAGCACCTGCTGCGCACGCCGCCGGACGGCGACGCCGGCGCCATCGAGGTGCTGCGCGGCGCGGGCACCGACGCCGCCAGGCGCGGCGCGCCGGACGCGGCGCTTGGCTACCTGCGCCGCTGCCTGAGCGAGCCGCTGGCACCGCCGCTGCGGCGGGAGGTGCTCACCGAGATCGGCCCGATCGCCGCCCAGGTGGATCTGGCAGCGGCCGCCGGCTACCTCAGGGAGGCGCTGGGGTCGGTCACCGACGCGGCGCAGCGCGCCACAATCGCCCACCAGCTCACCCGGGTGCTGTTCTACCTCGGGCGCGTCGAGGAGGCCGACCGGGTCTGCACCGGGGCCATGGCCGGGCTCCCGGAGGAGGCGACCGACCTACGGCGACGCCTGCTGGCCGCGGTGGTCAACTACGCCATCTGGGACCCGAGCTACCCGGGCCGGGCCGAGGTGGTCGCCAGGGCGCGAACGCTCCCGCGGCACGACAGCGTCGGCGCGGCGATGCTCGACTCGGTGCTGGCCGCCCACGAGTGCCTGGCCGGTGATCCGGCAGCCATCGCCTTCGCCGAGCGCGCGATCGGCGGTGGCGACGCGCTGGTGGAGCTGGCGAGCGCCGATGCCGGCTGGCTGATCGGCGCGTGCGAGACGTTGCTCACCGCGGACCGCGACGAGGCGATGTCGGCGCTGGACGCCGGCCTCGCCCTGGCGCACCGGCGCGGCTCGACCACCGCCGTGGCGATGATGCTGGTGTTCCGCGGGCTGGGCTGGCTGTGGCGGGGCCAGCTCGCCGAGGCCACGGCGGACCTGACGCAGGCCCGCCGCAACGCCGACCTGGTTGGGCTGGCCACCGCGCCGTTCACCGGCGCGTTCCTGCCCGAGGTGCTGGTGGAGCAGGGCCGGCTCGACGAGGCGGCGGCCGTGCTCGGCGCCGCCGAGCCCGACCCGCTGCCCAGCGCCGGCCCCTGGTACTTCCTGCTGGCGGCCAAGGCCCGGCTGGCCAGGGCCCAGGGCCGGTACCGGGAGGGCCTGGCCGCCGCCCGGGCCGCCGGCCGGCATTTCGGCGCCTTCCACTTCGGCAACCCGGCCTTCTGCGGCTGGCGGTCGGAGGCGGCGCTGTGCCTGCACGCGCTCGGCAACACCGAGGAGGCCACCTGGCAGGCCGACGAGGACCTGCGGCTGGCCAGGCGGTGGGGCGCGCCGCGGGCGCTCGGCCGGGCACTGCGGGTCGCCGGGTTGGTCCGGGGCCTCCCCGACGGCCTCAGCATGCTGGTGCAGGCCGTGGAGGTGCTGGAGAAGACGCCGGCACGCCTGGAGCACGCCACCGCGCTGGTCGACCTCGGCGCCGGGCTGCGCCGCGCCGGGCGGCGGGCCGACGCCAAGGATCACCTCGGCCGCGGCATCGACTTGGCCATCCGCTGCGGCGCCGGGCCGCTGGGCAGGCGCGCCGAGACCGAGCTGCGCGCCACCGGGGCGCGACCGCGGCAGCCCTTCCGCACCGGACCGAATTCGCTGACCCCCAGCGAGCACCGGGTCGTCTCGCTCGCCGCCGACGGGTTGAGCAACCGCGATATCGCCCAGCAGCTGTTCGTCACCATAAAGACCGTCGAGGTCCACCTCAGCAGCGCTTACCGCAAGCTCGGCGTCAAGCGCCGCGAGCAGCTCCGCGCGGCCGTGGACGGCATCCCCTAGTTTCCTCGTGAGTGGTAAAGGGCGTCCCAGCGCCCTTACCACTCACGAGGAAGCTACGGCGCGAGCACCGGCAGCCGGTCGATCCCGCGGAACTGCGACATCGGGCGGTAGACGGGGGGCTGCGACGAGGCGAGCCGCAGCGTGGGATAGGCGCCGGCCAGCTCCTCGAGCGCGACGCGCAGCTCGAGCAGCGCGAGCGGAGCGCCGATGCAGTAGTGCACGCCGCCGCCGAACGCGAGGCTCTGCGCAGAGCGGGGTCGGTCCGGCTCGAACTGCGCGGGGCGGGCGTACTTGGACTCGTCGTGGTTGGCCGAGGCGATCACCAGCAGCACCATGGCACCGGCCGGGATCTCGGCACCCCCGATCGTGGTGTCGCGCTTGGCCACCCGGAAGAGCCCGAGGACGGGGGTGTCCAGCCGCAGCCCCTCGTTGACGATCGCGAGGGTGTCCAGCTCGCCGGCGACATATGCCGGCCAGGCCCCGGGCGTCCGCAACATCGCGTTGACCGTGTTCGTGATCGCATTGCTGGTGGTCTCGTGGCCGGCGGCGATCATGGTCATGACCTGGGTGACGATCTCGCCGTCCAGCAGGCCGCGCCCGTTGCCGCCGGAGGTGGCCATGACGCTGATCAGGTCGGCCCGCGGCCGCTCGCGGCGCTCCTCGATGAGCCGGGTCACGTAGTCGGTGAACAGCTTCTGGCCGTGCACGCAGTCCAGCAGCGTCGCCTCGTCGGCGGCCCGGTAGCCGACGAAGAGCGTGAAGCCCTGGCGCACCCAGGTCAGGATCGCGTCGTTGTCCTCTGCGGGGATGCCCATGACACCGAGGACCGACCTGATCGGGATGTGCTCGGCATAGTCGGACACGAGGTCGAACTCCCGCCGCCCGCCCAGCTCGCCGATCACACCGGTGACGATCTCCCGGATGAGCGGCTCGTAGCCGGCCACCGCGCGCGGGGTGAAGCCGCCGGTCATGGCGGTGCGGACCCTGGTGTGCTCCGGCGGGTCGAGGAAGGTCACCATCGGGGCCTCGTCCCACAGGTTCGTGATCACCTTGTCGGCGGCCGGCGGCAGCCCCTGCGGCCGGGGGAATGTTTCGGCCGAGGAGAACCTGGCGGTGTCCCTGATCACCGCGCTGACGTCGTCATACCGGGTGACGCACCACGCGTTCACTTCTGGCGAGAAGAAGACCGGCTGTTCCGAGCGCAGCCGGCTCAGCACGCGGTAGGGATCCTGCAGGTCCGCGCCCCACGGGTCGAACGACGGTCCGGTTGGCTCCGGCGGGTCCTGTTCGGCCTGCCGCGCCACCGGGCCGGTCGCTTGCGACATGAGTCCTCCCCTGGCTTCTCATGGGTCAAGAATTTCCGCACAGGCTGTCCCATGCCCGGCACGCCACGCCTCAGGGCGGACCCGCATATTGCACCCGAAGGTTCACCGGTACCCGGTGCCCGCGGCACGCGCACCCGACCGGATCACGGCGTGACCACGAGCTTGCCGGCCACGGGTCCGGCCAGCAGGCGGCGGTGGAAGCGCCCGACATCCTCGAAGCGGCCCACCTGGTCGATGACCGCGGCGCACCCGAGCGACCAGCATGCCGACAGCGCCGCCACGAAGTCCTGCCGCGAGTACGCCCCCGCGCCGAGGATCTGTAACCCGCGGTGGAACAGGTAGGCCAGCGAGGGGATGCGGGCGCTGTCGCCCGAGGTGTTGCCGACGCACACCAGCCGCCCGCCGGGCGCCAGCGAGTGCAGCGACGCGGTGAAGGTCGCCGCGCCGACGTGGTCCAGCGCGACGTCGGCGCCGTGCCCGCCGGTCGCGGCCCGGACAGCCGCGGCGACGTCGGTGCTGTCGGCGTCGACCACTGCGGCCGCGCCGAGCCGCCGGGCCACGGCCAGCCGGCCGTCGCCGCGGCCGCTGACCACCACGTGCGCGCCGGCCCGCACGGCGAGCTGCAGGGCGGCCAGGCTGAGCGCGCTGCCGGCGCCGTGGATCAGCAGCCACTGCCCGGCCGCCAGCTCGCCGACACCGAACAGCGACCGCCAGGCCGTGGCGTAGGCGGTGGGCAGAGCCGCGGCCTCCTGGTGGGACACCGCCGCCGGGATCGGGTGCGCGTTCTGCGCCGGCACCGCGCACAGCTCGGCGAAGCCCCCCGGCGCGTTGCCGCCGAGCACGATCGGCCAGTCCGCCCCGGCGACCTGGGGATCCACCACCACCCGGGTGCCGACCAGCGCGGTGTCCACGCCGGGGCCGACCGCGACGACGTCGCCGGCGAGGTCGAGGCCGCCGATGTGCGGCAGCGAGAACCCGGGCAGTACCGGCCCGCGCAGCTGCGCCAGGTCGAGGCGGTTGAGCGCGGCCGCCCGCACGGCGACGGCCACCTCGCCGGCCAACGGCACCGGGGCCGCGACCTGCTCGACGGTGAGCACCTCCGGCCCGCCGTGGGCGCGCTGGACGACCGCCTTCACGCCATCGCCCCGGTGCCGCCGGCTCCGTCAGCGCCGCCGGCTCCGTCAGCGCCGCCGGCTCGGCCGGCGGTCCAGGTGCCGGCCCCGGTGGGGATCCCGGCGCGGGCGCGCAACGCGGCCGCGCGGCGGCCGGCCTCGGCGGCCAGCGCGTGCTCGTCGACCATGGTGCAGCGGCCGTCGCGGACCACCACCCGACCGGCCACCAGGACATCGCGCACCGAGCGCCCGTCGGTGCCCCACACCAGCTGCAGGTACGGGTCGGACCCCGCCGGCACCCAGCTGCTGTGGCCGGCATCGAAGATCACCAGGTCGGCCTGCTTGCCCACCTCGATCGAGCCCAGGTCATGGTCGCGGCCGATGGCCTCGGCCCCGGCGCAGGTGGCGAGCGCGAACGCGGCCTCGGCCCTGCTCCCCGCCGGGTCGAGCCACCCGGCCAGCAGCGCGGCCGTCCGCAGCACGTCGATCTGGTCGCCGGCGTTCTCCGAGTCGCAGCCGAGCGCGGCCCGCACGCCGCGCGCCACCAGGCCGGCGTGCCACCGGATCCGCTGCGGGTCCTGCCCGAGCCGCAGGTAGGCCCACGGGCACATGGCCACCGCCGTGCGGCTGCCGAGCAGCAACTCCCGCTCCTGCGCGTCGATGTGCAGGGCGTGCGCCAGCAGCAGGTGCGGGCCGAGCACCCCGAGGCGGTCGAGATGCACCAGCGGCGCGACGCCGGTCCGGGCCCGGTACCGCTCGCCGTCGCGCTCGTTCGCGGACATGTGCATGGTCATCCGGGTGCCGGTGCCGCGGGCTAGCTCGGCCGCGCCGCGCAGCAGTTCGTCGGAGGCCAGATCGTGCCCGACCAGCGCGACCCAGCCCTCGACCAGGCCGGCGCCGGCCGGGAACGCGTCGAGTACCCGCCGCGCCCGGTCGAGCACCACCGCCGCCGGCGCCGCGTGCGGGCCGTCGCCGACATCCCAGCCCCACACCCCGATGCCGGCCCGGATCCCGACCTCGGCCACCGCGGCGGCGACCCGTTCCGGGTTGGCCACCGTGCCGGCCTCCACCACGGTGGTGACCCCGTTGCGCGCCGCCTCCACGCAAGCCAGCCCGGCGGCCAGCGCCTCGTCCTGCGCGTCCTGGGCGGCGTGCAGCGGGATCGCCCAGCGCGTGATGGCCTCCCAGGACGGCACGGTGTCGGGGATGCTCGAACGCGCCAGCCGGTCGCCAGTGAGGTGCTGGTGGGCGTCGATCAGCCCGGGGGTCACCACCCCGCCGGCCGCGTCGAGGCGGTCCAGGCCGGCGTTGGCGGCGAGCAGCCGCGGCTGCGGCCCGATCTCGGCGATGCGCCCGTCGCGGATGACGATGGCGCTGCCGGTGAGGACCCGGCGGCTGGCGTCCATGGTCACCACGGCGCCAGCCCCGGTGACGATCAGCGCCGCTCGTTCACCCGCCACCGTCACCGCCAGGCCAGCATCGGGTCCGCGGCGTGCTCGCGGACCATGCTGAACACGTGCTGGCCGTAGGAGAACTCCAGGTTGTTCCCGTCCGGGTCGGTGATCATGCAGACATACCCGACGGGGTAGGGGATGTCGGCCGGCTCCATGCGCAGGCAGCCGGCGTCGCGCGCGCGCTCGGCGATCCGGTCGACGTCGGAGCGTTCCGGCACCTCGATGCCGATGTGCGCAAACGGCGCCAGGTGCGGCTGCCGTTTGCCCCGTTCGTTGTGGAAGGTCACCAGGACCAACACGAACGGGTCGACGACCTGGCCGTCGTTGGACAGCCACGCGGTGCGCCCGGTGCCATCGGCGAAGGTCGCGACGGCGACCAGCGGGGTGAACTCGAGGTACCAGTGAAGCGACTGTTCAACGTCGGCCACTGGGAGCGCCACGTGCGTCCACCGTGGCCGGGTGGGGCCCGACCGGGAGGGGGGCGATTCCATCGATGGCCTCCAAATCTGTGCTGCGTGCGCCGAATCCGGGTGGCGAGCCGTCCAGTAGCGCGGCAAGCTGCCGGCGCCACGCCACCGAGGCCCGATCCGATTGCACGCTGACCGTGCCCGCGCTGTCGAGGGGTAACGGCCCGGGAATGCGCTCGAGCATGGCCTTGTCCTCGGCCGCGATGGCCAGGTCGAGCGCGATCACCTCCTCGGCGGGCGCGGTGAAGTCGTCCTTGCGCCACACCACGAAGCTCAGGTAGGAGGTCACGTCGTCGATCGGCGTGGTCAGCAGGTACAGGTTGTGCTCGAGCCCGTCGTCATAGCGGATGGTGGTGCGGATGGCGAACGGGAGCCGGTAGCCGACGGTCATGGTGCGGCGGATGACCTCACCCGGTTGCCGGGTGGTCGTCGCCGCCACACCGAGGTTCGCCGCCGTGACCTCGAAGCAGTACCCGTGGAAGCCGTCGCCGACGTCGCGGAGCTGGAAGAGGGGCACATCCCGCCGCGCCGTGCTGCCGAATGTGCCCTGGTGGACCCAGGGGATGTGGGAGATGTCGAGGAAGTTGTCCACGATCCGGGTGGCCGACGCCGACCACACCGACATCGGGCCGGTGATCCGCCGGTACCCCGGGTCGCCGTCGAAAGTGCACGCCGGGATGCCGTCGGCCGGCTCGTCGAGCGCCACCCACACCAGGCCGTAGCGCCCGGCCGCCCGGTACGGCCGCAGGTGCGCGGTCGGTGGTATCCGGGCGCCCTCCTGCGCCGACGGCACGAGCACGCACGTCCCGTCGGAGTCGAACGTCCAGCCGTGGTAAGGGCACGTGATACGGCCGCCGGCCGCGGTGCCGGGGGACAGCGGCGAGTTTCGGTGCGGGCAGGAGTCGGGCAGCGCCACCGGCTCGCCGTCGCGGGCACGGAACACCACGATGCGCTCGCCGAGCAGCGTCCTGGCCACCGGACCATCGCGGATGTCGTCCTCGGTGGCGACCGCGTACCAGTAGCGGCGCAGCACCGTGTTGCGCTCGAAGCTACCTGACGGTGTCATCAACCGTGCCCTTCTCGACCCGGGTCACGCGGTCGAGTCGGTGCGGCGCCACCCGTTCACCTGCTGGGAGCCGGCCGGCGGTTCGAGCCCCGGCAGGCAGTGCCCCATCCGGTCCCGCTTGGTGACCAGATAGGACAGGTTGTCCGGGTTGGGCGGCACCACCAGCGGCAGCTGCTCGACGACGTGGACCCCGTTGGCCTGCAGGCTCAGCCGTTTGGCCGGGTTGTTGGTCAGCAGCCGGACGCTGCGCACGCCGATGTCGGCCAGGATCTGCGCCCCCACCCGGTAGTCGCGGGCATCGGCCGGCAGCCCGAGCGCCAGGTTCGCGTCGACGGTGTCGTTGCCCTGGTCCTGCAGCTGGTAGGCGCGCAGCTTGGCGGCCAGCCCGATGCCGCGGCCCTCGTGGCCGCCGAGGTAGAGGACGATGCCCCGGCCCTGCGCGGCCACCGCCTGCAGCGCGCCCCGCAGCTGCGGCCCGCAGTCGCAGCGCAGCGACGCCAGGGTGTCCCCGGTCAGGCACTCGGAGTGCACGCGGACCAGGACGTCGGTACTGCCGCGGACCTCGCCGCAGACCAGCGCCAGGTGTTCGGCGCCGTCGTCGGGCGAGACGTAGCCGAACGCGCGGAACACGCCGTACGCCGTCGGCAGCCGCGTCTCGGCCACCAGCAGCGGCCGGCCCTCGACGGCGCGCCGGTGCTCGACCAGGTCCGCGATCGTGACCAGGGCCAGCCCGTGGCGGCGCGAGAACGATGCGAGCTCGGGCAGCCGCGCCATGGTCCCGTCGTCGTTCACCAGCTCGGCGATCGCACCCGCCGGCCGCAGCCCGGCCAGCCGGGCCAGGTCCACCGCGGCCTCGGTGTGCCCGGGGCGCTCCAGCACCCCACCGGCGCAGGCGCGCAGCGGGAAGACGTGCCCAGGCCGGGTGAACTGGTCGGCCGTCGCATCCGCCTCGGCGAGCATGCGAATGGTCCTGGCGCGGTCGGCGGCCGAGATTCCTGTCGTCACCCCGCTCCTGGCATCCACCGAGACGGTGAACGCGGTGCACTTCGGATCCTCGTTGGTGCGCACCATCGGCGGCAGCGAAAGCCGCTCGAGATCCGGTCCGGTAAGCGGGGCGCACACCACGCCGCTGGTGTACCGGACCATGAAGGCGAGCCATTCGTCGGTGGCCGACTCGGCGGCCAGAATCAGATCTCCCTCGTTCTCCCGGTCGGCGTCGTCGACCACGACCACCGGCCGGCCGGAGGAAATTTCGGAAACGGCTCGCCGGATGGAGTCGAATGGAAAACCGCTGGCGGGATCATTCATCGAGCACGCAGCCTCATCTCGATGCGGGACGTGATCAACGGTGACTCGTGCCGGGCGGCACGCGCATCCGGGGCGCCCCTATACAGCTACCCCAAACAAGCCGAGGCGGGGTCCGGTCATGACGGTTCGGACAGCAGGGGTACGAGTTGCTCCCGCCCGCTGACGCCGAGCTTGCGGTAGGTGTTGCCGAGATGCAGCTCGACGGTCTTGACCGTGACGAAGAGCTGCTGGGCAATGTCGCGATTGCTCAGGCCGCTGGCAGCCAGCCGGGCCACCCGGTTCTCGCTCGGCGTGAGCATCCCGGTGCCGGGCGGCTGCGGCAGGTGGGTGATCTCGCCGGTGGCGTGCAGCTCGACCTCGGCGTGCCGGATCAGCGTGGCCGCGGCACCGCAGTGCTCGGCCAGCTCCAGGCCGCTGCTCAGGCGGCCCTTTGCGTCGGCACGGCGTCCCGCCCGCCGCAGCGCGGCACCGAGGTCGATCAGCGCCTTGGCGTGCTCCAGCCGGGCCGGCGAGCCGGCCAGCACGTCGACGGCATCGGACAGCAGCTCCAGCCCGGCTCGGTGGCCGCGGACCAGGCCGGCGACCCGCAGGGCCCGGCCGAGCGCGCGCGGCGCCCCCCACCGGCGGGCCAGCTCCAGCTCCTCCTCGGCGTAGCGCACCGCCTGCGCGCCGTCACCCACCGCGTGCAGGCACAGCGCCACCTCCGAGCGCCACGGCATGAACGCAGGGTTGATGCCGCCCAGGCCGGCGAAGTTCGCGCCGGCCGCCAGCGCCGCGGCAAGGGCCGCCTGATGCCGGCCGCGCGCCCGCAGCAGCTGGGCCCTGCTGTACAGGCCCAGGTACCAGGACCCGGGCGGCTGCGGCTCCGGCACGTCGACCCAGCGCATGATCTCCTCGGCGCCGTCCAGATCACCCTGCTCGATGAGCGCGTCGGCCAGCCACGGCCCGCTGAACAGGCGGGCGATCTCGATCTGGGCGGTCACCGCGGCCTCCACCGAGCGGCGCAGGTCGCTGACCGCCTCGCCGATGTCGCCGCGGTGCAGCCAGCCCAGCCCGCGCCAGGTGAGCGAGGCGGCCAGCGAGTAGAACGACCCGGTCTGGTGCGCCCGGGCCACCGCGGAGTCCATCGAGGCCATCACGCCGTCGTGGTCGGCGGCCACCAGCGCCCACCAGCCGCAGACTACGGCCGTGTCACCGGGGGCCTGGTCGACGAGCAACCCGTCGCCAAGTGCCCGCTCGGCCCGCGCGACCGCCGCCGGGTCGTTGGCCGTGCCGTCGTAGCAGGCGATGACGGCGTCCAGCATGCGGCCGCCGACGCTGGGGTGCGGATCGAGCCGACGCAAGGCGTCGACCCGCGCCGGCAACTCCGGGTGCCGGAAGACGGCGACGCCGAGGCTGACCAGGCCCGCCTGCAACCGCCGGCAAAGGTCGATATCCTCCGGCGGCACCCACTGCAGCGCGTCGACGCACACTTGCCGCGCATCGTCGTAACGGACCAGGTAATACAGCACCCGGCCGAGGCCGTAGGCCAGCCTGGCCCGCTCGTGGGGGTCGGTGGCAACCCGCATGGCCTCGCTCAGGTGCCGCTCCGCGACGCCGAGGTCGACCCCGTTGGCGACCATTCCGGCCGTGCCCAGCACCGCGAGCCGGGTCGCCTGGTCGAGCGGCTCCTCGAGGCAGCGGCGCAGGTAGGCCAGCGCGGTATCCGGGGAGCCGCGGTGCAACGCGCGGTCGCCGGCCAGCCTGAGCACGGCGACGGTCTGCTGGTCGCCGGTCACCGGCACCCGCAACAGGTGGGTGGCGACGCGCTCGACGTCGGCGCCCCGCTCGGCGAGCAGCCGGGCCGCCGCCGCGTGTCCGGCGATCCGCTCGTCGGCCGGGATCTGTTCGTAGATCGCGGTGCGCACCAGCGGGTGGGCGAACTCCAGCCCCTCCTCCTGCGGGCGCAGGAGCTGGATCTGCTCGAGCTGGCGCACCGCCGTGGCGGCCTGCTCGTCGGTGAGCCCCGCCAGCGCGGCGGCCAGCTCCAGCGGGGTATCCGTGCCCAGCAGCGCCACCGCGCGCGCCAGCCCGGCCGATGCCGGCGGCAGCTGCTTCATCCGCGACTCGATCCGGGTGCCCAGCGCCTCCACCCCGAGCCTGGGTAGCAACCCGATGCTGTCCGCCGTCGGCGTGAGGCCGTCGGCGGCGGCCACCCGTCCCATCGCCCGCAACAACAGCGGGTTGCCGCCGGTCGCGGTGTGGCAGGCGGCCAGGAACGGCCGGTCGGCGGCGGTGCCGAACTCCTGGCTCAGCACGGCCGCGGCGCCGGCCTGGCTCAGCGCCCCCGGCCGCAGCAGCATGCACGCCGGGCTCTCGGTGAGCAGGTCAAGCAGGTGCTGCTCGGCGCCCGGCTCGTGCTGCCTGGCCGCGCCGACCACCACGACCCGCAGCTCCTCCAGCCGGGGCAGCAGGTAGTTCAGGAAGCGCAGCGAGCCCCGGTCGGCCCAGTGCAGGTCGTCAACCAGCAGCACCAGCGGCTGGTCCTGGCACAGGTTGGCGGTCAGCCAGAACAACCCGTTCAGCACCGCGAAGTCCCCGAGCACGGCCTGCTGGTCGCCAGTGCTGCCGAGCACCGCGGCGGCGGCGCCGGCTGCCCCGGACAGCAGCTCCTCCCGGCGCCGCCCGCCAGCCGCGACCAGCGTCAGCTCGAACAGCTGGCGGACCAGCCCGAAGCTGAACTGCCGCTCCAGCTCCATGCCCCTGGCCGGCAGCACCCGGCGGCCGGACTCGCCGGCCATGGCCGCGGCCGCCGCCAGCAGGCTGGTCTTGCCGATCCCGGCCGGACCTTCGACGAGGACGAAGCTGCCCCGGCGCTCGGCCGAACCGATGGCGTCGGCCAGCTGGACGAGTTCGTGGCCGCGCTCGACCAGTGCCGCGGCGTTCGCTGCCGGCCGCTGGCCGTTGCGGACGGACGTGGTGGAACCTGCTGACGGCCTTGACATGCCGCGCCTCCCTCGGCATCGGCCATCCGGTGGCAGGGTGCGCCGGCGATCGGGTCGAGCGGCCGTGCCCGGGTGCGCCCGTCATTGCCAGCAAAAGCGGCGGCGGACTACCCACGTTCGAGTGATCTGGCCGGATACCCGTCTCACCTGTTCGGTCGATGTGCGGGCCAGGATGCTGGGTCACCCGGCGAAACGCATCGGGGTCGGCCCCAAGATCGACCCCCTAGCGTTGCGCGCTTCACAGCCAGCGCAGGCTGCGCTCGGTCTCCAGGGTGTCCTGGTGGTTCGGACCGAGCACCCGCCGGCGGCGTGCCGCGGTGTCGTCGAGCACGTCACGGGCCGCGGCCGCGTCACCGAGTGCCGCCAGCGCGCAGCCCAACCCGTGCGCCGACGCCAGCGTCTCCAGATGATCGGCCCCTTGCACCACCCGGCGGCGCGCCACCACGTCGGCGAGCACCTCGCGGGCCGCGCCCCGGTCGCCGGCCGCGGCGAGTGCGGCACCCAGCCGGTGCGCCGACGCCAGCGTGTCCAGGTGATCCGCGCCGAGCACCGCGGCCCGCCGGGCGGCGACATCAGCCAGCATGTCCCGAGCGGCCGCATGGTCGCCGGCCGCGGCAAGCACCACACCCAGCTCGTGCGCCGACGCCAGCGTGTCCAGGTGATCCGCGCCGAGCACCGCGGCCCGCCGGGCGGCGACATCAGCCAGCATGTCCCGAGCGGCCGCATGGTCGCCGGCCGCGGCAAGCACCACACCCAGCTCGTGCGCCGACGCCAGCGTATCGAGGTGATCCGCGCCGAGCAGCCGCCGCCGCGCTGCCGCCACCCCCTCCAGCAGGTGCCGCGCCTGCGGGTGGTAGCCGAGCCCGCGCATCGCCGCCGCGAGGTCCGCCGATGACTGCAGAGTCTGCGGCGCGTCCGGGCCGAGCACGCGGCGGTGCCGGGACAGCGTGTCGAGCAGCAGCACGCGAGCGTCGTCGTGCTCGCCGAGCGCCACCAGCGTGACCCCCAGCAGGCCGGCGCAGTCCAGCGTCTCCGGGTGGTCCGCACCGGCCACCGCGCGCAGCCCGGCCAGTGCCTCCGCCAGCACCTGCCTGGCCCGGCCGTGATGGCCGATGGCGCCGAGCGCCGCCCCGCGGTTGACCGCCCACCGCAGCGTCAGCACGTCCTCGTCGCCGTGCGTGCGCCGGCGCCGCTGGTAGGCGGACTCTGCCAGGTCGTAGCTGTCCTGCGCCCGCCCGGCCAGCCGCAGGTAGCGGCAGACGCGATCGAGCAGCCGGTGGAAGCGCTGCGCCTCGGTGACCCCCGCGGTCTCCGGCAGCCAGGCCACGGCCGCCTGCACGTGCGGGGTGATGGCGGCATAGCTCGGCCAGTTCCCGCCGGTGCCCGGGTCGCCGGGGTCGGCGGTCGCCAGCAGCCGCAACACCCTGCCGAGGACCAGGGCCCGCCGCCGGCCGGTGAGCGTGGCGGCGATCAAGGAGCGCACCGGCGCGCGCAGCTGGACCTTGGTGCCGACCCGGGTGGCGAGGCCGAGCCCGCAGATGCTGGACACCAGCTCGCCCGTGGTGTCCGGATCGCCGACCACCAGGCCGTCGGCCGACAGCGGCACCGGCTCCGCGGCCAGCAGCGCGAGCTGGTCGAGCAGGTCGGCGGCTGCCGGGTCGGAGGCGAGCAGCCGCTCCTGCCCGACCGCGACGATGGCGACGTGCCCCACCTCGGCCCCTGCCACCTGCTGCCCGACCGAGCCCGCCTGCTCGCTCAACCGTGGCAGGTACTCCTCGGCCGGCATGCCCGTCTGCACCAGGAACTGGGCCGCCTGCGCCACCGCCGCCGGCAGGTCGTCCGTGATCGCGGCGATCCGCTCGGCGGCCAGCTGGGGCAGCCACGAACACCGGTGGCGCAGCAGCCGCACCGACTCTGTCCTGGCGAAGCGCCGCACCACCACCGGCGCGCCGCCGCCGAGGATGCCGCCGTCGTGGCTGGTCACCAGCACTCGGCCGGAGCGCGCCGGCAGCAGCTCGGCCAGCTGGTGTTGGCCGGGCGCGCCATCCAGCAACAGCAGCCAGTCCGCGCGCCGGGCCAGTTCCTCGCGCAGCGCCGGCATGGCGGCCGCGATGCCGCCGGCCGCCGGTGTGCCTACCAGGCTGGCAAGCTCGAGCAGCCCGGCTTCTGCCCTCGCCGGCTTGCCGGCGTCCAGCCACCAGACCAGGCCGAACTCGGCAGCGTGCCGCCAGGCGTACTCCACAGCCAGCTCGCTGCGGCCGACGCCGCCGGCATCGGTCGCGCCGACCACCGCCGCCACCGAGCCGGGCGTGGCAAGCAGTTCGGCCAGCCGCCGCAGCTCGGCCTCCCGCCCGACGAAGAACGCGTTGCGGTTGGGCACGTTCCAGATCGGCGGCAGGCCCCCCGGGAAGCCACCGCGCTCCTGCCCACCCCCGCCCGGGTAGGGCAACCTGGTGGCTGGCGCCGACGGCCCGGCCACCGCGGACAGCAGCCGTTCTCTGGCCCGCGCCTCCGGCAACCCGACCAGCTCGACCCGGATCAGCGTCCGGTACAGCACCGGGATCACCTCGTCCGGGCAGTCCCGGACCACCACCGGCAGCAGCCATCCTGGCTGCTGCTGCGACCGGGCGAACGACACCCGGTGCTCCATGTCCGCCCACCGCCGGACGAAGTAGTCCGGCGACCAGACCGCCAGCACCCGCCGGGCCCGGTCCAGCACGCGTTGGGTCACCTGGATTACGTCAATGCCGGCCGACCAATTCCACACGTCCAGTTCGACCGTGTAGCCCGCGTACTCCAACTGTTGCGCCAGCCACTGGGCCCAGTCCTCGTCGGACCCGGCATGCGAAACGAAGAAGTCCAGCCGCTCACCGGACCCTTCGGCACTCACACCACGACCCTGCCACAACCCGTGACACGGGTGGGG
>Ga0209382_10002512_pt1 | contig 26547 bp, 25 predicted proteins | sample SoiMetdeltSBSDD5_FD_187599 | JGI IMG/M metagenome (GOLD analysis project Ga0209382, IMG submission 187599) | Bulk soil microbial communities from a Populus tree surrounding site in Tennessee, USA - Soil MetaG P. deltoides SBSDD5 (SPAdes) (version 2) | ecosystem: Environmental > Terrestrial >... | reverse complement strand
CGCCTTCCGCGCCATCGTCGAGCAGGCCCTGACCCAGTTCCCCGAGGTGGTCTTCCTCTTCGACGAGGCCGAGCGCCTGATCCACGTGGAACAGAACGACCCGGGCTTCCTGGCGAAGCTGCGCGGCGAGCTCCACGCCTTCCCCGACTTCAGGTTCGTCCTCGGCTCCACGCAACTGCTGTCACAGCTCTTCGACCTCGACGATGCCGCCGTCAGCTCCTTCCTGGGCACCTTCTCCTGGCTTCCCCTGGTGGGGCTGGACGATTCATCGGCTGAGGCGCTCCTGCGCTGCCATCACAGCAAGGGCTGGAGCACGCCACTCCCCGATGAGATCGTGGCCGAGACGCTGGAATGGGCCGGCGGGCACCCGCTCATTCTCCAGGAGATGGGGATGAAGCTGGGGGAGCTGGCCCACTTCGATGGACGCCGCGCCACCCCCGAGGTGCTCAGACAAAGCCGCCAGCATATCGTCGCCAATCCCGGTCTCCGCTCGATCATCGCGGACGACTACCGGCGGCTGACGGGTCCGCAACGCAAGCTGATCGATGTGCTGTGCGAATCCAACGATCCTTTGACGCGATTCAATGCCATCGCCCGGACGGGGGAAGAGGCATCGACGCTGGAGCAAGCGGCGGCCATGCTCGAGAGCCTTGGTTACCTGCGCCCGGGCGAGCCCTGGCAGCTTCGCCTCAGCTTCTACCGCCAGATGCGGCCACCCTCCAGTCCGCCCCTGGTCGCCGACCCCAAGCGGGTGGAGCGCAGCCGCCTCGCGCATCAGCGGCGGCGTTCCATCTTCATCTCCTACAGTCGCGAGGATGCTTCCCTTCTCAAAGAGCTCACCAAGGTCCTCGCACCGGCATTGCCCCGCCACAACGTCGATCTCTGGGACGATCGGCGGCTCGAGCCTGGCGCCATCTGGCGGGACGAGATCGATCGCGCGCTGGCACAGGCCGATGCCGCCATCCTGCTGATCTCCCCAGCGTTCCTGAGCTCGCGATTCATCGCCCAGGTCGAACTGCCGGCGTTACTGGCGCGCGCGGCGGCGCAGCACGCGGCCATCTGGCTGCTGTTCGCCCGTCCTTCACTGGTCGAGGAGGTCCATTTCGACATCGGGGGTGTCTCCCGACCACTCACCTCCTATCAAGGGCTCAACACGCCTCACCAGCCGCTGGATGGCCTTTCCAAGGCGGAGCGGACCGACGCGCTGGTGCAGGCGGCCAAGAAGATCCTCCAGCAACTGCAGAAACGCGCTCCCGTCATCCCCGCTACTGGATGACCCGGATCCGCGGTTCCTCTTCCACCCACCGGTCCGGCCGGACCCGGCCCCCGCGTCCATCAACCCCTCACGTTTGGCGCCTCTTCGCTCCGGGCACGCCCGTTGCTCAGCGCCTGGTGGGACCTCGATGGCTTGACGGTGTGGGAGGCGTGCATGCGTCGTTCGTACTCGACGGGATGTAGCTGGGCGCTATCCAGCGTGTCGGACCTGGTGGGGGCGGCCCGGCGGGCGAGGGAGATCGCCAGGTCTCTGGGCTGGGGCACGGCGGACATCGCCGCGCTGGCGCTGGCCGTGCTGGAGCTGAGCAGCAACGCCGTCCGTCACGGCGGCGGCGGCGTCTGCCGGCTGGAGGCCGGCCCCGAGGGCGCCGACGTGATCGTCGAAGACCGCGGCCGCGGCTTCCCCGCCTGGGCGCTCGGCGGCTCGCTGGACGGGACGCGCGGCCTGCGCGCCGTGCGCCAGCTCTCCTCCCACTTCGTGCTGGAGAACATCCCCGGCGGCGGCGCCCGCGCCCGCGCGGCCCTCCTGGCCAACCGCTCGGCCCGGCGCCGCCCGCTCATTCCCGTCGCGGTCTGACCGCCTACTTCTTCCCGGCGCTCTTGGCCGCCGCCGGCTTCTTCGCCTGCGGCTTGTCCCGCGCGGCGGTCTTCTTCGGCGCCTGGCTCTGCGCCTTCTTGGCGCCGGACGCCTCCGACGACGGCCGGGAATTCTCCTGCGGCGGCGCCGCGGCCTGCTGGATCAAGCTCTCGCGGGGGACGTTCACCACCACCGGCGACTGCCCGGCGCGCTGCCGGTTCTCGTCCTCCAGCGAGTAGAAGAGCTGGATCTCCGACTGCCCCTTCATCACCAGCTCGCCCTTCTGGTTCTCCGCCCACAGGTCGATGTCCGCGAAGTACCGCCCGCCCTCCCCCCACCGGTCCGTCACCCGCCCCTTGCACACCACCGTGTCGCCGGGCCAGACGATCTTCACGAACTTCACGTTGTACTTCCGCAGCTGCGCCCCGCGCGCCCAGTCCGACACCAGCTGTCCTAAGAACCCCATCACCAGCATCCCGGGCGCGTACACCGACGGCATCCCGATGCTCCGCGCGTACGCCTCGTCCACGTGCACCGGGTTGAAGTCACCCGACGCGCCGGCGTACCTCGCCAGCTGCACGCGATCGATGGGCGCCTTGGCGACGGCGGGCAATTCGTCCCCCACCCGCACCGACTCGAAGTAGAGCTTGCGCGGCGGCATCAGACCGCCTCCTTCGCCGCGCGGACCACCAGGGTGCGCCGGGCGCGGAAGACCAGGGTCCCCTCCTCGTCCCGCCCCTCGTCCTCGATCACCGCCACGTCCATCTTCCCCGCCGGCCCCGTCTTCTCCAGCACGTCCGCCACCCGGGTGCTGACGTAGATCCGGTCGCCCGCCAGGATGGGCCGCTCGTAGTCGAAGGCCTGCTCGGCGTGGAGCAGGCTCTTGATCCCCACCCCCAACAGCTCCCGCAGGTCCGCGGCGGAGTGGAACGACGCCGGGAAGGTGGGCGGCGCGACGATGGTGGGGAACCCCGACGCCCGCGCGTACTCCTCGTCGTAGTAGATGGGGTTGTAGTCGCCCAGCGCCTCGGCGAAGCGGCGGATGGCCCCCTTCTCCACCTCGTTCAGGGTGGGCGGAGACGACCGTCCGATGGCGTTCTTGTCCAGCATGTTCACCTTCCCGAGGGCAGCTCCAAGACGGTCAGAAGACCCGCGTCCGCCGCCGTCACCCGGGGCGCCGCGTTGACGACGACGTTGGCGGTGGCGCGGTCGCCCGCCACCCCGCCCTTGATCAACAGCTCCACCGGCGGATCCGCGTCCAGCAGGATCCGGTCCCCGGGGTCATCCGCCCCCACCGCGATGGTCAGCTCCAGCCGCACCCGCTCCTGACCGTCCTCCAGCCCCACCGCCGTCTGGCTGATCCCCGCCACCTTGCCGGCCTTCACCGGGAAGGCGCCGCCGGTGATGTCCTCCTCGGCGATCACCGGGACCAGCTCCTCCTCGAAGTCGTCGCAGTCCAGCCCCAGCCCCAAAGAGCAGAGCGCCGCCGACTCCACCATCCCCACGTGGCCGATCTGGTCCTTCTCCGCCAGCGCGTTGAACTCGTCCTCGGTCAGCCCGGCGCCGATCTTCCGCTGCAGCGCCTCACGCCGGCTGCGCGCGTCCACCACCCGCGTGGCCACCGCGCGCCGGACCTCGCCGCACACCTGGCCGGCCACCGCCACCAGCCGGTCGAGCACGAACCCCGGGTTCACCCCCGTCCCCAGCACCGTCACCCCCGCCTTCTGCGCCGCGCGCTCCAGCCGCTGGGCCAGCTCGGGGTACTTGAGGAACGGGAAGGAGAGCTCCTCGCAGGTGGAGACCACGCTCATCCCGTGCTCCGCCGCCTCCAGCAGCTGCTCCATCACCTGCGGCAGCCGCGAGCCGGTGGCGTGCAGCAGCACCGCCCCGCGCGTCTTCCCCACCGCCTCCGCCAGCCGCGGCACCACCCGCACCGAGATCTGCCCGTTCCCCAGGAGATCGCCCAGCTTCCGGCCGGCCAGAAGAGGGCTCGAGTCCACGGCGCCCACGAGCTTGAGCTCCGGCGAGGCGTGCGCCGCGCGCGCGATCTCCTGGCCGATGACGCCGAGGCCCATCACCACCACGGGAACGGGCCCTGTGGGGGCCTTTGCCATCAGGGCGCGGACCTTAGTCGGCCCCCCGCGAGGCAGCAAGCTTCTGGTCGCCTGTCCGGATGCGAATGAAGACGTAACTTCATGATTTTGCTTTGATTTGAGCGCCGGCCGAAAGTCAAGGCGCACACCGGCCCACCCACGCAACGGCTGCGCCCAGCCGGGTGAAGCGTGTATAACCAGCGACCTTTTCTGAGGGTCGCCCAGAGGCACGATGCCCACGGACCGCATCCTGATCGTCGACGACGACGCGCTGATCCTCCAGGCGCTGTCCCGCATCCTCCAGTCCGAAGGCTACGACGTGGTGGCGCACACCGACCCGGTGAAGGCGGCGGAGGAGCGCGACTTCACCCTGGTGATCACGGATTTCATGATGCCGCAGCTCAACGGCATCGAGCTTCTGGGCCTGCTGAAGGCGAAGGTCCCGGACGCGGTGCGGATGCTGCTCACCGCGGCGAGCGACTTCAAGGTGGCCTCGGAGGCGGTGAACCGGGGCGAGGTGTACCGGCTGCTGGGCAAGCCGTGGACGATGAGCGAGCTGACCGCGTCGGTGCGGCAGGCGGTGGAGCACTACCACCTGGTGCAGGAGAACTCGCGGCTGGCGCGCGAGGTGGCGGCGAAGAACGCGGAGCTGATGTCGGTCAACCACAACCTGGAGAGGCTGGTGATCGAGCGCACCAACGGCCTGCTGGACGGGATGATCTCCGCGCTCGACTACCGCGACACGGAGACGCAGTGGCACTCGCGGCGGGTGGCGCTGTTCTCGCGGCGGATCGCCATGGAGCTGGGCATCTCCGGCCTGGAGCTGGAGATCATCGAGCAGGGCGCGCTGCTCCACGACATCGGCAAGATCGGCGTGCGGGACTCCATCCTGCTCAAGCCCGGCCCGCTCACCCCCGACGAGTGGGTGGAGATGAAGCTGCACCCGGAGATCGGCTACCGGATGCTGTCCAAGATGCCCTACCTGCTCCAGGCGTCGATGATCGTCTGGCAGCACCAGGAGCGGTACGACGGCCAGGGCTACCCGCGCGGGCTCAAGGGGAAGGACATCCACGTCGGCGCGCGGATCTTCTGCGTGGCGGACACCCTGGACGCCATCACCTCGGACCGCCCGTACCGCAAGGGGCGTTCGCTCCAGGTGGCCAAGGACGAGATCAAGCGGTGCTCGGGGACGCAGTTCGACCCGGAGGTGGTGGAGTCCTTCTTGCGCATCCCGGACGGGGACTGGGCGAAGATCCGCGAGCAGGTGGAGGGGCTGGAGGCCGAGGAGAACAAGCGCTTCGACGGCAAGCCCATCCTCGGCCCCGGCAAGCGGATGACGCCGCCCCCCGCCCCCAAGGCGTGAGGCCCGAGGTCCGACACGTCCTCGTCGCCGCCGGCGCTCAGGGCGACGCGGTCACCTTGGTGATCACCTCGCCCTCCATCAGGTCGTCCAGCACGCCGGTGCCCCTGGTCACCTCGCCGAAGGCGGTGTAGCGGCCCTCCAGGTGGGGGTGATCGGCGGTGGTGAAGAAGAACTGGCTGCCCCCGGTGTCCTGGCCGGAGAGCGCCATCCCGATGGTGCCGCGCACGTAGAGCCGGTCGGAGACCTCGCAGCGGATGGAGTAGCCGGGCCCGCCCTCGCCGTCCCCGCGCGGGTCGCCGCCCTGGACCACGAAGTCGGGCTCCACCCGGTGGAAGGTGAGGCCGTCGAAGTAGCCCTTGCGCGCGAGCGCCCAGAGGTTGGCCGAGGTGCGCGGGTTGTCCTTGGTGTCCAGCTTCACGGCGAAGTCGCCCTTGGCGGTCTGGAAGCGGAGCGACGCGCCCTCCGGCGCGGGGGTGGAGTCGGCGGCCTGGGCGGCGGGCGGCGTCGCGGCCGGCACCGGGACGCCCAGCTTCGCCAGGTACAGCGCGGCCACGTTGCGCACGTGCGCGTGCGGGTGCGCCCGCCAGCCCCCCAGCAGGTCCCTGGCCTCCGGCGCCTTCAGCTCCACCAGCGCGGCCGCCAGCGGCTCCGCGAAGTCGGGGTGCGCGGTCACCAGGCCGGCGAGCTGCACGATGCCGGGGATGGCGGCCTGGTCCCCCAGCGCGGCGGCGGCGGCGGCGGCCGAGGCGGCGACCACCGGATCTCCGTTGTTCAGCCCCGGCGTGAAGTTGCCCACCATCACCCGCACCGCGGCCTGCGCCGACTGGTCCTTCGCCGCGGCGATGGCGCCGAGCGCGGCGCTGCGGACGGTGGGGCTGGCGTGCGTCAGGTAGCTGGAGAACGGGGCCGCGCTCGGGGCGACCGCCCTGGGCGCGTGGTCCATCTGCCCCAGCGCGAGCGCCAGCCGCCACGGCTCGGGGAGGAGCTTGGCGCCGCAGGTCAGCACCTGCGACACCACGGCCTGGTGCCGGTCCTGGGACGCGGCCAGCCGGCAATCGATGCGGGCCAGGTCCAGCGCCACCTTGTCGGAGGCGGCGGCCTGCTGGGCCTGGAGCTTCTGGCGCAGCGCGGACAGCACCCACTGCGCCTCGTCCGGCAGGTCCAGCTTCGCCAGCTGCAGCAGCGGCTGGGCGCCGGCGGCGACCTCGCCCCTCGCCAGGAGGTCCACCTTCTCCACCAGGTCGCCCAGCGCCGCCACCGCCGCGGTGGCCCGCCCCTGGTCGTCCTTGGCGCGCTGGGCGAAGCGGACCAGGGTGCGGGTGGCCTCGGACGCCACGCGGTAGTCCCGGTGCCCGAGCGCGCTCTTGAGCAGCGCCACGTCCTCCTCCTTGCCAGCCTCGGTCAGCGCGCGGGCGCAGAGGGCGGCCGCCTGCTCCACCTCCTCGATGCGGGAGGCGAGGCCCATGCCGTGCTTCACGCAGTCCACCGCCTGCGTCCGCACCTTGGGGGACTTGCCCAGCGCCAGCGCGTACGCCAGCGCCCACCGCAGCGACGGCCGCAACTTCGCGTCGTCCCAGCGCTGGAGCACCGCCTCCAGCGGCGCGTCCGCCATCTTCCCGTCGCGCTTGGCGATCAGCGCCAGCCCGACGATCGCGCGGGGGAGCCGGTCGTCGCCGGCCCCTTCCTCGCGGACGACCGAGACGAGGTGGTCCTGGGACGCCGCGCCGCCCAGCCTCGCCAGCGCGTCGATGAAGCTGCGCCGCGTCCCATCCTTCGGGTGGGCCTTGTCCGCGGCGGCCACCGCGGCCGCCAGCTGGTCGCGCGAGGCGTCCGGCAGCGGGACCCAGGCCATCCCCAGCAGCCCGGCCGCGAAGGCGGCGCGGTCGCGCACGACGGAGTCGGCGTCCTTCAGCCCCTGCTCGATGGTGGGGACGGCGGACGGGTCCTGGATCCGCCCCAGCGCCACCATCGCGCGGGCGCGCACCGCGGCGTCGGTGGAGGTGGCCAGCGCGACCAGGCGGCCAGCGCCCAGGGAGCGCTGGTCCTCCAGGCGCTCGATCTCGCCCAGGTCCGGCGACATCGAATGGCAGGACCGGGTGGTGGCACAGCCCAGGGCGAGGGCCAGGGCGGGGGCGAGGGAGAAGGCGCGAGGTGGGCTCATGGGGCCGCGCATTCTGCCCCGGGCCGGCGGCGAAGGGGTCAGCTGTGAACGGGAATGGGCGGCGCGCAGGTGCGCTAGGCTCCGGCGCCGTGAAATGTCCAGGGTGCAGCGCCGAGGTCGCCGATGGGACCTCCATCTGCCCGAGCTGCGACTACATCATCGACGACTCGTTCCTGGGCGCCTCCCCGGCGCCGGCCGAGCCCCCGGGCCACGGCGACACCAACCCCGGCATCCCCCGGCCCACGCCTCCGCCCACCCGGTCCGGGAAGACGCGGAAGCCGGCGAGGAAGCCGCGGCCGGCGAACGGCGCCGCCCCCGAGCCCCGGGGCCCCGCGCCGCTCCCGCCCCCGCCCCCGCCGGTGGCGACCCCCATGCCCACGCGCTTCGCCCCGGAGTCTCCGGGCGCGCGCGCGTCCTACTCCCCGGTGTTCCGCCCCGAGGAGATGGTGGACGACGCCAGGCTGTTCCTGGGCGGGCTGACCACCGCGGACAAGCTGACCCTGGCGGGCGGAGGGCTGATCGCCCTCTGCTCGTTCTTCCCCTGGAAGGAGACGGCCGCCGACGGCGAGGTGATCGGCCTGCAGTCGCTGGGCGTGGTGGCCACCGGCCTGACGGTGCTGGCGATGGCGGCGCTGCTGGGGCGCGCGCGGCGGAGCCTGTGGATCAACCCCGCGCTGGCGTGGCTGCTGCAGCTGGCGTGCACCGGGGCGACGGTGGTGTGGTCCGTGGTGTTCATCAAGCTCTCCTCGGACCCGACGCTGGCGCACTCGGTGGACGGGAACATGATGGTGCCGGTCTCCAGGCCGGCGATGGGCGCGTACATGGGCGTGGTGGGCGGGATCATCTCGGCCGCGGGCACGTTCCTGGGCCTCAAGGACAGCCGTCCGTGAGCGACGCCCCCGGAGGCGACGCCGCGCCGCTCTCACGGCTCACCTCGGCGCTGCACGCGGCGGTGCTGGGGCAGACCCGGCCCATCGCGGACCTGGTGACGGCCTACCTGGCGCGCGGGCACGTGCTGCTGGAGGGGGTGCCGGGGGTGGCGAAGACGCTGATCGCCCGGAGCCTGGCCTCGGCGCTGGGGCTCTCCTTCGCGCGGGTGCAGTTCACCCCGGACCTGATGCCCGCGGACGTCCTGGGCACCTCGGTGTTCCGGCCGGACGAGGCCGCGTTCCGGCTGGTGAAGGGGCCCATCTTCACCGAGGTGCTGGTGGCGGACGAGATCAACCGCACCCCGCCCAAGACGCAGGCCGCGCTGCTGGAGGCGATGGAGGAGCGGCAGGTCACCATCGACGGGACGTCGCACCCGCTGGACGCGCGCTTCTTCGTGGTCGCCACCCAGAACCCGCTGGAGCTGGAGGGGACGTACCCGCTGCCGGAGGCGCAGCTGGACCGGTTCATGATGCGGGTGAAGGTCGGCTACCCGGAGCTGGAGGCGGAGCAGGCGATGGTGCGGCTCCACCACCAGCGGCAGGGCGCGCCGCCGAAGGTGGACCGGGTGCTGGGCGCGGGGGAGCTGGACGCCCTGCAGCGCCAGGCCGCCGGCGTCCGCTGCGACGAGTCGGTGCTGGCGTACGTGGTGGCGCTGGTGCGGGCGACGCGGCAGAGCGCGCAGCTGCGGCTGGGGGCGTCTCCGCGCGCGTCGCAGATGCTGCTGGGCGCGGCCAAGGCGCGCGCCGCGCTGCGCGGACAGCCGTTCGTCACCCCGGACGAGGTGAAGGAGGTGGCGCACAGCGTCCTCAACCACCGGATGGTGCTCAAGGCGGAGGCGGAGGTGGAGGGGCTGACCGCGGAGGACGTGCTGCGGCGGGTGCTGGACGAGGTGCCGGTGCCGCGGTGAGCGGGCGCCCGGTCCCCACCGCGCGCGCCGCCGCGCTGGCCGCCGCCGCGCTGGTCCCGGCGGTGCTGGCGCTGCTTTCGCCCGGGCTGGCGCTGGTGGCGGCGGCGGTGGACGTGGCGGCGGCGCTGCTGTGCGTCCTCGACTACGCGCTGGCGCCAAAGGCCGCGGCGCTCTCGGTGCGGCGGAAGGTGGAGGCGGTGCTCTCGTCGGGTGCGAGCAACCCGGTGGCGCTGGCGCTGGAGTGGCGGGGAGCGCGGGCGGTGCGGGGCGAGCTGCGGGACGTGCCGCCTCCAGGGATGGCGTCCACCGGGCACCGGCTGCGGTTCCGGCTGTCGCCCGGGCGGCGGAGCGAGACGCTGAGGTACCGGGTGACGCCGTCTGCGCGCGGGGACGCGGCGTTCGGGGACGTGCACGTGCGGCTGGAGGGGCCGCTGGGGCTGTGCACGCGGCAGGTGGTGGTGCAGGCCGGCGAGGTGGTGAAGGTGTACCCGGACCTGACGGCGCTGAGCCGGAGCGCGCTGGAGTTGGCGCGGGCGGCGGACGAGGTGGCGGCGCGGCCGGCGCGGCGCAGGTCGGAGGGGCGGGAGTTCGAGTCGCTGCGGGAGTACCGGACGGGGGACGACGCGCGGACCATCGACTGGAAGGCGTCCGCGCGGCGGGCGAAGACCATGGTGCGGCTGCACCGGCCGGAGCAGGACCAGCCGGTGATGCTGGTGCTGGACTGCGGGCGGCACATGGCGGGGCGGGTGGACGGGCGGCGCAAGCTGGACCACGCGGTGGACGCGGCGCTGCGGCTGGCCAGGGTGTCGCTGGACCAGGGGGACCTGGTGGGGGTGGTGGCGTTCGCGCGCGAGGTGCAGGCGCACGTGCCGCCGCGCAAGGGGGCGGCCCATCTCAGGGAGCTGACGCGGGCGCTGTACCGGGTGGAGGCGACGCTGGAGGAGAGCGACTACGGGCGGGCGCTGGACGTGTGCTTCGCGCGGCACCACAAGCGGACGCTGGTGGTGGTCCTGTCGGACCTGCTGGACCTGGAGACGTCGGCGGCGCTGGTGAAGCGGGCGCTGGCGCTGGCGCCGCGGCACCTGCCCCTGGTGGCGTCGCTGCACGACCGGTCGCTGGCGGAGCTGGCGGAGCAGGTGCCCCGGTCCACGCAGGACGCCTACGAGCGCCAGGTGGCGGCGCGGCTGGAGGACGAGTACCGGCTCACCGCCGCCCGCCTGCGCGACGCCGGCGCGCTGGTGGTCCGGGCCCCCGCCGCCAGCTTCTCCGCCGAGGCGGTGAACGCGTACCTGCGGGTCAAGCGCGAGGGGCGGCTGTGAGCTGACGGGGTTTTCGTCATTTCGCGCTTGAGCTGTGTCAGTGGCGCGCTGTAAGGTTCGAGCCGGCTCGGAAGAGCTACGCGTGGGTGCCACGCGGTTTTCCCTCGCCCTGTGACCGGGGCGATGCGCCGGCGGAAGCCGGACCGGAGATATTTATGGCAGTCAAGTACAAGCACGGCGTAGTCGTGGTGAGACCATCCGCTGCGGCGCCTAAGTCTGAGATGGCCACGTGGGCCGATCAGATCAATGACCGGATCTCGCAACTGAACGATTACGCCATCCGGCTGGGCAACAAGTACGGCCTCGCGAGCACGCCGCTGCTGCTGCACTCTACCGTGACCGTCGGGACACCGGACTCCATTATCTCCGATCAAGTCACCCTCGAACGGCATGAGGGGAATTGGGGCCTGTACTGTCACCGACTTGTGGGTGGCGTCACGAAGCAGATCGTCCCCCTGAAAGATGCCCCCCTGGCGATCCGCGAACTGTTCCTCCAGCGAGCCGAACCCTTTTTCCGCGAGTACCTCGAGCGAATCGAGAGCCGCCTCGAACAGGTCAAGCAGTCGGTCGCGGGCGGGGACGCCGCGCTCTCCTTTCTCGCCATGAAACTGGAAGAGTTCTAGGCGCACCCATGGCGACTCCGAACTATCGCATCGAGCTCTACGAGAGCTCCGATGGCGACAAGCCTGTCGAGCGATGGCTCACGGAGGAGTTGGACTCGTTCGCCGCCACGGCGCTGGGTCTGGCGATGAACCACATCCTCCAGGCGCTGGGACCTGACGTAGTCGAGACGCGCTTCGGGAAGTCCCTCAAGGAGGGGCTCTTCGAGTTCCGCCTCGGCGACACGGTCGATACGCTCCTCCATCGCCTCCAACTTCGGAAGAAGGCCAAGCTGGCCAAGGCACCCACCGGCCGGATGCTTCTGCGCGTGTTCTTCCACGTCCACGGCGAGCGCCTGGTACTCCTGCTGGGCGGGTACGACAAAGGAAAGGCGAACAGCAGGCGAGAGCAGCAGGCGCAGATCGCCGTCGCCAGGGCGCGCCTTCGGGAATGGCTCGCCCGACAGAGGTAGGGATAGGACAAGTGGGCCGGCCGTCCCCTTGAAGCGATGGGGAACTCCCCATATTGTCCGCCTCGTGCCCAAGACGCTCGACGACGTGCTGCCGGTGCTCGAGCGGCGCCTCCGGAAGGAGGGCCCGCCGGGGGCATTCGAGAAGCTCGACGAACATTTCTCCACCGTGGCCGCTGAGCTCGAGGTGCTCCGGCGCAAGGCGCATGTCACTCAGCGCGAGCTTGCGGCGCGCAGCGGGATCCACCAGGCGGAGGTCAGCAGGATCCTCTCGGGACGCACGCAGCCCCGGGTCGGCACGGCCGAAAGGCTCGCTCGCGCCCTTGGTGCCGAGCTTCGGGTGGTCGCGTCCGCCTCCGGGCGCGTCCGCCGGCGCAGCACCAGGAAGACTTAGGGTCCGTCCTCCCTCAGCTTCCCGGCCCTGACCTCCTGCCGCACCAGGTGGGCCCACTCGTACGCCACCTTCAGCTCCATCTCCCGCTCCGCGATGAGCTTGGAGTCGCCGGAGGTGGCGGCCGTGGCGACGTTCTGCTGCGCCTCTTCGACCACGACGTCCGCGGCCAGGAGCATCTCCCGCTCCGCCTCGTTCAGCTCGACCTCGCTCATCCGGAGAAGTGCCCCCACAGGACCCAGACCGTATCAGCCCGACAACCCCGAGGAACCTTGCCAGCGACCCCGAGTGTCGAGCAAACGCCGCTGGCCGGCGCGCCCTCCACCCCCGCCCGGGCCGATTTACCGGCCCCCGCCGGAACCCCCTTTACAGGATCGATCCGCCTCCCATGATGGCGCGCCCGTGTCGAAGTCTCCCGCCACCGCCCCCCTCATCCACTCCACCGCCGAGGCCCGGCCCGACACCCCCGAGCCCGAGGCGCCCCCGCGTCCCCTCACCCGCTTCCACGAACGCCTCCTGGTGGAGGAGCTCTCCACCCGCTCCGGGGACGGCACCTCCCGCCTGGCCCCCGCGCTCTCCGAGGCGCGGGTGGACCTCAACCCGCACCAGGTGGAGGCCGCCGCCTTCGCGCTGGAGTCGCTCTCCCGCGGCGGCTGCCTGCTGGCGGACGAGGTGGGCCTGGGGAAGACCATCGAGGCCGGCCTGGTCATCGCCCAGCTCGCCGCCGAGGGGAAGGGCCGCCTGATCGTCCTCTGCCCCGCCACCATCCGCGCCCAGTGGCAACAGGAGCTGCGCGACAAGTTCGACCTCGACGCGGTGGTGGTGGACGGGCGCACCGCCCGCGCCGGCGCCAACCCGTTCGACCAGGGCGCGGTGGTCATCTGCTCCCACCCCTTCGCCGCCACCCGCCCCGAACAGCTCTCCCAGCTCCCCTGGGACCTCGCCGTCATCGACGAGGCCCACCGCCTCCGCAACGCCTACCGCGCGTCCCACAAGACCGGCCGCGCGATCAAGGCCGGCCTGAAGGACTGCCCCAAGCTCCTCCTCACCGCCACCCCGCTGCAGAACGACCTGCTGGAGCTGTTCGGCCTCCTCTCCCTCCTCGACGAGCAGATCCTCGGCCCGGAGCACGCCTTCCGCGCCCGCTACACGGTGGACCCGGACGCCGGCGCGCTCGCCGACTCCGGCACCCAGGAGCTCAAAGGGCGCCTCTGCGGCGTGGTGCAGCGCACCCTCCGCCGCCAGGTCCGCGAATACGTCCGCTTCACCGACCGCCGCAGCATCGTGGAGGACTTCGCCCCCAGCGCCGAGGAGCAGGACCTCTACGACAAGGTCTCCGAGTACCTCCGGCGCCCGGACTCCATCGCCATCGACCCGGGGAAGAAGACCCTGCTGGCCCTGGTCTACCGAAAGCTCCTCGCCAGCTCCACCTACGCCATCGCCCCCACCCTGCGGAAGCTGGCCGAGACGCTCCGCGACAGGCTGGAGGCCGCCCGCCGCGGCGCCCAGGCGCAGGGCCTCCTCTTCGCCCCCGAGCCGGAGGAGACCCGCCAGTTCTCCGAGGAGGCCGAGGAGTGGTGCGACGGCGACGGCTGCGGCGGTCCAGGCCCGGACCTCACCTCGCCGCGCGGCCTCAAGGCGCTGCAGGCGGAGCTATGGGAGCTGGAGCGCTACGCGGACCAGGCGGAGCGCATCGGCGTCAACGCCAAGGGCGAGGCCCTCAAGCGCGCGCTGGACCGCACCTTCACGGTGGCGCGGGCGCACCAGTGGCCGGAGAAGGCCGTCGTCTTCACCGAGTCCCGCCGCACGCAGGACTACCTCCTCCGCCTCCTCTCCGACCACGGCTACGCCGGGCGGATCTCCGTCCTCTCCGGCGACGCCGGCACCCCGGAGGAGCGCGCCCGGCTGGTGGAGGAGTTCCGCGACCGGACCCAGATCCTCCTCTCCACCGAGGCCGGCGCGGAGGGGCTCAACCTCCAGTTCTGCAACCTGGTGGTGAACTACGACCTGCCCTGGAACCCCCAGCGCATCGAGCAGCGCATCGGCCGCTGCCACCGCTACGGCCAGCCGCGCGACGTGCTGGTGATCAACTTCCTCAACCGGCAGAACGCCGCCGACGCCCGCCTCTACGAGCTGCTGGAGAAGAAGCTCAACCTCTTCGACGGCGTGTTCGGCGCCTCCGACGAGATCCTGGGCGCGCTGGAGAGCGGGGTGGACTTCGAGCGGCGGGTGCTGGACATCTACCAGTCCTGCCGCCAGCCGGAGGAGATCGACCGCGCCTTCGACGCCCTCCGCGCGGACCTGGAGAAGCGGATCGACCGGCGGATGACGTCCGCGCGCTCGCTCATCCTGGAGCACTTCGACGGCGAGGTGCGAAGGCGGCTGCGGATCTGCGGCGAGCAGGCCCGCGAGGCCGTCCAGAGCCGCCGGCAGCGGGCGCGCGCGCTCACCGGGTCGGTGCTGGGCCTGCCGCCGGCCGGCCCGCCGGCCACCGAGCGGCAGCGCCTCTCCCGCGCCGCCTCCTTCGTCCGCGGCCGCGCCGCCGGAGCAGTGAGCTACCTCTCGCTGGACGCCTCCGCCCTCCCCGCCCGCCTCTCCGGCCTGGCCGGGTCCGAGGGCTGGTGGTTCGCCTACCGGCTCGACGTCTCCGGCCTCAAGCCCGAGGAGCGCCTGGTCCACCTGATCCTCGTCCGCGACGGCGACGGCGACGCCTTCCGCGCCCTCCCGCTCCAGGACGGCGACCACTTCCTCCGCCTCCCCGCCGTGGACGAGGCCCACCGCACGCCGCGGCCGGTCTCGGTCACCGCCGCGCAGGAGCAGGCGCTGGCCAGGGCGCGGGCGGAGCTGGTCCGGGCGGCGGAGCGGCGGAGCGCGCTGGAGCTGGACCAGCAGCGCGAGCGCGCCGACCGCTACGCCGAGGACTGCCTGCTGGAGCCGCGCCAGGTGGTGGAGAAGGCGCGCGCCGAGTGGGAGGCCGCCCGCCGGGCCGTCCCCGAGCAGCCGGAGCCGGCGGACCGGGTGAGGGCCCGCGCCCTCGCCGAGCGCCTGGAGCGCGACTACCGGCGCCGCCTCCAGGCCCTCCGGATGGAGGAGGAGAAGCGCTACGCCCAGAAGGACCGCGCGCTGGCCCAGCTCGCCCAGCAGGCCAAGGTGGTGGACAAGCGCGCGCTGATCGCCTCCGCGTACTTCTGGCTGGCGTAGCCGCGGTCCCCGCGGCCAAGCTGATCCGCATGCCGAGAAACCCGCCCCGCTTCTGCCCCGACTGCGCCCGCCCGCTGGAGGCCAGGCCCCACGGCGGGCGCGACCGGCCGGCGTGCCCGGACGGGAGCTGCGGCTGGGTGTTCTGGGACAACCCGCTCCCGGTGGTGGCCGCCCTGGTGGAGCTGGACGGCAAGGTGATCCTCATCCAGAACAAGGGCTGGCCGGAGTCGTGGTTCGGGCTGGTGACCGGCTTTCTGGAGCGCGACGAGACGCCGGAGGCCGCCGTCCTGCGCGAGCTGAAGGAGGAGCTCTCCCTCGACGGCGAGGTGGTGCGCCTGATCGGCGTCTACGACTTCCCGCAGCGCAACGAGGTCATCGTCGCCTACCACCTGCGCGCGCGCGGGACGATCGCGCTCGGCGAGGAGCTGGCCGCGTTCAAGCCGGTGGACCCGGACAAGCTGCGGCCCTGGCCCTTCGGCACCGGGCACGCCGTGCGCGACTGGCTGGCCGCGCGGGGCGCCGCGGGCGGCCGGCCGGCGGAGGAGTAGCTCCGAAGACCGGGCTACTTCTTCTTCTCGTCGTCCAGGCCCTTGTCCACCTGCTCCAGCTGCTGCTGGATCAGCTCGATCAGGCCCGGCAACGCCTGCGCTTCCTTGCTGGTCGTCCCCGTCAGCTGTTGCTGGATCTGCATGATCAGCATCGGCAGGTGCGTCACGATTTGCCCCACCGCCGCCCGGATCTGCTTCTTCAGCGCCGGGTTCCCGCCGCGCACCCTGGCCAGGCCCTTCATCATCTGGTCCAGCTGGGTGACGATCTCCTGGAGCTGGAGCAGCAGCGGGGCCAGCTGCTCCTTGGGGATCTTCTCCACCAGCGCCGCGGCGGAGGTCACGCCCCCCGCGCCGGCCGCCGGCTTCATCCCGGGCAGCGGCTTGATCGGCGGCAGGGGCCGGGAGGGCATCATCCCCGGCATCGCCAGGTTCGCCTTGCTGGGAGCGGGCGCCGCTCCGCCCACCGGCGCCTTCGTCTTGGCGACCTCGCCCTTGGCCCCGAACGAGCTGGAGCCCATCAGCGACCGCATCACCGGGTTGTTGAGGACGCCAGACAGTTGATGCATCAGCTGCTGCGCCTTGACCGCGTCGTCCTTGGGACCCTTGCCGTCGTCCGCCATCGCGCGCGCAGGTTAGCCGAAAATAACAGCGGGGTCTGCGCCTGGAGTTCGCAGACCCCGCCCTGGGAGAGCCTCAAACGTGAGCCCGGTCGTGCCCTTCATGATGCCCCGGGCGCACGGAGGCGCTTTTGTGAAAGGTTGCGGTTCTAGAGGGCCATGTCCACGCCGGCGCGGGCGCCGCCGCCGCCGGTGAGCGCCATCGCGGCGCCGGTCTGATCGAGGGCCTTCTGGGCCTCGGGGTTGCCCGGCTGCAGCTGGCCGGCGACCTGCTGGACCAGCGCCCCCAGCATCTGCAGGAGGGCGCCCAGGACCTGGACGAGGGCCTGGTTCATCTTCTCCATCATCGCCTGCTGGCCGACCTTGCTGTTCGGGGCCGCGTGCATCTTGCCCTGGGCGCTGGCGTTCGGGCCGTCGCCGCCGCCGGCCTTCCCGGCCTCGCCGCCGCCGCCCGCCTTGGCCGCCTCGCCGCCGCCCTTCTTGCCCTTGCCCTTCCCGCCCTCGGCCTTGGCCTGCTCCTGCTCCTGGAGCATCTGGAGGATCTGCATCAGGCTCTGGAGCAGCGCGGGGAGCTGGCCCATCAGCTGCTCGGCGCCGCCGCCGACGCTCTCCTTCCGCTGGGCCTGCGTCGTCGGAGTGCCGCCGCCCGTCTTGGCCGCCTCACCGCCGCCGCCGCCGCCCTCCTTGGCCGCCTCGGCGCCCTCGTCCTTCTTGGCCGCGGTGTCGGTCTTCGCGGCCTCGCCGCCGCCGGCGCCGCCCTCCGGCTGCTTGGCCTGGGCGTTCTCCGCCGGAGCGCCGCCCTTGAGCGCGTTCACCAGCGAGCCCAGCGCCTTGACGATCTCGGTCAGCGCCGTGACCACCTGGGTCAGCGCCTGGAGCGCGCTGCCGGCCTGGTCCGGGGACCCCAGCGCCGCGAAGTTGGCGTTGCCGGTGGCGAAGGTGTTGTTGGCGGTGAAGCCGGTCTGGAGGTTCGCCGTGGCGGCGGTGCCCACATTGGTGGTGGGCCGGAACGTATTGATCGTCGGGATGCTGATGGGGGGCAGATTGGTCGCCATGGGGGGATCTCCTCGGGCTCAGATGGCCGCGTCGGAGAAACCCATGAGCAAAAAGCGATCCCGTGAAGCGGATCAGCTCCGCTCCACGGGATCTCGGTACTTAGCATCTCATGTTCTGAGAGTCGTGCCCCTGGAGCGCGCGCGGGAGTGCGCGCGCGCAGTCCAGTTGTCGCAACTTCATACAGGCGTCGACCTCTTTTCCGACACCTGGTGCGCCTCAGCTCCAGACACCCACGTTAGGGTGTCAGGTGGCCGTTAGGCGGCGGGCTTCGCAGCGGCGGCGCCCTGCTGCGCACCATCCTTCGCGCCGCCCTGGGCGCCCTGCAGCTGCTGCACGAGCTGCTGGATCATCTGGAGGATCTGGGTCAGCGCGCCCAGGATCTTCTGCATCGGGTCATCCTTCCCCGCCTCCTGGCCACCCGCGGCCTGCTGGGCCTTGTTCGGGTCCTGCGCGCCCGCAGCCTGCTGAGCCTTGTTCGGATCCTGCGCGCCCTGAGCGGCCTGCGGCTGCCCAGCGCCCTGCGCCGCCTGCGGCTGCCCGGCACCCTGAGCGGCCTGCGGCTGCCCAGCGCCCTGGCCGCCCGCCGGCTGCCCGGCACCCTGCGCGGCCTGCGGCTGCCCAGCGCCCTGGCCGCCCGCCGGCTGCCCGGCGCCCTGCGCGCCCTGCGGCTGCGCAGCGCCCTGGCCGCCCTGCGGCTGCGCGGCGCCCTGGCCACCCTGCGGCTGCGCACCACCCTGGCCGCCGCCGAGGCCCTTCAGAAGCTCGCCCAGGTTCTTGAGCAGATCGCCGACCTTGTTCAGCAGCTCGCCGATCTTCGCCGCCGGGTTCTGCTGGGCGGCAGGGTCGGTCGCGCCCGGACCCTTCGCCTCACCAGCGCCCTGCGCTCCAGTTGCGCCCGGGCCCTTCGCCTCGCCCGCGCCCGCCGCGCCCTGCGCCTGGCCCGTGCCGGCCGCGCCACCAGGGGTGAAGTCGCTCTTCCCGTTCGCGGCCGCCACGTTGGCGTTGCCGGTGCCGGTCTGGCTGGACTGGACAGTCTGCCCAGGCCCGCCCGTCTTGATGTCGGCCGGATTGTTGCCGAGCTGCGTTCCCGCCTGAACGCCGCCAGTACCAGCAGTCGCAAACGCCCTAGCAGAGACTCCCGATGCGCCCATTGTGTAGCTCCTTGAGGTTTAATGAAGGTTGTCGAGGGACGTGCGCGTACTGAGCAACACCCATGCCTACATGTCAGGAGGAGATGACACTCGATCTTTCGCACATTTGCGAGGTGTGAGAATCCCCGCAAGTATAAGTAGATACGCGCAAGCGCACTCCAATGTGTCCAATTTCCGGACACCCTGGTGTCATCAGGCGCTTACAGGGCCCCCCGGCGCTGGATCAGGAGGTCGGGGAGTGGCTGATCGAGGCCGCAGGGTCGTTCTGGAGTGAGAGCGCCGCACTCCGGGCTTGCCCGGGGCCGCCGGGGCTCGCGGAGCCGGTCCCGGGGAGCGGCGCGTCATGGACCAGGGCCAGGCCATGGCCATGGCCATGGGCCTGGGGGACGTCTTGGTGCTCGCGCCACCCGCAAAAGTGCAGCGCCCCACTCGCTGAAGAGCGAGTGAGGCGCCGGAAGCTTCAGGTCTGGTCTGGGCTGAAGACTAGATGGCCTTCTGGCCCTGCGCCTGCGGCTCGCCGCCGGGCAGGATGCCCTGCTGGCCGCCGCCCTGCTGACCCAGCATCTGCTGCAGCATGGGGAGCAGCGCCTGGAGGAGCTGCGACAGCACCTCGATGATCTTCTGGAAGACGGCCTCGGGGCCCTGGGCCTTCTGGGCCTGCTCGGGGCCGCCGGCCTTCTGCTCGCCCTGAGCGGCCTCCGGCTTCTTCTCGCCCTGCGCCGCCTCCGGCTTCTTCTCGCCGCCGGCGCCACCGGCCGGGGCCGCCTCGCCGCCAGCCTTCGCGCCCTCGGCGCCACCAGCGCCGCCCGCCGGAGCCTGCTGGCCACCGGCCTTGGCGCCCTCGGCGCCGCCCGCCGGGGCCGCGCCGCCCTTGAGGGACTGGATCAGCTGGCTCAGCTGCTGGACGATCTGCGTCAGCGCCTGGACGACCTGGCCCAGCTGCGCCATCGGGTCCTGCTTCTGGCCAGCCTGCTCCGCGCCGCCGGCACCCTGCGCGGGCGGCTGCTGCTGCGCGCCCTGCGCCGGGGGCTGAGCGCCCTGGGCCTGCTGCGGAGCGCCGCCGCCGGCGAGCTGCCGGAACGCCGCGCCGAGGATCTCACCGAGGCCCTGGCCGAGGTGACGGCCGGCCTGCTCGAAGAGGTCGCCCTGGTTCTGGGTCTGGGGGGGAACGATGCCGCCGTTCTGGCCGGGGACCAGCTGGTTGGTGGCGGCCTGGCCGCCGTTGACGTTGCCGATACCGGCGGTGGCGAAAGCCTGGGCGAAGGGCTGGATGGGGTTCATGTGTGGGGACTCCTGTGGGGTTCCTGGGAACCGGTTGATTGGAGCACCAACCGGCGTCTGTGGGCCTATAGAGCAAATGGTGTACCAATCAGGGCACCTGTCGGTTTCGCTCAAATTCCAGGAACTTGGCGGGGACGCATGTCAGCCCGACTTGTCGCCTGTCAGCGCCTGCGCACTCCAACTGTCCGATGTTTGAACAGGAGGCGTCAGGTTTTAGCACACATCAACCCACCAAAAATGACCGGGGCCCGCGGTCACCCGCGAGCCCCGTAGGAACCTCTCTGCCTGGAAGAAGCTGAAAAGGGAGACTAGGCAGCCTTCGGCGCGCCGGCGGCGGCCTGGTCCAGCTGGGGCTTGGCCCCGCCGCCCTGCAGCGACTGCAGGAGCTGCTGGATCATCTGGACGATCTGGCCGAGGACCGACATCAGGGTCTGCATCGGGTCCTGCTTCTGGCCCGCGCCCTGCGCCTTGTCAGCGCCCTGGGCGCCAGCAGCAGGGGCCCCGCCAGCCGCAGGAGCGGCGCCGCCAGCGGCCTTCGCCCCGTCCTGGCCCGCAGGCCCGGTGCCACCCGCGCCGGGCTTCCCGCCCTGCGCCGCCTGGGTATCCTTCGTGCCGCCCGCGGCGCCCGCGGCTGGAGCGCCCTTGGTGCCGCCCTGCTGCGGCTCGCCGCCGGGCTGGATGCCCTGCTGGCCGCCGGCGGCCGGAGCCGCGCCACCACCCACGCTCTTCAGAAGCTCGCCGACCGACTTCACCAGGTCGCCGATCTTGGTGAGCAGCTCGCCCAGCTGCTGCAACTGCTGGTTGGGATTCGGAGGCTGAGGGGGCTGAGGAGGCCGGCACCCGATCGGAGAGGTCCCCGTCCCGGAGCCGGAGCCCACGCCGGAGCCGGCGCCCGCACCGGAGCCCGCCGAGCCAGTGCCGCTCCCGGCACCGGTGCCCGCGCCGACGCCGCCGCCAGTGCCCGCGCCGGCGCCGCCACCGGCGCCCGCACCCGCGTTGGCGTTCGCGCTGGCGCTCGCGCTCCCGTTCCCGGTCACGCTCACGCTGGACCAGGCCCAGGAGTAGGCGAAGGAGTCGCCGGTCGTCACCACGTTGCCATTGAGCGGCGCCTGCATCGGGGCCTGGCCCTGGCCGGCGCCGGACGCGGCGTTGCCGTTACCTTGAACATTGACCCCGCCGCTGCCGGCCGGGTTCATCATCGCCATCAGAGTGGCAAGCGGGTTGTTGTTGCTGACTGCCATGTGGGACTCCTCCAGGGAGAAGACTCGAGGACTTCGAGAACCAATGGGACCAAAAACTCAGGACGGATGGCGGTAGAGCAAGGTTCGATCCACACTCACTCCCACCTCGCCTTCCAAGGAACACAGAGACTTATGTCAGGTGCGCCTAACAGCTCCTGGTGTGGTGGAATGGAAGAGCGCACTCCACCTGTCCATACTCAGGACAATGTGGTGTCAGGTGGCGCGTACGAACAGGACAGCCTACAGGTCGATCTCAGTAAAAATCAGACCTTGAGGCGAATGGCGGATGGAATGATCCGCATCCGGCAGGGGAGCCGGCCCGGCTGTTCTCCGTCCACGTCAAGCAGGATCACCTCGCCCGGGCGCGCAGGCTCCGCTTTCAGCTCCCGGCACTGGAGCGTCCGGGTTCCCTTCCAGCCGACGTGGGCCCCGGAGTAGAGCCCGCCCTGCTTGAGGGCGAAGTCGGACAGGCCATATCCGCTCCAGATGGTGACGTGGAACTGGCCGTCGCTGGTGTCCGCCTGGGGGGCGACCTGCATGCCTCCGCCGAAGAACCGGCCGTTCGCCACGGCGAGGGTGGTGATCGCCGTCTCCTCGGCGGGGCGATCGTCGAAGGACACGCGCACCGGCTGGTCCTTGTACTGCAGCAGCGCGCGCACGCTGCCGATCATGAAGGTGAGCTTGCCGCCCAGCACCTTGCTGCCCTCGTTCACCTTCTTCACCACCAGGCCGGAGACGCCGAAGGAGCAGATGTTGGCGAAGTACCGGGAGGACGGCTTCCCCTCGTGGTCCACGAACTCCAGCATCCCCACGTCGAAGGGCTGGGTGGCGCCGGTGCGCAGGCGCTCCAGCGCCGACCCGAGGTTCTTGTCCCAGCCGAAGGTGCGGCGGAAGTCCCCGCCGGTGCCGCGGGGGAGCAGCCCCAGGGCCGCGTCCGGGTTGATGGGCTTGCCGTTCTCGAAGAAGCCGTTGACCACCTCGTTGAGGGTGCCGTCGCCGCCCACGGCCACGATGCAGTCGTAGCCCTTGCGGAGGGCGTCCTCCGCCAGGCGGGCGGCGTCCATGGGCCGCTCGCTGAAGGCGTGCCCGAACTCGCCCAGCCCGCGGCCGATCTCCGCGGACAGCTCCGCCCACTTGCGCCCGGTCTGGCCGTTGGCGCTCTGCGGGTTGACCACGAGGAACGTCTTCATGGACCCTCCGTATCGCCGAAAGTCAGGCCCGCAGCCAGCGCCGAAGCACGGAGATCAGGTCGTACGCCTTCTGGCCGGAGCGCTCGAACATCCGGCGGGCGGTGGGGCATGCGGTGACCACCGGGCGGTCGCCCGGGTCCACGAAGCGGGCGGCGGCGCGGCGGGCCACGTCCACGCTGGTCTCCGGCATCGTCCTGGGCAGCAGCCCGCCTCCGCCGGCGCAGGGCGCCTCCGCGCGCGTCTCCAGCCCCTCGTGGACCTCGCTCACCGCGGCCTTCATCAGCCGGCGGGGCCCCTCGTATTCGCCCAGCCCGCGGCCCAGGTGGCAGGCGTCGTGGTACGAGGCGGCCTCCGGGAGCGGCTGCGTCCTGGGGCCGCCCTCCAGCCGCGCCTCCAGCAGCTCGGTGACGGTGAGCACCTGGTTGGGCAGGCGCACCCCGGCGCGCGGGTAGATCACCCGGAAGGTGTACGCGCAGCCCGGGTCCAGCACCGCCAGCTCCGGGTAGGGCCGGAGCACCTCCACCATGGTTCGGGCGTGCTCCACGAAGGCGCGCTGGTCGCCGGCGGCGTGGAGCGGGTAGCCGCAGCAGCGGGAGGCGGCCTTGCACACGCCCAGCGGCGCGGAGAAGGCGCGGCTCACCTTGATCGCGTCCTCCACCGTGCTGGAGCTCTTGGCCAGCGCGGTGCAGCCGGGGAAGAGCGGGTACCGGACCGGCCCTTCGGCGCGGTACTGGTCCGCCCAGCGCGCCAGGTCCTGCCCGAACGGGTTGCCGTGCCGCTGGAAGGTGGCGATGGTGCCCTGGGCGCCCTCCGGCGCCTGGTGGGTGCGCACCGCCAGCTCGCGCGCGTCGAACAGCGCCCAGCCCACCTCCTGGTCGTGCTTGCAGAAGCTGCGGCAGCGCATGCAGCCGGTGCAGGCGTAGAGCGCCTTGCCGCCGCCCGGGCCCAGCGGGCGCTCCTGCTGCGTGGCGAGGTACGCCTGGGTCATCTTCCCCCAGGTGCTGGTGGTCTCGGTGTGGGTGGACTCCGAGACCGGGCAGGCGAAGCGGCAGATCTTCGGGCAATACGCGCAGTAGGCGTAGGCCTGGCGGTGCTCGTCGGCGCTCACGGAGGCCCTCCCAGCGAGGCGGACGGGTCCACCGCGGCGGCGATCGCCTCCAGCGCCGGGTGGCTCCAGGGGCCCTCGGCGGAGAGGTCGCGCCCCTCCACCTCGCCCTCTGCCACCGCCCCGTCCACCGACAGCCGGTAGAGCGCGGCGCTCCCGCCGCCCTCGAGCGCCTTGGCCACGGCCTCCCAGCGCGCCTCGCGCTCCGGGGGCGGCGGCTCCGCGGGCGGCGGCTCCGGGCGGCGGAGGCGGTGGCCGGCGACGCGCCCGCCCTGGCCCAGGATGTGGGTCCCCAGGGTGGCCAGGTCGCGGTCGATCTGCGACTGGCTGCCGCCGAAGCGGACCTCCGCCATCACCCGCCCGTCGCGCCGCTCCACCCGGAGCCGCTCCACGCAGGCGCCCTCCAGCAGCGCGCGCCGGACGGCCGCCACCAGCCCCGCGGGGGACGGGATGCTGAAGGTGGTGGTGCGGGTGGCGATGGGGCGCGCGCCGAGGCGCAGCTGGGCGCGGAGGAGGACGCCCATCCGGCCGCCGGCGCCGAGGAAGAACGCGTTCAGCCCGGGACCTGTGGCGTGGCGGGGCGCGGCGCGCGAGACGGCGTGGAGGCCGTCCGGCATCACCGCGGTCAGCCCCACCGAGAGCGGCTCCAGCCGTCCGCCGGGGACCGAGCGCAGGCCGCCGTAGGGGCCCTCCAGGAAGTCGCCCAGCTCCAGCTGGAGCGCGCGCGGGGTGAGCGGGCCCACGGTGAGCTGCTGGGCGAGGGCGCCGCGGTCGATCTCGGAGAGGAGGGCGCCGGCCTCAGCGGTGACGGTGGCGCTCTGCGGCTCCCAGGGGCCGATCAGCTGGAGCGCGCGCCGGGAGACGACGACGGGCGGCGTGCCGGAGGGGCCGTGGCGGCCGAGCTTCCCGCCGTGGTCGCGGACCAGCTTGAGGACGAGGAGGAGCTCGCGCTCGCTCCTGGGGGAGCAGCGGGCGGCGCCGCCCGCGGTGAGCTCGTAGCGCGGGCCGAGCGAGTCCCGGAGCTGCTCGTGCATGCGGGCGAGCGGATCCGGCGCCTCGTGGCCGTTGGTGGAGCCGGAGCCGGAACCGGAGGTGGAGGTCATGGGAGGAGCTTCCCCGGGTTCATGATGCCGTCCGGGTCGAGGGCGCGCTTGAGGCCCTGGAGCATCCGGCGGGCGTCGCCCAGCTGCTCGGCCAGGGCGCGCGACTTGAGCAGGCCCACGCCGTGGTGGTGGCTGATGGTGGCGCCGGCGGCGAGCGCGGCGGCGAGCGCGGCCTTCCACAGGTCGTCGTAGCGGGTCTCCAGCGCGCGGTCGCCGCCCTGGCTCGCCACCGCGAAGGAGAAGTAGAGCGAGCAGCCCTCCACGTAGGCGTGGGAGAAGTGGCACATCACGAAGGCCAGGGGCGCGGTGGCGGCGCGGACGCGCTCGTAGACCTCCATCACCCGGTCCCAGGTGGCGGCGACCTCGAAGGTGTCCGCCACCATCCCGCCGTCCACCACGGGCGACATCCGGTAGGAGACGTCGTAGCGGGTGGCGTACCAGCGGCGCGCCGGCTCCTCGCCCAGGTCGGCGCCGCCGGCCGCCGCGCACAGCTCCCGCGCGAAGCCCTCCTCCTGAAGGGAGCGCCGGGCCTCGCCCTCGAACATCAGGACCAGCAGGCATCTGCGGAAGAGGTCGGCGGCGCGGTTGAAGAGCCTGGCGTTGCCCAGCGCGCGGGAGGCGACGGCGCGGGTGAGCAGGGGGAGGAGGTCGCCCCGGAGGATGCCGCGCTCCGAAGGGGGGACGACGTCCTCGGGGGCGTGGGGCTTCTTGCGGGCGACGAGCGCGGTGTCGAAGGGGTCGTACAGGCGCACCGCGGCGGGGCGGAGCCCGTCGCGCAGCACGCGGCGGATGGCCTCCACGCCGGCTTCGACGGAGCGGAAGCGGAAGGCGCGGAAGGCCTGGTGCTGCGGGCGCGGGTGCACGCGCAGGCGGGCGCGGGTGAAGGTGCAGAGGGTGCCCTCGGAGCCCAGCAGCAGCTCCGCCAGGTCGGGGCCGGAGCAGGGGCGCTCCGGGGTCTGGACGATCTCGCCGCGGCCGGTGACGGCGCGCAGGGAGACGACCATGTCCTCGATCTTCCCGTAGCGGGTGGAGAGCTGGCCGGCGGAGCGCGCGGCGAGCCAGCCGCCGAGGGTGGACATGTAGATGGAGGACGGGAAGTGGCCCAGGGTGTAGCCCTGGGCGTTGAGCCTGCGCTCCAGGGGCTCGCCCACCACGCCGGCGCCGGCGTCGACGGTGAAGCGCTCGCCGTCCACGGCCTCCACGCGCTCCAGGCGCTTGAGGTCGAGGGAGATGCCGCCGCGGACGGCGCACACGCCGCCGCAGACGCCGGAGCCGGCGCCGAAGGGGATGACGGGGAGCTTGTGGGCGCGGGCCAGCTGGATGACCTTCTGGACCTCCTCCTCGGAGCCGGGCCAGACGACGAGGTCGGGCGGGGGCGGGATGCGTCCCTGGCGGATCCAGAGGATGGCCTTGGGCCACATGTCGCGGGCGTAGGAGATGCGGTCCTCGTCGGCGGTGGAGACGCGGCCCGGGAGCAGCTCGGACAGCTCGGCGGCGGCGGCCTGGGCGAGCGCGCTCAAGGGCGGGAGGCTGGACGCGCTCAGGGGCGCCGGGGCGGTCACCGCCGGGGGCCTCCGGCGGCCTGGACGGTCTGGTCCAGCTCGCGGAGCCGGCGGGCGAGGAAGGCGGCGATCTCCCGGAGCGGGACGCGGGTGGGGCACACGGCCTCGCCGCGCGCCAGCGACTCCGGATCGAGCTGGGCGAGGAGCGCGCGCGCGCGCGGGAGGTCAGGGGTGGCGCGAGCGAGGGCCACGGGGAGGAGCGAGGCGCCGCCGTAGAGGGTGCGGGGGAGCTGGGCGAGGGCGGCGTCGTAGGCCTCGCAGAGGCCGCAGTGGATGCAGCGGGAGGCGCCGCGGAGGACGCGCCGGTCCTCCTGCGAGGTGGGGATGTTGCCCTCCGGGGCGTAGTTGCGCAGGAAGCGCTCCCTGGGGGTGAAGACGCCGCTCTGGAAGAGCTTCTCGAACTCGGC
>Ga0209382_10002508_pt1 | contig 26569 bp, 19 predicted proteins | sample SoiMetdeltSBSDD5_FD_187599 | JGI IMG/M metagenome (GOLD analysis project Ga0209382, IMG submission 187599) | Bulk soil microbial communities from a Populus tree surrounding site in Tennessee, USA - Soil MetaG P. deltoides SBSDD5 (SPAdes) (version 2) | ecosystem: Environmental > Terrestrial >... | reverse complement strand
CTGCCGACTTCGTGCCGCCGTCGGCGAAGTGCGTCGGAACGTGCTCGAACTGCAGGCCGAGCTCGCGACACACCCACAGGGGACGTGCCGCGCGCGAGCCGGGATGACCGTAGATCTTGAGCATGAAGTGACTCTTGAGTGGTGACTGGTGAATGGCTCCGATCCCCGCGGCGCCATTCTGACCAGTCGTTCGTGCCGAGTCACTAGCCGCGGCGACGGCCTGGGCGATTTGTTCTATTTGTTGGGAAAGTCGATCGCGATCTTGTCCGCGTTCAGTGCCGCTTCGTGCAACGCCTCGGACAGCGTCGGATGCGCGTGCATCGTCCGCTGCAAGTCCTCGGTGCTCGCCGAGTACTCCATCGCCAGGACGGCCTCGGCGATCAGCTCGCCGGCCATCGGGCCGATGATGTGCACGCCGAGGATCTCGTCGTCGTCGCTCGCGGAAACGACTTTGCAGAATCCCGCGGTCGCTTCCATCGCGCGGGCGCGCCCGCTCGCCAGGAACGGGAACGAGCCGGTCTTGTACGGCCGGCCGCTCTTCTTCACCTCTTCCTCGGTGAGACCGACCCAGGCGATCTCCGGCGCGGTGTAGATCACCGACGGAATCGCCTTGTAATTCACTTCGGCGATCTTGCCGGCGATCAGGTCGGCGACCATCACGCCTTCCTCTTTGCCCTTGTGGGCGAGCATCGGCCCGCGCACCAGGTCGCCGACGGCCCATACGTTCGCCGCGGCGGTCCGGCACTCGTGATCGACGGTTACGAAGCCACGCTCGTCGACCTGCACGCCCGTGCCTTCGCCGAGCAGATCCTTGGAATACGGCCGGCGGCCGATCGCGACCACGACCTTGTCGACTTCGACGCTCTGCTCGCCCTTCGCGTCGGTGTACTTGAGCTTCACGCCGCCTGCGCCCTTGTCCGCGCCGGTGACCTTCGCACCGAGACGGACATCGAGCCCGAGCTTCTTGAAGTGCCGGAGTGCTTCCTTCGACACGGCGCCGTCCGCCGTGGGCAGGAACGCCTCGAGCGCTTCGAGCACGACCACTTCTGCGCCGAGCCGTCGCCACACGCTGCCGAGCTCGAGGCCGATGATGCCCGCGCCGATTACACCGAGGCGCTTCGGTACGGCGTCGAATTCGAGCGCGCCCCACGAGTCGACGATCTGCTTGCCATCGAACGGCAGGTTGCGCAGCTCGATCGGTGCAGAGCCCGCGGCGAGCACGACGTGCTTCGCGGTCAGCTCCTCTTTCTTGCCGTCTTTGTTCGTGTACTCGACGCGATTGCCGCTGAGCAGCTTGCCGTGTCCCTGCAGGCCCGCGACGCCAGCGCCCTTGAACAGCCCGGCGATGCCGAGCGTCGACTGCTTGACGATCTGCGCGCGGCGCTTCTGCATGGCCGCGAGGTCGAGCTCGACGCTGCCGATCTTCACGCCGTGCACGCCGAACTCGTGCTGCGCGCGATGAAACAGCTCGGACGATTCGAGCATCGCCTTCGAGGGAATGCAGCCCGCGTTGAGACAGGTGCCGCCGAACGCGTAGGAGCCGTCCTTGTTCTGCCACTCGTCGATGCAGGCGACCTTCAGCTTGTGCTGGCCGGCGCGGATCGCGCAGGGATAACCGGCGGGACCGCCGCCGATGACAATCACATCGTATTGGGTTGTCATACTCTGACCTTGTTGATTGAGATACGGCTTTTTGTAGGTCGGGCTTCAGCCCGACTCCTATATGTGTCGGGGCTAAAGCCCCGACCTACAAGATTGCCTACAACTGCAGTAGAAGCCGCGCGGGGTCTTCCAGCGCTTCCTTGATCGCGACCAGGAATTGCACCGACTCGCGGCCGTCGACGATCCGATGATCGTAGGTCAGCGCCAGGTACATCATCGGGCGCACCTTGATCTCGCCGTCGATGACCATCGGACGCTCCTGGATCTTGTGCATGCCGAGGATCGCGACCTGCGGCGGGTTCAGGATCGGCGTCGACATCAGCGAGCCGAACACGCCGCCGTTGGTGAGCGTGAACGTGCCGCCGGTCAGCTCCTCCAGCGTGATCGTGCCCTCGCGCGCCTTCTGCGCGTACGCGCCCACCGCGACTTCGATTTCAGCGAAGCTCATCATCTCCGCGTTGCGCAACACCGGCACCATCAGGCCGCGATCGGTCGAGACCGCGACACCGATGTCGTAGAACTCGTGATAGACGATGTCGTTGCCGTCGAGCGAGGCGTTCACCGCGGGGAAGCGGCGCAGCGCCTCGATCGAAGCCTTCACGAAGAACGACATGAAACCGAGCTTCACGCCGTGCTTCTTCTCGAACTTGTCCTTGTACCGCGCGCGGATCTCGTTGACGGCCGTGAGGTCGACTTCGTTGAACGTCGTCAACATCGCCGCAGTCGATTGCGCCTGCACGAGACGCTCAGCGATGCGCGCCCGCAAGCGGGTCATCGGCACGCGCTGTTCGGTACGCGCGCCGGTCGGTGTCGGCAGCTTGACCGCGGGAGCGGGCTTCGCCGCTGCGGGCTTCGCAGGTGCTGCGTCCTTGCCGGCCATGTGCTGAATCACGTCGCCCTTGCTGATGCGACCGTCGCGTCCGCTGCCGGCGATCTGTCCAGCATCGAGCTTGTTCTCCGCGACCATGCGCTTGGCGGCAGGCGCGAGCTTGGCTGCGGCTGCGGCTTTGGATTCAGACGCCGCCTGCGGCTGCGCCGCCGGCTTCGCTGCTGCAGCCGTCGCGGTTGCACCCTCTTCCAGGATTGCCAACACCTGCCCGCTGGTCACGGTCGCTCCATTCGCGACCTTGAGCTCCTTGATCACGCCCGCGGCCGGCGCCGGCACTTCCAGCACGACCTTGTCCGTCTCCAGGTCGACGAGGTTCTCGTCGCGGCCGACCGGCTCGCCGGGCTGCTTGTGCCACGCGACCAGCGTCGCATCGGTGACGGATTCGGGGAGCTGCGGAACCTTGACTTCGATACTCATTATTTTTTCCTGAAACTATTTCTCGCCGGCCGCACGCAAGCGGCTGGTCTGCTGCAGCGTCTCCTCGGCGCTGGTGGAGCGCAGCGCTGCATCGACGAGTTGCTTCTGTTGATCCATGTGCATCTGGGGGATGCCGGTCGCCGGCGCAGCGGCCGGCGCGCGACCTGCGTACAGCAAGCGATGCTCGCGCGTCAGCGGCTCGTTGAGCCGATGGCGGATCTGGTACCACGCGCCCTGGTTCTGCGGCTCTTCCTGGCACCACACGATCTCGTGCGCCTGCGCGTATTTGCGGATCGTGGCGGAGTACTCCTCGGCAGGGAACGGATAGAGCTGCTCGACGCGCACGATCGCGACGTTGTGTAGGCCGTCCGTGCGACGCGATTCGAGCAGGTCGAAATACACCTTGCCGGAGCAGAACACGATGCGCGTCACCTTGGCCGGCTGGATGTCGTCGACTTCGTCGATCAGGCGACGGAAGCTGCCGCGCGTCAGGTCCTCGAGCGGCGACACCGACAGCTTGTGACGCAGCAGGCTCTTCGGCGTCATGACGATGAGCGGCTTGCGGAAATCCTGTTTCATCTGCCGCCGCAGCATGTGGAACATCTGCGCGGGCGTCGACGGCACGCACACCTGCATGTTGTGCTCGGCGCATAGCTGCAGGAAACGTTCGAGGCGCGCCGACGAGTGCTCCGGTCCCTGGCCTTCGTAACCGTGCGGCAGCAGCAGCGTCAGGCCGCACACACGGCCCCACTTCGCCTCGCCCGAGCTGATGAACTGGTCGATGATGACCTGCGCCCCATTGGCGAAATCGCCGAACTGCGCTTCCCACAGCGTCAGGCAGTTGGGCTCGGTGGTCGAGAAGCCGTACTCGAAGCCCATCACTGCCTCTTCCGACAGCAGCGAGTCGATGACGGTGAAGCGTGGCTGGCTCGGCGCGAGATTCTTGAGCGGGATGTAAGTCTCGCCGCGGTTCTGGCAATGCCACACCGCGTGACGATGGAAGAACGTGCCGCGTCCGCTGTCCTGGCCGGTGAGCCGCACCTCGAAGCCTTCGGTGAGCAGCGACGCGTAGGCGAGGTTCTCGGCGAAGCCCCAGTCGAGCGGAAGCTGCCCGGCCGCCATCTTCTCCCGATCCTGCACGATGCGGGCGACCTGCCGATGCAGCGTGATATTGGACGGCGGCGTCGTGAGCTTGGCCGCGAGCTCGCGCAGCTGTTCGGTGCGCACCCCGGTCGGCACCGCCTGGTTCCAGTCAGCGTGCGTGTACTTGCTCCAGTCGACCGTGTGCTTGTTGCCGATCAGGCCGAGCGATTGCTTCGCCTGCGACTTGCCCTCATCGAGCTCGCGCCGGTACTGATCCGCCATTCCATCCGCGTCCGACTGCGTCAGCACGCCCTCGCTCACCAGCTTCTCGGCGTAGATCGCGCGCGGCGTGCGTTGATTGCGGATCTGTTGATACATCAGCGGCTGCGTGGCGGCGGGCTCGTCGGCCTCGTTGTGGCCGAGACGGCGGTAGCACACGAGGTCGATGACTGCGTCCTTGTGGAAGGTCATGCGGTAGTCGAGCGCGAGGCGCATCACGAACATGACTGCTTCGACGTCGTCGCCGTTCACGTGGAAGATCGGCGCCTCGATCATCTTCGCGACGTCGCTGCAGTAGAGCGTCGAGCGTGCGTCGCGCGGATCGGAAATCGTGAACCCCACCTGGTTGTTGACGATGAGGTGCAACGTGCCGCCGGTGTAGAAGCCGCGCGCCTGCGACATCTGCAGCGTTTCCATCACGACGCCTTGTCCGGCGAAAGCAGCGTCGCCATGGATCAGCACCGCCGCGACCTTGTCGCCCTTGGTGTCGTTCGAACGCTGCTGGCGAGCGCGCACCGAGCCTTCCACGACCGGATCGACGACTTCGAGATGCGAGGGGTTGAACGCGAGCGCGACGTGCACATTGCCCGCCGGCGTGCGGATGTCGGTCGAGAAGCCCTTGTGGTACTTCACGTCGCCCGAGCCGCGCAGGTGGTTCGTGTCGTAGCGACCTTCGAACTCCGAGAAGAGCTGCTGCGGCGACTTGCCGACGACGTTAACCAGCACGTTGAGGCGCCCGCGATGCGCCATGCCGATCACGATCTCTTCGATGCCGCGCTGACCGCCCTGCTGGATCAGATCGTCGAGCAGCGGGATGAGCGCGTCGCCGCCTTCGAGCGAGAAGCGCTTCTGCGCGGGATACTTCGTCGCGAGATAGCGTTCGAGCCCTTCGGCTGCCGTCAGGTGCCGCAGAAACGTGCGGCGCTCGTCGTTCGAGAAGCGGTTCTGGACACGCCCGGCCTGAAAGCGGTCCTGCAGCCACAGGCGCTCCGTCGAATCCGACACGTGCGCGAACTCCGCGCCGATCGTGCCGCAGTAGATGTGGCGCAGCTGAGCGACGATGTCGCGCAGCTTCATGCGCTTCGCGATCGCTGCAGTCCGGCTGCCGGTGTGAAACTCGGTGTCGAGATCGGCATCGCTCAGGCCGAAGTGCTGCAGCTCGAGCACCTCCGGCACCGGCCGTCGCATCAGGCCGAGCGGATCGATGTCGGCGAGCAGATGACCGCGATTCGCGTACACCTGCACGAGACGAGCGACCGAGGCTTGCTTCGCAGATGCATCGCTGGTCGCCGCCGGCGCTGCTGCGCTCGTCGTCGCGACGACTGCGGGACGCGACGCACGCTCGGCAAGCGCGTCACGAATCGGTCCGTGAGCTGCGTCATGCGTGCCGCCGAGGCTGCGAAAGTAGTCGCGCCAGGCGGGCTCCACCGAGTTCGGGTCGGCGAGAAACTGCTCGTAGAGAGATTCGACGTAGGGTGCGTTGCCGGCCGCCAGTGGGCTGGAGTCGAGCAAAGCTCGCAAAGAGTCGCTCATTGCGCTCGCAAGTTCCTGTCTTGCCAAAAAAATTGACGTGAAGGAGAAGGCCGCTGCCGGCCCACAAAGGCCGGCTAGTGTAGCCGAAATGGGGACATTCGGGACCAGGAGCAAGCCTGGCGCATGCCGCTTCTGAGAACTAGCTTCGGCCGATTCTGGGCCCGCGCTGCACGCCGACCGGGAATTGGGTGATCGAGTCGTCGACGACATCGGCGCCCTGAGCGGGCCGCGGCATTGCAACGATGCGGTTGGCGCCTACTACCGTTACACCCGGCGGGATATCGCGTGTCACCACAGCGTTGGCGCCGATCACGACGCCGTGGCCGATGCGGACGTCGCCGAGCACACGTGCGCCGGCGCCGATGTAGACGTCGTCGCCAATCAGCGGCGCGATGTTCTCGTGATGGTCGCGTCCGCCGAGCGTCACCTGCTGCATGATCGTCACGCGCCGTCCGATGACGGCCTGGGGATGCACGATGATGCCGTACGGATGCGGCAGGTGAACGTCGGGCGGCAGCCGGCTCTGGATATCGCTGTTGTACAGCACGCGCACGAAACGGCTGAGCAGCGGAATGTTGCGACGGGAGAAGAACAGCAGGATGCGCGTTGCCGTCGGATTGCTGGTCGACTTCAGCGGCAAGCCGAGTCGCTGCGACGTGCGACGCGCGAGCTGCGAGGCAATTGCGCACTCGGCTTGTGCGACGACCCGTTCGAGCGGCTGATCGGCATCGAGCACGACCACGTTCTCGTCGCCGCGCAGCAGTCGCCGATACTCGCCGCGCTGGCGGGTCGCCTCCTCTTCGCCAAGCTCCTCCTGACGTCCCTGCAGCACTTGCGAGGGAATGTCGAAGACGAGCCACAGTTCGGGGCGCGGCACCCAGCGCAGCAACAGCCGCGCGAACGCGAGTGCATGGTCGATGCGATACCGCCGCGGATCGACCAGCACGTCGTCGAAGTAGCGATTGGAAACTACCAGCGTTGAGCGCACCAGCTTCGGTCGGATCCACAGCCAGTAGCCGAGCCAGTAGTCGGCCACGAACATCATCAGCTTGACGATAGTGGTGAAGCGGCCGCGCGGCTCGCGCATACGCGTCGTGGAAGTGGACTTGATCGTCGCCGCGCGCATGACGCCGGGGCGCAGCTCCATGCTGTGCACGTTCGCGAAGACTTCGAGTGGCCTGTCGTTGAGCGCCTGGATCACGTTGCTCTTGCCGCTGCCCGGCGGGCCGAGACAGGCGATCAGCAGACCCTGCGGCCGCAGCCAGCCGTGCAAGCGCGTCAGCTCTTCGCGCAACCAGACTGGCGGCGGCACGATGTTGCGAAGGTGCAGAGCGCTCTGCAGCGGGCGCAAGCAGGCCTGCACGGATTCCCAGTCGCCCGAAGCTGCGGCGCGCAGAATGACGCCTCCCTCGCGATCAGCGCGCCAGAAGCGTTCGACGTGCTTCTCGACGCCCTGCGGGTCGAGAAGCCACTGCGCGGTCAACAGCTCGCCGTCGCTCGCGCTGATCCCACCGGCGTCTACACAACGCAGCAGGCGACAAACGAATGCCTTAGCAGGCGCGACAGCCGCGAAACCGAACGCACGCACGCGGTCGCCCAGCAGCTCGTCCGCGCTGAACACGACGTGCCCGCAACGCATGTAGTCGGCGCGCACTTCAATCGTCAGGAATTGCGGCCGCTGTTCGCGGCTCGTGCAGCTCAGCCTGAAACTGTCGACGCCTTCGGGCAACAAGCGTCGATCGATGAGCTCCATCTCATTGCGTGCACCGAAGGAGCGCAGCAGCACCGGCATCCTCTCGAGCACGGGCCGCGGCACGACGAGCTCGATGCAGTCGCCCAGGCCAGGAGACGTCGCGCCCCCGAGCACGCAATAGTCGAGTCGTTCGTCGTCCAGGAACCGGAACAGCGCCGCGGCGGGCGCGGGCAGGCTGTGCATCGACTGCCGCCTTTGCCTCAGAACGGCAGGTGAATGACGCCGCTCTTGAAGGCCTCAGCGGCTACTGCCAGCACGCAGAAGATCATCGCGATCCACGTGTGCACTTGGGTCTTGCGCATGAACACTCTCCGTGCAGGTCAGTAGGCGTTGTGGTCGCGCAAGACCAGCAACGCCGTCCTGAAAATGATGTTGAGATCCAGCCGCAGCGACCAGTTGCGCAGGTAGTCGAGGTCGTACTCGACGCGCCGCTGCATTTTTTCCACGGTCTCGGTCTCGCCGCGATAGCCGTTCACCTGCGCCCAGCCGGTGATGCCGGGGCGGACTTTATGACGCAGCATGTAGCCGGCGATGACCTTGCGGTATTCCTCGTTGTGGCTGACGGCGTGCGGCCGCGGCCCGACCAGGCTCATCGTGCCGCCGAGCACGTTGAAGAGCTGCGGCAGCTCGTCGAGCGAAGTGCGGCGCAGGAAGCTGCCGAAGGGTGTCACGCGCGGATCGTTGCGCTGTGCCTGCGTGATCGTGTGACCGTCCTCGCACACGCGCATCGTGCGGAACTTGTAGACGCTGATGGATTCGCCGTAGAGACCGTAGCGACGCTGGCGGAACAGCGACGGGCCGGGCGAGCTCATGCGCACGCCGATGGCGATCGCGAGCAGCACCGGCCAGATCACCGCCAACGCCATCGTCGCGAAGACGATGTCGCTGCCGCGCTTGAGCACGCCGTTCATGCCGGAGAACGGCGTCTCACGTACGGCGAACAGCGGGATGCCATCGAGATCGCAGACCTGTGCCTGCATCGTGTCGAACGCGTACAGGTCGGGCACGAAGTAGACGGATGCGGTCGTGTCCTTCAGATCTTCGAGCAAGCGCATGACGCGCTCGTCCGGACGCATGGGCAGACAGATGTAAATACTGCTCACGCTGTTCAGGCGCACGTAGTTCGCGATGTCGGTCGTGCCGCCGAGCAACTGCTCTTCGGGCAAGCCAGGCAGGCGCTCGCTGTGTCGATCGTCGAAGTAGCCGCGGAACGTCCCCAGATGTGGATTCGCGCGCAGCCGCCGCGCAAGACGCGCGCCTACGTCGTTCGCGCCGACGATGACGTGACTCTGTAGGATCTTCCCGCGCAGTGCGGAGAACGCAGCGTAGCGACGGAAGCCGACCTGTGCTGCGACGACAACAAACGGTGTAATCGCAAACCACGTAAGAATCACCCTACGTGAGAACAGCTCGGTCACCTTCAATGCGAACGCGAGCAGCAGTAGCGCGGCCGACACAAGCAACCACTCGCTGAAAATGCGGTGCTTCAGCAGCATGGAAATGCCGCGATTGCCCGAGCTGTCGAGCACCGGATCGCTCACGACCTGCGCAGAGATCAGAAATGCGAGCGCTGCGAGCGCGAGATACTGCTGCGAAAGCGGCGCACCGTACGCAATTACCGTGAGAAGCAGGGTCGCGACGATCACCGTCGGATTGAGGATGTGCCGCAGCAGCGCGACCGACGGCGGCTCCGAGGTCCCGCGCTGAATGCGGTCGATGCGGCTCACCGGTCGGGTTACGCCGCTGCTGTATGCCGGTGCGCGAATGCCCTTGAGCTGAATTGACTCGCGCATGAGCTGATGGGCGTGAATGATGAAAACAACACGTGCCTAACTACCCCGCGCCGGAAAAGTTCCTCGGGCGACAGCGCGTTCGCTGGACGCATGTTCGCTGCCGCGCGCGACCGTGCAAAGTTGTTGCTCCTCGCAGACGTCGGAAATAAAAAGGCGCGCGCCGAATTCGACGCGCGCCCTTTGAGAGAAGAGTCGGGCTGAAGCCCGACCTACAGGTGTGTTATCGCGCCATCTCTGGCGCGCGTTGACCCAATCCTTCTTCGATCCGGTGTACGAGCTCGATCAGCTTCGGACGCACATCGTTCAACAGGTAGCTCGACGACACTTTGAATGCCGGCGCGCCGCAGTTGATCGCCATCGGCGGCAGGCCGTTGCCCGGCCGGAAGCCCACGGCGATGCCGTTGACGTCGGGCTGCCATTCGCCGAACGACGCGCACACGCCGAGCTCCTGGTACATCGCGAGCGACTTGTCGATGCCCTGCTTGAGCGCGGGCCACGCAACGTGGTCGAGCTCTTTCAATTGATCGAGCAGATCGGTGCGCTCGGTGTCGCCGCACACCGCGAGGTACGCACGACCGATGGCCGCGGTCCCGAGCTGTAGGCGCATGCCGACTTCCATGTTGAGCGACAGCACCGCGTTGCCCTTGCAGACCTCGATGCAAACCATGCTCAACCGTTGCCGCGCCCCGAGCGCCACCGATGTGCCCGTCGCGTCCGCGAGCTCCTGCATCAGCGGCCGCGCGAGATCGCGCACTTCGAAGCGGCCGAGCACGGCGCTGCCCAATGCCAGCGTCGCGGTGCCGAGGCGATACTTGCCCGACTCCTTCACGTAGTGCAGGTAGCCGAGCTTGGTCAACGTGTACGTGAGCCGCGAGACCGTCGACTTCGGCAAGCGGCAGCGCTCGGAGATGTCCTGGTTGCCGAGCAGCCGGCTGCCGCTGCGGAAGCAGGACAACACGTCGAGTCCGCGCGACAAGGCTGTGACGAAGTGCCGGTCCTGCTTGCCGACGCGCGGCCGCGGCACGGCGGCCGCGCTTGCGCCGGCGCTTTCGATCATCCGCGTCGTATCTGATGCTCTCGTCGCCATAAGGATATCCGCCCTTTTTTCAACGCTAAAGAATTCGCCCGTGAGTGAGATGAGGATCAACCTGTTTTCGCAGCGCCTGCCGCGCGTGCCGTTTCCGCTTCCTGCAGCGCCCGCCACTGCACCTTGCCCGTCGCCGACTTCGGCAGCGCGTCGACGAACTCGATCAGGCGCGGATGCTTGTAGACGGCCATGTTCTGGCGCGTCCATTCGATGATGTCGTTCTCCGAGACCCTGCCCTTGTGCGACGGCCGCAGCACGACGACAGCTTTCACCGTCTCGCCGCGATGTGCGTCCTTCGCGGCGATCACGCACGCTTCCTGGACCGCCGGGTGCTGATACATCTGCGCTTCTACTTCCGCCGGCCACACCTTGTAGCCCGACGCATTGATCATTCGCTTGAGGCGATCGACCAGGAAGAAATAGCCGTCCTCGTCGACGTAGCCGAGATCGCCGGTGCGGAAGAAGCGCTTGCCCTCGATGTCGATGAAAGCAGCGCGCGTCGCATCTTCGTTGCGCCAATAGCCGCGGAAAATCTGCGGACCGTGCGACACGATCTCGCCGACCTGCCCCGGCGGCAGCTCCTTGAGCGTGTCCGGATCGATCACGCGCGAGTCGGTATTGCAGATCGGGATGCCCAGGCACTGCCGCTTCGGGCGGTCCGGCGGATTGATGTGCGTGGGCGCGATCGTCTCTGTCAGGCCGTAGCCTTCGATGTACGGCGAGCCGATGAGCTGTTGCAAACGCTCGCCGACCGCTGCGGGCATCGCAGCGCCGCCGCCGGATACTCGCTGCAGCGAAGTCAGGTCGTACTCGTTGAGACGCGGATTCGCGAGGAAGTCGATGACCATCGTCGCGATCGCGGTCCACGAGACCAGCTTGTAGCGCTGGATCAGCTCCGCCGCGACATCGCGATCCCAGCGACACATCAGCACGATGGTGCTGCCCTGGTAGATCGGCGCGTTCATGCCGCCCTGCATGCTCGTGACGTGGAAGAACGGCAGCACGACGAGCTGGTTGCTGTCCTGGATGCCGTCGAACCACACCGTGTTCACGACCAGCGTGTGCATCACGTTGCGATGCGTGAGCATGCAGCCCTTCGGACGCCCGGTCGTGCCGGAGCTGTACGGGATGACACACAGATCGTCTGGCCCCATGCGCAGGTCGCCCGGCTTGCGATTCGCGGCGAGAGCCGCGCTCCACAGCGTGACTCCCGGATCGGCGATCGCTTGCCGCGGCGCGCTCACGACTTCCGGCATGCGTAGCTGCGTCGACGGAACGATGTAGTCGCTGTAGGCCGCGACGATCGCGCGCTCGAGCTTCGAGCCGAGCAGCGGTTTGATCTGGGGATAGACCTCTTGCGCAACGAGCGCGACTTTCGCGCCGCTGTCCTGTACGTAGTGCTCCAGCTCGGCCGTCACACTCATCGGGTTGACGGGCACCACGACCGCGTTGGCGCGCAGGATCGCGTAATACGAAACGATGAACTGCGGGCTGTTCTGCATCACCAGCAGCACACGATCGCCCTGTTGCACACCGCAGTCCTGCTGCAGGTATCCCGCGAGTTGCTCGCTCTGCTGCACGAACTGCGCGAACGTCAACACGCCTTCGAAGAAGACGACGAACGGTTTGTCCGGGTAGCGCGTTGCGGCAACCGTTGCGTTGTAGAACAGGTTGGTCGCCGGCACGCTAAGATCGTGAGGCAGTGCCTTGGGCCAGAACTCGAAATACTTGCGGGACATGACTCCGCGGCTCCCCCTGCCTTGACCGATGGGTGCGGCGCCGCCCTGACATGATGAGATTCCACAATGCGGGCGCCTATTCTGCCGCAGAAGCTAACACATCTCGCAGGGCGCAACCAAGTCTTGTATGCAAGGCGCGCGCGATGTGACAGCAATGCAGCCAACAAGGTATGGTTCAAACACTTAACGTAAGTACACGGCGCGCGTTGCGAAGTTGCCGGGCGGGTACGGCGACCCTATCATGCCCGTCCACTGTGAGAGCGGTGGTTCCGCACCGCGGACGCAAAATGACATTCGAACAGCACAGGGCCTGACCTCCATGGATCTGAACTTCACCTCGGAAGAGCTGGCGTTTCGCGACGAAGTGCGCGCGTTCATGCGCGAGCAACTGCCTGCGGATATCGCTCAGCGCATCAAGAGCGGCTTATCGATCCGCGCCGACGACTATCGGCGCTGGCAGACGATTCTCTACCGCAAGGGCTGGGGTGCGCCGACCTGGCCGAAGCAATCCGGAGGCACGGGCTGGACGCCGGTGCAGCTTCACATCTTCGACGAGGAGTCGGCCGCCGCCGGCGCGCCGCGCACGATTCCGTTCGGCCTGAAGATGGTCGGACCTGTGATCATGGCTTTCGGCAACCCGACGCAGCAGCAGCGCTGGCTGCCGCGCATCGTCAGCGGCGAAGACTGGTGGTGCCAGGGTTATTCGGAGCCCGGCGCGGGCTCGGACCTCGCTTCATTGAAAACACGCGCCGAACGCCAGGGCGATCACTACATCGTCAACGGGCAGAAAACCTGGAATACGCTCGGGCAATACGCTGACTGGATCTTCTGCCTGGTGCGCACCGATCCGCATGCGCCGAAACAGCAGCAAGGCATCTCGTTCCTGCTCATCGACATGAAGACGCCGGGCATCACGGTGCGGCCGATCATCACGATGGAGGGCGCGCACGAGGTGAACGAGGTCTGGCTGGAGAACGTCAAGGTGCCGGTCGAGAATCGCATCGGCGAAGAGAACAAGGGCTGGACCTACGCGAAGTTCCTGCTCGGCCACGAGCGCACCAACATTGCCGGCGTCGGCGCTTCGAAGCGCGAGTTGCAGCGGCTCAAGGACATCGCGCGACAGGAAACCAAGAACGGACGACCGCTGATCGAGGATCCGCTGTTCGCGGCACGCGTCGCGCAGGTCGAGATCGACCTGATGGCGCTCGAGATGACGCAGCTACGCGTGCTGTCGGCGGAAGCGCAGAAGCGTGCGCCGGGGCCGGAAGCGTCGATCCTGAAGATCAAGGGCACCGAAGTGCAGCAGGCGCTGAGCGAGCTGATGATGTACGCGGTCGGCCCGTACGCCCTGCCCTTCGAGCGCGGTTCGCGCGAGGAAGGCGACCTGCGCAGCATCGCGGGCCCGAGCTACGCGGCGCCGCTCGCCGCCACGTACTGCAACTATCGCAAGGTCTCGATCTACGGAGGCAGCAACGAGATCCAGCGCAACATCATTTCGCAGATGATATTGGGTCTGTGAGGGGTTTATAGGTCAATCATGGATTTCAATTTCACCGAAGAACAGCAACTCCTTGCCGACACCGTGCGGCGCTTCGTGCGGGAGCATTATCCGTTCGAGGCGCGCCGCGAAATTCTGAAGTCGAAGGAAGGCTGGAGCCGCGACCTGTGGCAGCAGCTCGCCGGCCTGGGACTCACGGCACTGAACGTTCCCGAAGAGCACGGCGGACTCGCCGCCGGACCGGTGGACACGATGCTCGTGATGAACGCGCTCGGCGAAGGCCTCGTGCTGGAGCCGTATCTGAGCGCGTCGGTCATCACGCCCGCGCTGCTTGCACGGATCGGGGATGAGAAGGCTGCGGCCGATCTGCTACCGGCGGTCGCTGCCGGCGAGCGCATCGTGATCGTCGCGCACCAGGAGCCGAAGACCCGCGGCGAGCTCAATCACGTCGCGACTCGCGCCGAGAAGAGCGGCGACAGCTTCGTGCTCGACGGCCACAAGAGCGTGATCATGCACGGCGGGGCTGCGGACGAGTTCCTCGTCAGCGCGCGCACCGCAGGCAAGACGGGCGATCGCGATGGCATCTCGCTGTTCCGCGTCGCGCCGGGCGCGAGCGGATTGAAGATGAAGGTCTACCGCACGATCGATGAGCAGCAGGCGGCGGATGTCGAGCTGACGAAAGTGAAAGTACCTGCGACGGCGCTGGTTGGTGCGGAAGGCCGGGCGTTTCCCGCGTTGGAATCCGCACACGACCTGGGGCTGAGCGCGATCTGCGGCGAGGCGGTCGGGATCATGAAGGCCGTGAACGCCGCGACGCTCGAATACACGAAGAATCGCAAGCAGTTCGGCCAGCCGATCGCGAAGTTCCAGGTGCTGCAGCACCGGATGGCGGACATGTTCCTGAACGCCGAGCAGGCGACTTCGATGAGCTACCTGGCGGCGCTCAAGTGCACCGATCCGGATCTCGGCGAGCGCCGGCGCGCGCTGTCCGCAGCCAAGGTCGCAGTCGGCCAGGCGGGCCGCTTCGTCGGCCAGCAGGCGATCCAGTTGCACGGCGGCATGGGCATGACCGACGAGCTGATCGTCAGCCACTACTTCAAGCGTCTGACCGCGATCGACCTGACGTTCGGCGACACCGATTTCCACCTGCAGCAGTTCATCGCCGCGACACCGGCGGCGTAAAAAAAGCGCGGCGTAGTAACGCCGCGCTTCCTGATGCCCTGTAGGTCGGGCTTCAGCCCGACAACCACATCTCAGCTCTTCTTCTCGCCTTCGTTCTTTTTCTTCGCGGCGTCACAATCTGCTTTCGTCAGCATGACGTAGCCCTTGCCCTTGCAGCTGTTCTGCCCCTGGCAGGAGCTCGTCGCCGTCGCGCAGGCTGACTTGCCCTTGCAGGCATTGCCGCCCTGGCATTTCACCTTGGCGTCTTCGGCCTGCGCCGGAGCGACAGCAACGCTGCCGAACAGCAGGGCTGCAGCCGTCGCCAATGCAATGCCCGTGGATTTCAGATTGGCCATTGAAAGATCCCCTCTTGCCTGTTCCCGCCGCGGATTGTAGCTGCTTGCGGCTTCAGGGTGGCGAGTTGTGTTTGGCGAGGTATGCCCGCGCCGCCAGCATCGCAGGCCGCTCACTGTCGGCATCCTGCGTCAGTGCTAGCAGGCGCTCGTGATACGCGCGTGCATCTTCTTCATGCCGGAGCGATGCGGCTGCCCGCGCCGCTCCCGCGAGAGAACGGAAGCGATTCGGCACGGTCTGCAGCGACGCGTCGAACTCGCGCTGCGCCTCCTCGGGTCGACCCGCCTCTAGCAGGAGCTCACCGAGCAACTCGCGCATCGGCGACAGCCGGTTCTCCATCGCGACGTGCTTCTCGCCGTGATCTTCGCGATCCGCAGCTTCACGCATGATAGTGATGGCCCTGCGAGTACGCTGTTCGGCCAGCGCCATCCACGCCTCCGCCGCCTGCGTATAGATGTCGATCTGCGTCACCCAGTACTCGTCCTTGTTAGCGACCAGCTTCTCGCGCAGACGAGCTAGTTCACCGAGATTGCGCCGGGCGCCGACCGGATTGTTGGAGCGCGCGGCACCGAGGGCTCGGCCGAACCATGTGATCGCTTCCGCCTGCGGATAGATCGAAGGCGCGGGCTCCAACACCGCGGCCTCGGCCCACTCGCCGCGCTCGATCGCATAGCGCACCGGGATGGCAGCGAACGCCGTGTGACCCGAGAGCCGATAGTCGCCGGGCAACTGCGTCACCGAGTTGCGCTCGTCCACGATCGCTTTGGCGCGCTTGTCTTGGCCGAGCTGCAAGTACGCGTTCATCAGGAAATCCAGCGAGTGATAGCGTGCTGGATTCGCCGCGGTGTTGGCGACCGACGCCGTACGGGCCGCATACGCCTTCGTTGCAGCATCGGACGCGAGATCGGCCGCGATTGCCTCGCGCCACATGCCGAGCGTGGAGAAGATGTGCGACGGCATGTGCAAAGCATGCGGCGCGGACGGCGCGAGTGCCGCGTAGCGACGCGCCGCCGGCAAACCTCGCGCGGCAATCGGCGCGTAGTCGTAGCTGTGGATGATCAGGTGTGCGATGCCGGGATGATCCGGCGACGCCTGCGCGAGCGGCTCGAGGATGGCGGCCGCCTTGAGCTGGCGATAGTAGGTCTTGTCGGTCAAGTCGACCGCTTCGTTCAGCGCGAGCGCGTAGAAGACGGCGATCTCGGTATCGTCGGGATAGCGTTCGTGCAATGTGCCCATCGCACGTTCGTACCTCGCCGTGCGCGTCTTCTGGTCGATTGTTTCGTAGTCCTGGTAGAACAGCGCGACGGCCTCGATCCAATCACGCTCGCGCTGGGTTGGTGCTTTCGCCGCGCGCGCTTTTTCGATCGCCTGCCAGCCTGCGTGCAGCAACTCCTTCGAGAACGGCGGCACCAGCGGATTGGGACGCTGACTCATGGCGACGCCCCAATACGCCATCGCGCACGCTGGCTCCGCTGCCGCGATCGCCGTGAACGCCTTGACTGTCTCCGGAAAGAAGAACGAATGCAGCATCGTGACGGCACGATCGAACTGCGGCTGCACCTCAGCGCTGCACGAAGTTGCGAGGTGTGCCGTACCGAAGTGCTCTGACGCGGAATGATCGGTCTGCGCCCAGAGGCTCGCGCACATCAGCGAGGTGCACGCGCCCAGAATGCTCCGCTTCACCCGCGTCACTCCGGCAGCCGGCTCAGCGGCAAGCGCTGCGGATTCTCGAGGTGGCCCTTGCCGGGGACGAAGTTCACTTCGAGACGGATGCCTTCGGGATCTTCGAACAACAGCGAGTAGTAGCCGGGCGCCCAGGAGCCTTCGGCAGGTGGGCGCACGATCTTCACCGACCGCTTGCGCAGAAACTCATGGAGCGCATCCACGTCCTCCCTCGAGCGGGCGCGAAAGCAAACGTGGTGCAAGCCGATCCGCCGTTGATCGAACATCGCCGCGCGATTTTCGGGCGAGCTGCGCGTGATGGCGACCGCGGTGCGCCCGCCGATCATGTAAAGGAACTCCGGGTTCTTCACGACCGCCTGCATCCCCATGAAGGCGAGGACTTCCTCATAGAAGGGCATGGCTCGCTGCAGATCGTTGACCGTGAGCTGGATATGAGCGATTCCGTTGATTTCCATGGTTCGGCGCGCTCCCCCACGTCGGCGACGCCTACTATATTAGACGCCGTTCACGGTTTTCGCCTGCCGCCTCATCCGAACTACCGCTGCTTGCGTAGAGCGGGCAACGACGTGGAGAACTCGAATGCGCAGGTTAGTCGCCGCCCTCCTTCTGCTGTGGACCGCTACCGGCTACGCCGCCGGCTCGAAGCCCAGCCAGATCGAATGGCAGCCCTGGTCCGACTCGGTGTTCGAGCGCGCCGCGCGCGAAAACCGCTTCGTGCTGCTGGACCTCGAAGCCGTGTGGTGCCACTGGTGCCACGTCATGGACGAGGTGACCTACAGCGACCCCAAAGTGGTAGAGCTGATCAAGTCCCGTTACATCCCGGTTCGCGTGGACCAGGACTCGCGGCCAGACATCTCGCGGCGCTATGAAAACTACGGCTGGCCGGCCACGGTCGTGTTCAACGCCGAGGGCGGCGAGATCGTGAAGCGTCGCGGCTACCTGGCGCCGCCGGTGATGATCTCGATGCTGGAAGAGATCATCGTCGACCCGAGCCCGGTCGACTACGCCGACGACGAGCCGATCGCGAAGTTTGCCGATAACCCGCTGCTGAGCCCGAAGCTGCGCGAGTCGCTGGAGCGCGGGTTCTACGACACGCACGATGCGAAGCTCGGCGGCCTGAAGCAGGCCCAGAAGTTCATCGATCACGACACTGTCGAGTACGGGCTGCTGCGCGCCGGACAGGGCGACAAGAAGGCCGAGGAGATGACGCGGCGAACGCTCACGGCGGCGCTCAAGCTCGTCGACCCGGCCTGGGGTGGCGTGTACCAGTACTCAACCGATTCCGACTGGGATCATCCGCACTTCGAGAAGATCATGGCGATGCAAGCGGAGCCGCTGCGGCTGTACGCGCTTGCGTACGGGCAGTTCCGCGACCCTCGCTATCTGCAGGCGGTGCGCGACATTCATCGCTATGTCACTGCGTTCCTGCGCAGTCCCGAAGGCGCGTTCTACACAAGTCAGGACGCGGACCTGGTGAAGGGCGAGCACTCCGAGAAATACTTCGCGCTGGACGATGCAGCACGGCGCAAGCTGGGGATTCCGGTCGTCGACAAGCACCGCTATTCGCGCGAGAACGGCTGGATGATCAGCGCTCTCGCTACTGCCTACACCGTGACAGGCGAGCGTGCGTATCTCGATGACGCTCAGCGCGCCGCGCGCTGGATCGTCGCAAATCGCTCGATCACCGGCGGCGGGTTTCGGCATGACGAGCGCGATGTCGCCGGTCCGTATCTCGAAGACACGCTCGCGATGGGCGATGCCTTCCTCGCACTCTACACGGCCACCGGTTCGCGAGAGTGGCTCGGCCGCGCACAGTCGAGCGCCGCTTTCATCGAGCAACACTTCCGCGGCACGCAGCCCGGTTACCTGACGAGCGCCCCGCGCGCCGGCTCGCGACTCCAGCCGAAGTCGAATATCGACGAGAACATCCCGTTGGCGCGATTCACCAACCTGCTGCACCGATACACGGGCGCTGTCAGCTACCGCGCGATGAGCGACTACGCACTGCGCATGCTCGTGACCGAAGAGGTGGCCGACTCGCAGATTACGGCGCCGGGAATCCTGCTCGCAGCGTTCGAGTCCGTGAACGATCCGCTGCACATCACAATCGTGGGCGGCAAGGACGATGCCGCCGCGGTCGCGCTGTTCGACTCGGCGCTTCGCTATGCCGCTGTGTATCGCAGGATCGAGTGGTGGGATCGCCGCGAAGGCAACATGCCGAATCCGGACGTCCGCTATCCCCAGCTCCCGCGAGCCGCAGCGTTCATCTGCACCGACAGCACATGCTCGCTGCCGATCTTCGATGCAGCGAAGGTTCCCAACGAAGTCGCACGCTCGGTGCGACAGGTCGCGAAGAACTGAGCTACTTCTTCTGCTCGTTCTTCTCGTTCTTCTGCTCGAGCTCCAGCTTCGGAATGCCGAACTGCCCTTCCAGCTCGTGCAGCTTGCGCATGTCGATCGAGCCCACGATGTTCACGATCGTGAACTCGCGCGGTTGGCTGGCAATGATGGCGAGGCCGTTCGCGCGCTCCTGCTCGACCAGGATATAGATGTCGACGTTCTGCTGTTGCTTGCGACTGCGAACCTCGACCAGCCTCTGCCAGCCAGGCGCGGTGAGTTGCTTGCGCACGCTGTCCACGTCGGCGCGCGGATAGGCGAAGTCCTCGTCGAACTTGTAGCTGCGGACATAGATGCCCTTGATGCCAACGATTGCCTCGCGCACGGCCGCGTCCTCTGGCTTGGCGGGATCGAGGAACCGTGCAGCGAGGCCGAGCAAGGCGGGATCGAGCGTAATGGTGACGACCTCGCTGGCCTTGTCTGCCAGCCCTCCGAATTCAGGCAGCTTCAGCTGACCTTCCGCAGCGGTTGCGCTCGTACACAACGACAGCGCACCCAGGAGGATCAGGGAATGCTTGATGAATGCGTTCATGATCAGGCACCGCTCCCGTCGACGTCGGTCGGCGGTGACGACTCGCGATTCACCGCCTGGTAGGCGACGTCCAGCTTTTCTCCAGTCAGCCGCAACGCTTCGATCAACTGCTTGCGCGCTTCCAGGCCCTGCTCCTCGCGACGGACCTGCCATTCATGAGTGCCGAGAATGGCCGCGAAAGCCGCCGATGCGGCAAGCGCGACCGACACCCAGCGCGTCACCTTCGACCGCGCGCGTGACCGCTCGCCTGCGATACGCGCCATCACGCGTTGCTCGAAGCCCTCTTCGGGCTCGACGGGCCGCAGTACATCGCGCAGTTGCTGTTCGAAGTCTTTGCTCATCGGATGTCTTCCACGATCGCAGTCCCCTGCATGCGTGCCCGCAGCAGGGTCAGCGAGCGCTTGAGGTGACTCTTGACCGTATTGATCGGCATATCGAGCGTGCCCGCGATATCGACGGGATCCAGATCCTCCTGGTAGCGCAACACAACCACCGCACGCGCCGCAGGCGGCAACTGTGCGAGGAGCTCCGCCATGCGACGCCGCAGGAGCGGATCGTCTTCGAGGACTTCGCCGCTGATGGCCGCGGCTTCCGTCAGCGGCTCGTTATCGTGGCGCGACTCCTGGCGCATGCGATCGATGGCCCGGTTCACCGCGACCTTGCGCAACCAGAACGCGAGATGCGTATCTGACTCGACGTCGTCGAGAGCGCGGTAGAGCTGCAGGAACACTTCCTGCGCGAGATCCTCTGCCCGATGGCGATCGTTCAACATACGTAGCGCGATGCTATACACGGTGCGCTGGTAGCGACGGACGAGCCCGGCGAATGCCGACGCTTCGCCGGCGCGGGCACGGATCAACAGCTCGTCCGCCGGCCATGTGTCGCTCGCTTTCACGTCGCTGCGTACACGGCGTGGCTACGGATCGAAGTCTGTGTCCTCGTCGTCCAGGTCGACGTGCAGATCCACGTGGCGCTGGAGCTTCGCGAGCTGCTCCAGATCGATCGCGCCGACGATGTTGAGGATCGTGAACTTGCGCGGCTCGCTGGCGATGACCGCGAACCCGCGAGCCTGCTTGTCGTCGAGCGCGATGTACACGTCGACTTCCTGCGCCTGGTTGCGCTTGCGGACCTGTGCGAGCTGCGACCAGCCGGGGCTCGCGAGCTGCGCGCGCACCTTGTCCACGTCTTCTTTCGAATAGGCGAAGTCGGAGTCGAATTCGTAGCTGCGGATGACAATGGACTTGATGCCTGCGATGACCTGCTTCATCTCGGCGCTTTCCGGATCATCATCCGCTTCCAGGAGCTTGCTGGCGAGCTTCAGCGGCCACGTGCCGAGCGTGACGTCGACGACTTCGGACGCCTTGGACTGCAGGTGGGAAAAGGCCGGAACGTTCAACTGGCCGGGCGGCTCGGCGGCTGCGGCCAGGAGCGGGAAAAGGAGCCCGATTGCCGCAAGGAAGCGCAGATGCATGGTGTTCTCCTGTCTGGCCGGCGCGGAAATGGCTGGCCCTCTGGAGAGGAATACGGAGGGGGCCCGGGCGGAGGGTGCAGGAAGGCTGAAGGGCGGCCAGCAGCCTACATATATATGTGATTGGTATATATGTGATTGGTCGGGACGGCGAGATTCGAACTCGCGACCCCTTGCACCCCATGCAAGTGCGCTACCAGGCTGCGCCACGTCCCGACGAGAGGGCGGCATGCTAAACAGCCGGGGGGTAACTTGCAACCAACCATCACTCGGACAAGCGACGCCGGCGCAGATGTGCCGTGGCAACGGCGGCGTTGCGGAGCGACAGCAGCGATGATTACTTCATGAGGTCATGTGTACTCGGCATCGCTTTCGTCTCGCTCGTGACTCAGGACTCTCGCGGGCAATAAATGGTCGGGGCGGGCGAGGCTCGAACTCGACCCCTGTTGCGGCAGGCGCGCCATCAGCCGGCGTCGCGCCCCGGTTGAACCAGATTCGATGCTGCCTCATGCAGCACCACATCCTTTACACGGATCGGCGGCTGCGCGAGCAGCGCAGCTATGCACCCGGACAGGTTGCCAGCAAAGCGTTGCATGGTCGCCGCGGAGAAGCGGTTGTTCGGGTAGAACACGTTCCCTGTGATCTCGTCGGCCGTATCGAACAGCATGATCGCCGGCTCGGCATCCCACTCGAGCATTCTCATCATCGGATGCACGAACGAAATCGGCGTGCACTTCAGCGGCCGCGCATCGCCGACGAACTCGGTGGCGCAGCGATTCCGCGGCAGTGACTGCCAGTTGAACACGGTGCTGCGCGAGATGTCGGGTCGTGGAACCCGCGCGTCTATCTGGCAGAAGTCCGTATGAGTGTACGCATTGAAATACTCCTGCGTCACTCTTTGCAGCAGGTCCGCGAACGTATCCGTTTCGTACAGCTCGATCCGCAAGTGCAACGCGAAGGCGAAGAAGCCGACTGCATTCTCGGTTTCCGGAGTCGTCCTGCCGTCGATTTGATAACGAATCACGAGCTCGGACACATTGCACCAACGCATCACCAGTGCGACATAGGCCGTGAGCCCCGCAAGCGGCAGTGTGGTTCTGTGCCTGCGAGACCATGCATCCAGCCCGCGTCGCAACTCGCCGCCGATGCGCAGCGATACAGCCCCCCAACCGCAGGCAGCAGGATCCGCACGGTCGACCGCGTCCTCGGGAAACCTGATCCGGCGACACCCGTCGAGTCGCTTGCGCCAGTACTGCCCATGCTCGGCCAGCCATGCGCGCTCGCAGAGAGATTGGCGACGTGCGTACTCGCTGAACTGCATCTCGATTGGCAGCAGCGACGCCGTCCCGCGCTTGATCAGCTGCTCGTACGCCGCCCACAGGTCCCCGACCAGAATGTTGCGCGAGTAGCCATCCGAGATAATGTGTTCGATGGCGATGACTAGCACGTGCTCCTCATCCCCAAGCTTGACCAGCCGCGCGCCCCAAAGCGGCCCGACCTTGATCTCGGTCGGCGCGAGAATATGTTGCTCGATGATGGCGTGAACCTGCGCATCGCGATGCGCGTCGCGGCTGGTACGCAGGTCGTCGATCTCCAACGGAGCAGCGGCAGAGTCGAGTACCTGCTGCATCGGTTCCCCGTCGACGATCGTGAAACGCGTGCGCAGGGTTTCGTGTCGAGCCACCAGCAGTTGCAGGCTCTCGCGCAATGCGGATACATCCAGTGCTCCGTGCAAGTGCATTGCTGCGGTGATCTGGCGCAGATGGCGTCGCTCTCCCAGTCGGAACATTCGCCAGTGCGCTTGCTGCGAATAGCTCAGCGGGACATTCGCGAGCTCGGGGACCTGCCCGAGCCGCGCGATGATCGCCATCCGCAGCTCGCGTAGATGCCGAAGATCGTCGGCGCTGAGCGATCCCTTCGGGGCTTGATAGTGCAACTGCCCCTGCGCGACCCGTAGCGTGCAGCCCTTGCGCCGAACCCGTTCCAGCAGACTCCCAACCTCATCGAGGCGCTCCGTGAGCGGGTGCTCTGCCTCAAAGCGTCCCTGTCTCAAGCTCCTCTCCCTGATGCTGGATGGCAGCGATGGGCGTCCCGCGCCTGGATTCGATCGTCTCCGCCATGGATCGAATCGTCGGCTGCTGGAACACGGCGATGACCGGAAGCTTCACTCCGAGTCGCGCGGCAACACGCACGACCACTGTCATCGCCAGCAGCGAGTGCCCACCCAGCTCGAAGAAGTTGTCGCGGCGCCCAACCCGCTCCTGTCCCAGCAGCTCCTGCCAGATTTCTGCAAGCGCCTCCTCGACTGGCCCGCATGGCGCCTCGTGGGCGGCGTACACGACCGCCGCCCGGTCGGGTAACGGCAGCGCCCGTCTGTCCAGCTTGCCGTTCGGAGTCAGCGGCAGGCGATCGAGCGTCACAAAGGCACTAGGCACCATGTATTCCGGCAGCAGCCCCTGCAGATGCGTGCGCAGCGATTCTGGAAGCGGAGCAGCGCAACCGTCGGGGGCGACCACGTATGCGACCAGACGCGGCTCGCCCACAGCGTCTTCGCAAGCGACGACGACTGCTTCGCTCACTTGTGCGTGACCGCGCAGCTGCGCTTCGATCTCACCAAGCTCGACCCGGAAGCCGCGAATCTTGACTTGCTGATCGTTGCGCCCGATGTACTCGATGGTGCCGTCCGCGTGCCAGCGCGCTAGATCTCCGCACTGGTAGAGGCGATCTCGCGGATCGTCACTGAAAGGATCGGCGACGAAGCGCTGCGCAGTCAGATCCGGACGATTCAGGTAACCGCGCGCAACGCCTGCGCCGCCGATGTAGATCTCGCCGGCAACCCCTATCGGCAGGGGCCGACGATGCCGATCGAGAATGTACACGCGCCGGTTCTCCATTGGCACACCGATGTGCGGCGCGCTCGTGGCACCTCGCAAACGTGCAAACGTCGTATCGACCGTGCTTTCGGTTGGGCCGTAGACATTGCAAAAGTCGATGTCGCTCTGCCCTGCCAGACGGTTCCATAGTTGCGGATCGATCGGCTCGCCGCCCACGAGCACGACGGACGGGCGATGACGAGTGGGCTCGAGCAGGCCGGCAGACAACCAAGACTTGAGCTGCCAGGGCGTGCAATCGATGCCATCGATCCGCTGCTCATGCAGCAGCGCAAGCAGTTGCACCGGATCCCAACGATGCTCCTGCGGCACGACCACAAGCGTGCGACCGGACAGCAGCTGCACCAACTGCTTGACAGATGCATCGAATGTAAAGGACGCGTTGACGCCGATGCGCTTGCAGGTCGGATGCTGGCGGTAGATCTGCTCGAGGCCTTGCCACAGACTGAGTACGTTGCGGTGCTCGACCATCACGCCCTTGGGCTGTCCGGTCGAGCCGGAGGTGTAAATCACGTACGCGAGGTTCTCGGAGCGCACGCCGGTCGTCGCGGAATCGAGGTCGTGAACGGGGCACGCGCCGATCCCATGTCGATCGTCATCCAGTGCAATCACCTGGACTGCCGTGGTCGGCAACCGCTCGCGCAGAGACGCTTGGGTCAACAGCGCGCTTGGCGCCGCATCTGCCAACACGTGTTGCAAGCGCTCTGGCGGGTAGTCCGGATCCAGCGGCAGATAAGCGGCCCCTGTTTTGAGGATCCCTAACATCCCGACCACCATGTCGAGACTGCGCTCGACACACAATCCGATCAGTCGATCGGGCCCGGCGCCGCAGCGTCTCAGGTAGTGAGCAAGCTGGTTGGCCTTGGTATTTAGCTCCCCGAACGTCAGTGACCGCCCTGCGTAAATCACTGCTGTGGCGTCCGGCGTACGGCGCACCTGACTTTCGAACACCTCGTGTATCAGCGCGTCGTGCGGATAGCGCGCTCGTGTCGCATTGAACAGCTCGATGACTTGTCGCCGCTCACCTTCTGTCATGGCGGTCAGTGCCAGCGCGGGTGTATTCGGCGCCTGCGCCAATGCGCCAGCCAACGACTGCAGCGCTGCGCAAACGTGCCCGACGATGCGACGGCCGTCCGCGCGGCTGTCGCAATCCAACTTGAGGGTGAACGCGCCACCATCGTCGTGCACCGTGAGCATGAGCGGATAGTTCGTTCCACCGCGGCTTGCAACCAACCGCACACCATGAGCCGCAGTGACGTCTGGGTTCTCGATTGAGCCGTGAACGTAGTTGATCAATGCACTGAACAGCGGCCTCGAGTCGTCAATTCCGCTGCAGCGCTGCGCGACGGCCAATGAAGCCTGCTGGTGATGCAACAGCTCCAACAGCTCGCGCTGCGTGCGCTCGACCAGCTCCACCGCAGTGATGCCATCGAGCTGCAATCGCAGCGGCAGCGTGTTCATGAACATTCCCAGCGCCCCCTGAAAGGCGGAGTCGCCATGCATGCGACCGAGCAACACGCTGCCAAACACGACATCGTCGCGCGCGCTCGCCTGCGCCACGACCAGCGCCCAGGCTGCATGGAACAACGTCGCCGTACTCACAGCGCGACGGCGCGCCTCACCTCGAAGCTGCTGCGCCAACCCTGCATCGAGATCCACGCGAATCTGCTCGCTCCCGCTGCCATCGCCGTGCACGTCGAGCAGACCAAACGGCGCAGTCGGCTCTTCGATGCTCCCTAGCTTGCCGCGGAAGAACGTCTCCGCGTCGTCCTTGCGGGCGTAGGCGAGCGCCCGAGCGACGTAATTTCGATGCGCCGCCGGGCTCCTGACCTGGCTGGCCGCGCCCCGCCTGAAAGTCACGATCTCGGCGAAGATCGCTTGCAACGACTCGTTGTCAAAAACCAGATGATGCGTCTGCAGCAGCGCGTACCAGTGACCGCGGGTGGCAGCGCGCGCCACTTCGAGTCGCACCAACGGCGCGGATCCGAGATCGAATCTGCGATGGGCAGATTGCATCGTTTGCCGCAACTGCGCTTCGCCCGCGACTTCCCGCACCGGCAGAGCAGCCTTGCGCTGAACCACTTGCACGGCCTGCGGCAACTGTTCCCACAGGATCGCCGTGCGTAATACATCGTGCCGATCAATGAGGGCCTGCAATCCGGTAATGAGATCGTCCAAACGCTCGCGCGACTCCAACTCGAGCAACAGCGATCGGGCATACGTGTCGCCGCCCTGCTCGTTGAGCAGGTGATGGAACAGCATTCCCTCCTGGAGCGGGGCCAGCGGATAGATGTCTTGAACGTTGCGCGCCCCGCCGGGTACCGCCTGCACGATCCGCTCGATGTGCTGC
>Ga0209382_10002503_pt1 | contig 26608 bp, 42 predicted proteins | sample SoiMetdeltSBSDD5_FD_187599 | JGI IMG/M metagenome (GOLD analysis project Ga0209382, IMG submission 187599) | Bulk soil microbial communities from a Populus tree surrounding site in Tennessee, USA - Soil MetaG P. deltoides SBSDD5 (SPAdes) (version 2) | ecosystem: Environmental > Terrestrial >... | reverse complement strand
CGAAATTGGCGATCAGCAATCCGGCTGGAATTTGAAACAGCACCAGGACGGCTGTGAGCCAATGAAGCCATCGGGCGGTTAGAGTGTAGCCGACACTTTTCTGGAGCAGAGTCGCATCAGCCATGTTCCACGAATCTCCAAGCGTTCATCAAACGCTACCTTACAAACCGCACGCCAACATCGAAATTCCGTTGGGTATGAAAAGTTCTTTCCGTATCAAATTATCGACCAGTGGCAGTACTTGGCAGGCGCAGCAGCAATCCCAGCTGGATGGGCCGCTGCTCGTCCGCAATATACGAAACCAACAGATATCTTTCTGAAATCTCACTTCGGCGGCACTTCGCCCGCTTATTAAAGGAAAAACAACATGTCCGAATTTGATAACGTATGGCGCCTCAGTACGGCGCAGGCTCTTGCTGTTGCCTCAGTTGGTGGAGCGGCAGCATCGAGCTCCGCTTTTCGGCACACAGACCTACGCAGTCCAACTTTGCTTCCCCGGCTCGACCTCTTCGACAGGCGGCTGCAGGATTGCAATCGTAAGTCCGAACGATGGCGCCGTCAGCTCCACTGCTGGCACGCTACTGCCACCGAACTGGGTTGAAGTGGTGCGCTGTTCACCTGGCCAGCGTGTCTCCGCCATCTCGAATGATGCGGGGACATTCTCGCTCAGCATCACAGAGCTGACCGACTAATGGACCCCGACTGGACAAGGGACCTGACCCCCGATGAGGCACAAGCAGCCCTTGATGCCCTCAATGCGAAACAAGGCGTCGATTACCGCCAGGGAAGCCGCCGAACTTCTGAAGCTGAAAAAGGGCGCTAGAGGCCAAGGCCAAAAGACTGCTTACCCCACGAAGCGCCAGTGCGTTATTACCGGAAAAATCAATCTTTTTGTGATGCACGACACAGCGGGAGCCGACAATCGCAACTAGTGTGAGGACAATTCGAGAGCGAAAGCTCTTTTCCGCAAAGCCAGAGGAGACCTCACATGCGCACTCTGTTCGGCATCGCGATAATCGCAGTCGCTCTTGTAATCACCACTTGGTCGGTCGAACCAACCGTCGGCAAAACCCCCACCGTTTCCGTTGACCCACTCGGCCTGATGACCACCGCGCCCAATTTGCCGCAAGCGCACTACAAGGATTACAGCACCATTTACTAACAGATCGCTCGGCCCGATCATCGATCCTCTGGCTGGCTACTGGGCTCATTGTTCCCATGCCCTGATCGCTTTCTCCTCCCGGCGACCAGGGCATCGTTTTACACCGTTGTCATTGAGTTCCTGACTAACTGCCTTATATCGACTGGATGTTGTAGCGTAGCTCTCGCGGCCGCCATTAAATGCGCCTGCTGCTTTCATCCATCCGTGCCAGCCCATCTTTAGGCCGCGATACGCCGCTGTTGAAATAACTGATGGGCTAGGCTCTCAACCTCGGGCAATCGACCTTTCAAAATCTGCAAAGCCCGAAAGTAACCAGCCTGCCGGTATTCGAAACTTTCAGCATCGGTTAATCCAGCCATAAGCTCGCGCACCTTCAGGTAATCGCCAAGCGCCGCATGGTCGTGCATAGGGCAATTAAATAGTTCTTGGGCCTCAATACCGGCGACACAAACCGCTATCTGATCGACCAACGGTAAGTGCTCGGCAGAACTAATGTCGGCGCGACCACTTCCATCTTCTTCAATTCTAACCTCTCTAACCGTCAGTCCCAAAAAACGTGCAACGATGACGTGCCCGGCCTCATGATACGCCGCGTCGCGAAGATTTTCGTGGATCGTTTGTGCATCTGTGACTTGGTTACGATGTAACTCACTACGCATCATTGGTCCTCGTTACTCAAATTGAGCTACTCAATAAAAGAACTGCAGCAGGCCGCGACCACGGTTCTTTCGCTTCCATCCGGTGGGAGCAAAGGGAGCTAGACCAGGATGGTCGCTGTCTCCAATACTTATATTAATCCAGTTCACAAGCGCCCTGCCAAAAGACACAGCACGGCAAATTTGACGCCACTTATCCAAAACAAAGGGAGCCCCTTAGCGTTCATTAACTAACTGTGACTCCTGAGTCATTCAAAACACTATCCACACAATCCACAGGCGAGGCGCGGAACATTCATTGAGACGTTGAGTTCCGCTGTCGCTACCTCTGATCCTCCCCTCAGACGGGTAGCATGTTTCGGGCCGCCGTCAGCGTCGCGTATTGCGCCGGCCTTTTTTCAGCGTGCCGCAGTTTAGGTCCAAGAGCCGGTGGGCGATCGCGGGGATTGCGCGAAATATTGAGCTATACAATTCAGCGTTTAGCGTCGCTTGGAAGCACGTTTCCGAGCTTCAGAAGCGCGGGAAGCCGAATATAGCGTCACGTCTGCATGAGTCTATTCGGCTTCAAATTACGAAAGGGGCAACCGAACCTCTTTTCATTGCCTCCGAGGCGCTTAGGGATGTCGAGTTTAACCCAGAGACCTGGGATTAAAAAAATAACGACACGAAAATATTTGCTTTCGGTACTTACCGTAATTGCCTGGACAATTATTGCTGCCGAAGCGGCTGAACCCGCGTTAGACGCCAATGGCAACACCGTCAAAATGTTAATACCCAAGGACGATGTTACTATCGAAGAATGACTCTGCCTTACGGGTCCGGCTTTTTCATTTTAGGTTCAAATTGATGCATGCCGCGCCAACGCAATGATGCGCGGTCTATCATCGTTGGTCCGTTGTAGCCCTACCGCTCAAAACCTTCTCATCACCGGATGTAAGTGATCGCGAGGATTGCGGCGTACGCGAGAATGATAACAACTAAAGCAAGCATCACGCCACGCGTACGGGTGTCCATGGTCCATTCCGCTCCGAGCCAAGACAAGGAAGCCTAGGCGTTCGCGCAAACCCTGAACCTTGGACCTTGGTCCCCAACGAGTTTTTCGCGCTGCACTACTGGTGCCTTGGCAACGGGACGAGGCGCTAGCGAGTGCTAGCGAGTGCAAGCAAGATGCACAATGGCAGTCATGGCCGCCGCGCCTTCGTGGGCGAGAATTTCTTGATTGGCTTAATTAATTTATTAAGTGAATAAGTTAATGGGCTAATCGTCTCCGCTCACGCCGAGACCTTCCATTATGTCCGAAGCCTTCGCGAGTTCTCGCGAGCCTTCGCGAGGCCTTGCTCTGATCTAGGCAAAGCAATCTTCGCGGCCGCTACTGCCTAGGCTTTGGCACAATCGCCTTGAAATTTTTTAGACGACCCATGCGTCGACTCGGTCCTTTCCTAACATCACATGACCCCCAACTTTAATTGCTCCTCGATGGCCGCGCTCGCCTGTGCTTGAGCCAATTCCTTGACCACCGTATCAGCAATTACCGGCGATGTAGCCGCAAACTGCGAGACGTAAGTAAGGGCGAGGTCGCCATTAGACGACCCCGCAAACTGTCGAGCACAGAACGCAGAACTAGGCGCTCGACGTTTTGTAGTTGCTAGCGAACGAAATCTTTGGCTTCCGATTAAAGTACTGGAGCTAATCTCGTCTTTTGACGACAAGATTTTGATGATTCTTGCCACTTGCGTCGGACTGTCGCATCCAGAAATTACCTAACTCTTGCCTTCAAATCGCACGACGCAACACCTATCGGCCCAGCCTTCGACGGGACTAACGGGGAGTGTCTAATGGTCTTGCGCGTGTGCGCCGCGATCAGCGGCGCTGCAATTCTTTTCGTCTATTCATCTTCTGCAATGGCCAAGCTGGGAATTGTAGTCAAATCGACCGCTGCGAGTCGTCACGATGCGTGCGCCATGGCGTCACCATCGTTGGCACGGCGTCGATGTATGATCCTTTTCAACCCGGATACGATGAAGGCGGCATACAAACGGCATCCGGGAAGGTATACGATCCCATCGCGTGGACTGCCGCGATCCAGACGGATTTTGCGTGAGACGTTTGGTGGCGTCCGCCATGGCAAAGAGTACCGGCCCGTATATGCCCTTGTTGAAGTCGCCAATAAGCGAGCCATCGTTAAAACAAACGATGTCGGGCCGCTCAAACCGGGTCGCGTCATCGACTTCAACAAACAGACGATGCGCTACTTTGATCCAACCCTCGAACGCAGACTCGTCCACAGCGTGAAGATTACGCCGCTGCCCGGACGGTTGGGAAACCGGCCCAATTAATGGGTGAAGAAAATATCTGGGCGGCGAAGCTAGGAGCGCAATCCCGTGGTAGGTGAGCAAGACCACGAAAGCAATGAGAGGGAGCCACCACTCGTCAGTCGCACTCTAGCCAGATTGGACAGTATTGCTGAAGTGAAATTGCCGCCCTCTTGCCCATCAGCCTGGGACGCGCCTAGCCGAGTCTCAGACTGGGCGCCAGTGCCAAACCGGCAGTCTGATGAAAATTATGAGGCTTCCTTTTGCTTACTGGAAGAAGCTTCCTTTTGTTCACTGGAAGATGAATCGAGATTGGGCGGGTGTTGGTTGCGCAGATCGTAGATCTTGACGAGGAATTCCATCTCTTCAATTCTGCTGCTGGTTTCTCTAATTATCTTCCGGGTTATGTCGCGCCATTCGGAGCCATCAAACTCCATGACTCTTCTCGAACCCGCCTGAAGAGGCTCGAAATCGTCTATGAGCGTGTCGTGGCGCTTTTTGAACCACTCAATGATGTGGTCATATCGGCCCATGGCGGGTCCTCCCGCGTATGGCTTCGGAAAACATAGCTCAGTAATCAGCAATCACAAAATTATGTGTCAGAAGGGCCGCTGCCATGGTGAAGTAGCGGCAGCCCGCCACCGACCTTTGGGCGGGGGGCTGAGAGAGTCGGTGACGGCTACGATTCTAGCACTTGCCGACCTCGGAAGAAAACATGAGATCCAGCAAGGCCGACCGTCAGGTCGTCAAAGTTCCTCAACAACTTCAAGCAACCGACGACTCGACTCTTCTACGGGGCTTGCGCACTATTTGGATGCCACCGAAGGATTGCGGCTGATGGCCAGTCTGCGCCTTTGGGCGGCACCCCGCCCCGACCTAGAGCCGAAGGTTCAGGTTCGGGGAGCCAACGGGGACCGCTATTGACGATCATGAACGCCAATGGCGGGGCCGATGCTGTCATAAACGGCGGCTTGAATACCGTTTGATGGTGCGCAGACGTGATCCGTGAGGATCGCGCCGCGTGGCCCGAGAGTTCGGCAGAACTTTCGAGTCAATGTTAAGTCAAGATCAATATTGCCGCGCGCCTCCGGGCGTCGCGGCAATATCAAGGCCCTGACCTGACAGGGAGGCGAGGATCGTTCACGCGGTCCTCGCTTCTTCGTTTTGTTATAGGCCAGATTCGCGAGCATGGAGCAACTCAACAATAGTTGCTCGCAAATTGGCAGCTTTGGTCATATATCCAGCACATGTTACAGCATGTGCATAGCTCTCGCGGTAGGCCGCTGAATGCGCCTGCTGCTTTCATTTATCCGTGTCAGCCAGTCGTCGCCAAGACATCGGCGGCAGCCCTTTTTTCTCTGACGTGAGATGTTTCCGGTTCTGACACTCGGAACGTGGGAGCAATAAACGCCACTTCAGCGTTGTTAAAAAATAAGAGCGACTGTCCGGGCCATCCTCGCCCGACGACGGAAGCGGACGGGCTACGAGAATGACACGAAAACATGACCGTCGGAAGGAGATAAAGATTGAGCTATACAGCTCGGCCTATCGCACCGCTTAGAGGCGCTTTTCTCCGCTTCAGAAACACGAGCAGCCGAACTTAGCTTTGTGGCTTCATGCCTTTATCCGGCGCACCAAATTAAGAAGGGAGCAACCGATCCCCTTTTTATCGCCACCGAAGCGCTTAAGGCCGTCGATGAGGCATGAGCCGGGAACGCCGAAGCCCCAAGAGAGCTAAACAGGTGCTGCTGGCTCCCCGTCCCCCCATCCCCCCGAAGAGCCGGTGGCACTGACGACCAGTGGCTCAGGGCCGTAGATGGTACGGGGGGACATTTGGATGTTCGCTAATGGCCCAAAGCGGACTCCGCCGGTCTCATTCGCAAGCTGCACCTAGCTCCCGAGACTTCGCGATGTCCGCGTCGGCACTGTTATCTTTGATTGTACGTTTCGTCTTTCCTCGATTGCAAAAAGCAAGAGCGTTTTTGGGATCGAGTCGGATCGCTTGGTTAAAATCGGCGACGGCTCGGCTGTGGTCGCCTTTGTTTGCGTAACCCACGCCCCGGTAGCAAAGGGCGAGAGAATTTTTGGGATCGAGTCGGATCGCCTCGCTGTAATCGGAGATAGCTTTGTCGTCGTTGCCCTTGTACGCATAAGCAACGCCCCGGCTCCTAAAGGCGAGAGCGTTTTTGGGATCGAGTCGGACTGCCTCGTTGTAATCGGCGATGGCTCGGTCGTAGTCGTCTTTGTTTGCAAAAGCGTCGCCCCGGTTCCTAAAGGCGAGGGCGTTCTTGCGATCGAGTCCGATCGCTTGGTTAAAATCTGCGATGGCTCGGTCGTAGTCGTCTTTGTTTGCATATGCGACGCCCCGGTCGCTAAGGGCGAGAGCACTTTTGGGATCGAGTCGGATTGCCTCGTTGAAATCGGCGATGGCTCGGTCGTAGTCGTGTTTGTTTGCATAAGCAGCGCCCCGGCTTCTGAAACCGAGAGTGCTGGTCGGATCGAGTCGAATCGCCTCGTTAAAACTAGCAATGGCTTTATCATAGGCGCCCGCGTTGGAATCTGTATTACCTTGGTCGATCAGCGCAGCGTAGTGTGCTCGCGCCTGGTCCTCAGCTCGTTTGCGCTCCTCCTCCGACCTGAGAGCAACGAGTCGCTGTTGCTCGGCTTCCTCATTCTTGCGCTTGGCTTCTGCTTCAGCCGCCGCTCTTGCCTGGAGTTCCCGCTCAGCTTTACGTGTTGTCAGCCGCTGTTGCTCGGCTTGCTCACTCCTGCGCTGAGCCTCCGCCTCAGCCTGCAGTTTGGTATCGTTCGCTGCCCGCGTGTCCGCCCAAGGTGGCCACACTGAAATTTGCATCCAAAAAAGCCCAACCCAGCCGACCAGCAGCAGCCCTGCCCCTGCCACCACGCTCGCTGCCGCCGTCCCTCGCCGCGAGCGCCGCACAACCGAGTCACCATTGAGTGCCTCCCGCACTGTTTGGATCACCGCCTCGGCATCCTGGTCAAAATGACGCTGGTGCACCTCGACAGCTTGACAGCGAGCCAGAGGCTTCAGGGGATCTGGTAGCCAGCGCATCGGCGGCATACGAGCCCCATCGACTAGCACCGGGATGACTGAAATCTTACGGGCAAGTGCCGCCTCGATTTCGATCGCGAAGTCGTCCGGATTGTCCAGGCGTCGGCGGCCAGTTTCATCCTTCGCATTCAGCCAACTTGGGCCGATGATAGCGAGCATCGCATCACAAGCAGCCACTTGGCTTTCCAGTGGATCTGACCCCGCCGGGATGTTGTCGACATCCATAAAGATCTTGTTGTGGCCAAACCTCTGCGCCAGGGCATCGTACAGCCGACCTGCTACGTCGCCTGACTCCTCTCGGCGGTAATTGATGAAGATGTTGCCAGCCACAGGCGGTCGCCCCGAAAGACCGCATATCTTACCGCAGGACAGGTACAAGCACTATGGGCTTGCTCGCACAGTCGGGTTGCCTTTTGTTACGAGTCGATATGACGGGTTCGCTAGATCAGTCTGTTCTGGTCAAAGCTCGCAAAAGCCGTGGCGACGACTGGTGGTCGCGGACGATTACGATGTGCGAGATAGCCACGGCAAAGTAGTCGGCCGCATCATGCGTCACCCGCAAGCGCCGAAAGACCTGCCTTGGTTCTGGACGATAACCGCACGGGAAATCCCACCGTCAGTTCACAATCGCGGATATTCGGCGACACGCGAACAGGCGATGGCGGATTTCAAGAGGACGCGCTGGGTGGCGAGCACAAACTGAGCCACGCCTTCCGACGGTGCCGATTAACGAGCCGACGGATGGCCGTGTGAGGGCAGCTATATTTCTCCGCCTAAGACGGCTGTGACTGGGGTCACACTTTTTTTGTATTCGCGCTCTTGCCATCACCGAGATAGCGTTCCGCGGTCACTAAAATGTCGTTCTATCGCCCGACCAGCGGGCCATTCAGGCTGCTTTTGGTGGATTTATAATCATCGTCGGCGATGACATGGGGTAACCAAACAAGGTCCACGGCAGACCGCACGCGGGCCTGCGTCATCGCTGTCGCTCCTTTTCGCTAAGCCTGCACCTATTATGGGTTTGGGAGGAGTTCAACAGGAGGCCCAGATGCAAAGGCCCCTACTCTTGCATTGGTCCTAGCGGGTGTTTTCTTTGTTGGCATGATGGTTGGATTAACGCACGTCCAGCCTGAGCAGTTTGAAGCAAGCCAGCCGCTACGGCAGCCACGAGGTGAGCACCCACTCGCCCGCCTCACGCGATCGAAGGCTCTATCTCCGGCTACTGTCGATGATCCCACGGGATCGGGTCTTCTAGTGGGTCTTTTGTTGTAGTGGTTTTAGATTAATTCTCAAGTTCCAACCACCTCGCGCCCAGGATTTTCCGACCAGGAAATAAGTGGCCTTCACGCATTGCGACGTGCCATGAACGTTGCATCGCGGACATTGCAGGCCGCGCATCATCGCGTTGGCGCGGCATCCGTCCATCTAAAGACGCGCTAGGCAAGTGAGTTCCAGTTTCGCCATCGCGCTGCCGAAATACCACCATCAAAATACCTGTGCGCGAGTCGAGTTTCAGGCGAACGCCCACGGATAATGATTCTATAATTTACGGCCATGCGAGGGAGAGCCGCGCCGCTGGTGCTAGCGTTTTCGCTCATAGCGCCCGACGTTCAGGCGTCGCCAGGATGTATGACCAAGCAGGAGGCGCGCGCGAAATGGCCCACGAAGCCTATCTACTCGCACGGTTCGAGCCGCTGCTGGGGTGACCAACCGTTGAGCAGCCGCTCTTCGACTACGCCGCCAGCAAAAACGTCGGATAGCATCACTACGGCGCGCGCGCTCGTCCTCCCCGCCCCTCGCCCGAAGGCGACAAAGAGCGAAATCTCTTCCCCGTCGATGATCGTCAATGACGCCGATCTGTTCAACGTCGCGCCAATGACCGGCTGGCGGGTGCTGATTGACATCGATGGCCACCAAGTGCCGGACCCGAACAACGGCGTCGACGGTTGCTGCTGGCCATCACTGGATACGTTGAAAGCGTTGATAGAGGCGGTGAAATAGAACCCGTCGGGTGGCACGCCCTTCAAAAGTTTACCCCACTGCCCTGCATTGACTCGCCTGATATTGCCGCGTCGCGCCGGATGGAGTTGGATATTGCGAGAAGCGCCGCCGCGGCGCTGGGCAGGTCGGCGGTCGAGGCCGCTCGTTGCTAGTGCAGAACGCCCGCGCGGCAAAGCGGAGCATCGCGCCAGACGATCGGCTACCGGTTCCAAAGCTGTGGCCTGAACCCGAGACCCGAGTTCAGGTTGCAAACAAAACCACGTTGCAGGCGTCGCGACGGCTCGTCTCGGTTTTGAAATCTTTCTTGCTGGTCACGAACGGGTTAGGCTAGGCGGGCTAAAGGTGGTGCCATGTGCTTCTTCTTCAGTTTGATTCCCGCCACGATCTGGGTTGTTCTGGGCTACTTTATTCTATTTTCGTCCACCATGGCCCAAGGAACGGTGCAAAGATTTGGCTACTTCTTGGCGATCTGGGTGTTCATTATAGCCGCGCTTTTCCCGGTAGTGGGTGCTTATGTAACTCTTACCGGCCTCTGCCCTTCAATGGAAACCATGATCAAGTCAATGCACCTCGGAGTTCGCCTGAAACCGGCAACTGGGAAGTGAGGTCGAGATTTCAGCACTGGGTCCGGTGCAGACCGGATGACCCCGTGTAATGGATTGGCATCGGGAAGAAATTATTACTGAGCTCTTCCGGTGACATGCGCATGTTGTAGAAAGAGCGACTGCACCGCAGTTCTGCCGCCTTCAATTCGTCCCGATTATCTCCTCCGAATCCACCCGGCTCAAAAGCTAAGTCAGCGCTTCTTATGCAAGATTGGTACACGACTTTGGCGGTGTTGTTCGCATCAACCATTAGGTAAATGGGCATCCCAACAAGCCAGAGGAACTGAGACGAACACGCCGATGCGCAAACAGCCGCTCATGTGGGACTCCTTGCCGGCACCGACTTTGTCATCAGCGACAGTACCAGTAGTAGCGCTGCCAAAATCGACCCGTCCTCACGTACGTGCCAAACCTAGCACGCAGCAGCTTTTTCTTTTTAGCGCCTTGATATTCGCCTTTAGAAATCGCAACACACCCCCGATGGGGAGGTTGTTCCGCATTCGCTGATGAAGGCGGAAATGCAATTAGCATCAGGCCGATCACAGCAATGCAAGTCCCGCTTTGAGTGATGGGTCTTCTCCATCTCATTGGGTCACCTTATCGGCGCATAGAAGGCTGAACATAGCCGGGCTGTGAAAAATAGCGCACGGCTCGGATTATGTCGGCTTTGGGTCAAAAGCAGGCATTTCGCAGCGCTACCGTCATGTCCGCTTTACCCCCAAAAGCAGACATGTGCGGTGCAATTAGCGATGTCCGCCATGGGCCAATAGCGGACATTCTAGAGTTCGGCTCTCGCCAAAAGAAAAACCCTGGCACCTTGCCGCGGCAATTATTCACGACCGTCGCGGTGACGAAGCGTTGATTACTGTCCGTACGACCCACGCGATGCAGGCAACCACAATAAGTATTATGATGTTGATCATCGCGTGTCCTCTCTGACCCGCCGACAATGTGCACCTCATGCCGTATTGACCTGGCTCAATTAAGCAAGGTTGCGCGTAATACGGTGATGTCATGCTGGAACGTCTCGGCAAAGTATGCGGTTGGACGGGCACTGGCCTCGCGTTGCTAATTGTTGTTTGGGGCTTCCTGTCATGGCACCCGGGCAACGGGAGGCCTCTATATTTTGGAGTGCTAGCGGCTATTGTAGTTTTTCTCATCGGGCAGGCGCTTCGCTACATCCTTGCTGGCAAGCCATCTGACCGACAATTTTAGACATCCGGTTAGTTTTGCATCTGGGGCAAAGATCATTCGTGTTACCTACAGGCAGGCCGATATCCGCGGGCCATTAGCGGACATCGCAGCCGTCAATACTTATATCCGCACCGCGATCACAACTGAATGCGCGTTTGTTTATTGCGTGCCCTCAACAGCGCACACTAACAAACTGGAAGGGGCTTGAATTGGCGCGATGTCCGCTTCAATAGCGGACATCGCTTCTATTTCGATCACCTCGTCGATTTCCGCCAGCACTGTTGGCCGACTGGTCACAGCTTTACGAGCGGGCTGCGTTCTATGTTGACATCGTCAGGCCAAGCGCTTTCGCTGTTTTCAAGTTGAATGCGCCAAGGCGCTCTCTTTCTTCTTCCGCATTCCTTACCTCGGCCGCACCAATGCGATTGAACGGTTCCTGGAGCGCAAACAGCTTGTCACCTGGAGCGCGGACGTCGACACGAACGATTGGTGGCGCGGCAGCAGTCCGGGAGCGATCGTGAAACGCACCATGCGGCGGCTGAATGCGAAAGGCCGCGGCATCATTTTGATGCATGACATCCATCGGGCCACGGCAATGGCGCTGCCTGTCCTTCTCAAGGAGCTCAAAGCGAACGGCTATAACGTGGTCCACGTCGTGGCCGTTGGCGAGGGGCCGAAATCTATCCCTGAACTAATGGCTTTGCCCGCCCCTGACGAGAAAGCCCCTTCGACCGCATTGACCAACGCCCCCAACGGCGACGATGCTTTGACCGCTCGACAAAACCACCGCATCAAGAAACGCAGGGTAAGTCGGCATCGTCCGACGCATTCGTGGTCCGAGATGACGACCGAACGCCCATTTTGGGTCTTTGGCGGACATTGAGATACTTTCGCTCAGGCCGCTTTACCCCCAAAAGCGGACATGTGCGGCGCAACTGGGGATGTCCGCTAGGGGCCAAAAGCGGAATCAGTTAGCTTGTGGCCGCTGTGCGCGAGCCGCGTTATTTAATCAGAAACTATAGACGCCACCACAGACCACGATATCGTTCAGCCGCTCACAATACGCCTCTTGCGGTTCAATTTCTTTGGTGGCCGGATTCTGCCACTTGTAACTGTGCCAAAAAGCTGATTGCTCGCGCGCTAACTCGACGCGCTCTTTTATAAACAATTTGCCATCGGGATCCTTAGCGTTGATCAGGTTCCTGCCGACGAGATTCCCCTTTTGGCCGTGAGCGAGGACTTTACCATCGAGATTGATGACGGTGATGTAGAGATCTCGATCGTGAAACCGTTTTGTAATTTCCGCGTAGGCCTTTTCTGGTCCACGCTCCGTAATGACGGCCGCAGCCCGTTTCACCAAGGCGATTGCCTCCTCCTTAGTGGCCCACTCGCCTGCGGCGCCCGGCGTGCCAGCGAACGCACCGATCAATGATGCGACCGACAGCACAGTCGACAACCGAATAATCATGATCTTCCTCTGATCCTGACGCGGCGACGAACATAAGTTGGCATAACTTTTTTCGAGACAGCAGCCTGGTAAATTCGCGCCTATTGCCTTCCCCGAGGCTCAGGACAAGGCATGGTACTGGCTCAAACTAGGTTTCTGGAAGGGGTCGGGCGCGTAAGGCGCCCATGTCCGCGTTGGGTCAAAAGCGGACATTTGCGGTGCATTAACCCATGTCCGCTTTACCCCCCGAAAGCGACATCAAAATGCGACATATGCAATGTCCGCTAAGGGCTAAACGCGGACATTGTGATGAAAGGGCGAAGCCGTCGGTCAAACGGCATCGCCACCAACGCAATCTCAGTTCTTGTTCGTACCTTTTATGCGCACTAGTTAAGAAGCGGCCATGTCGCTTTACCCCCCCAAAGCGGACATTCGGGGGGGCTCAAACCTTATCGTTGGCGGACCCTTCGTTTAGCCGCCTTTGACGCTACCTGATAGGCTATTTCAAGAACCTCTGCCGGATCACACTCGCCTGTGTCGCCGCTGGGTCCAGCACGTCGAACACTTGCATCGTGTGACAATGGTGCCGACCGCGATACGTGTCCCTCGTCGGAAAGACGAATGAACGTGTAGTGGCTTTGGCTCGGACTGAAAAAGACATTCACGCCGGACGCCAACACCTGCGTCTCGAAATCGGTTTCGGCGGGGCGAAGAGGAGTTGTTATCGGAATTGCACAATCACCGTTTCCGCATAAGCACACTGCGAGCATTCAAAAGTCCGCTCGTCGTAACCGCCCTGTTCGGTTGGTTCGATCTGCGAAAGAAACATTGGCACTCCGCACAGCGGGCATCGTCGTTGTCCTACCGGCGGCGTCTGATCGAAAATGATGGCTTGCGGCATAGCACACTCCCTGACTGGTACAGGCTGGAGCGCAAATGGTCTCTCGGTCACCGACGCCTGTAGGCAGTGCCTTGGTCGGTGATGTTGAAAGGTAATTCTTGAAGTGAAATATCGTCGGTCGGTTTCCAGACTTAGTGATAGATAATCCCAGTTATCCCCATCGCTCCCGCACCGCAGCAGGCGCCGCCAACGGATCAGGATGATAACGCACGCCAGCGCTATTCCCGCTTCTGTGCCGTGGTATGTTTAGGCAAGCATGAGCGCCGTTTGACTGCGCTTGGCTGAATGACATCAGGGGCGATCACATGGCCAAAAAGCGAAAGGCGAAGAGAACCAAACGGAAGCGAACGGCCAAGCGTAGAAAGCGGTCCACCCGTATATTGGGTGTTCCAATTCCTACCCTCAGGTAAGCGCTGACACAACTCTCACCTCACGACGCGGGCGCCCTCTTTGTGCCGAGTATCATCGCTAGGTGCAGCTTTTTGCAGCACCTTGAGGGGCTATGGTGCAGGGAACGACAATGTTGCGGGACAACAGGGACAGTGGAGCTGATCGCCCGTTGAATGCACATAACGTGCTTGGCGAGCCGCTCGAAATCTGCTCGATGCGGCCCATGACCGGGTTTCATCGGGACGGCTGCTGCAATACTGGGCGAGAAGATGTTGGCAGTCATACGGTCTGCGCCGCGATGACAGCCGCGTTCCTCGATTTTTCCAAAATCGCGCGGCAACGATCTTTCGACCCCCATGCCGGAACTTGGTTTTCCGGGCCTGAGGCCCGGCGATCGCTGGTGCTTGTGTGCGCCCCGATGGCAGGAAGCATTCGAAGCAAACCAAGCCCCCCGTGTCGTCTTGCGCGCCACGCACGAGGCTGCCTTGTCTTACTGCTCGCTCGCCGATCTCAAACGCCTAGCCGTGGATTTGGCGTGAACTGGCACAAATATCCAGCAGATAATAAAGACCGATGACCAAGTTCCCCATGACCGCCGCCGGTTACTCGGCTCTTCAAGATGAGCTGAACCAACGCATGGCGGTCGAGCGACCACGTCTCATTCAGCGGATGCAGGAAGCGATTGCCGACGATTCCAACTTGGCTGAGAATTCGGAGTACCACGCGGCCCAAGCAGGCCAGCTGATGAATGAAGCCCGTATTGTCGAACTTGAGGACAAGCTTGCCCGCGCCGAAGTGATCGATGTGTCCAAGCTTTCTGGCGATACGATCAAGTTTGGCGCCACGGTGACATTAATCGATGCGGATACCGACGAGAAGAAAGTGTGGCGGATTGTTGGTGAGCCGGAAGCCAACGCGAACAGCGGGAAAATATCGGTAAATTCACCGATCGCGCGAGCGCTAATCGGTAGGGCTAAGGGCGATGCCGTGGAGGTCGTGGTTCCAACTGGTGTTCGGGCCTACCGAGTCCAAAAGGTGGAATGGCTTTGATGCGCGCACCGAGGCATGCGGCCATCGCAGTGATGGCACTCACAGCGTCCACGTATGTGGCTGCGCAAGATATTGGCAGATTCAATCCAGACGCCCCGGGGAACATTTATTTCTCTGATGCGCTCGAAGTGCCGATATCACCAGTCGTTGCACCGGCAGACGCGCTAGTCGAAGTGCCACTGCCGCGCCCAAGACCGCCATTGCGTGACATTCGTCGGCGAAAACCCAGTGGTGCTGATCTCAGCGTTCCGACAGCAACATGGCGAAGGTCCGGTCGCCATCAGCGGCATGCTCACCCGCATCGCGCAGGAGCAAGCGAATGCCATGGCGGCGCGTGACTTACTCGATCATGATCTATTGGCCCCGTTCGCGCACCGGATGGGCCGCAGTCGTTTCAAGCGAGGAGCCGAGAATATCGCTTTTGGCCGCGCTGATTTCGCTGGCACCTTGAAGCAGTGGATCAATTCCTCTGGCCATCCCGCCAATCTACTGCTGCGCGGTGCAAAGTGGATCGGCGTTGCCCAAGCCTCAAACGCCCGCCGAACTTATTGGGCAATGGTGATCGGCGGAGATTAACCTATTCAGAGATTTTGGAGTTCACAAATGTCCGACTGTATCCATTGCGACATTCATGAATTGCTCGAAAGTCGTCTCCAAAACCAAGAAGTCAATCTTGCGGAGATCGCTGCAAAGGTAACGGAAGTGCTTGCGGACCTAATTTTGATGGCTCCGTCTGATGAACAGTCAGCACTGATGGCTGATATGCTTGCAAATCTCGGCGGGTTTTTACTTGAGAAGAAAGAATCCGCCGAACCAACTAATCCGCGCCGCTCAGGGCATTAGCAGTATCAGAGCCATTCTACCCGATTGACCGTCAATTAGTGCTCGCTGCGACCATGGTCTGCTTCGTGGACCTTGATTTGGCTAAGCGGAAACTTCTGCTTCAATTCCAGACCAGCTTTCAATGCTTCAACAAAAATTCCATACACCGATCTAATTTTTCCGTCGATTTCGACAACATAGCAGTCAGGACGCAGAACATTTTTTTCAACAACGGTTTCCATAAGTCACCTCCGCGATACTGAACTATTCGAACGGTCGCGTTAATGATTGCTTAAACCAGCGAGTCGCCCGTCCAGACAGGACCCACCGTCTAAAATGATGAGCCGACTTTTGATCGGTGTCGAGTTCGCAAGAGCGGGTTCCGTTACGAATCTTCAGGATTGTTGCTGGTAGGGCACATCGCCGGCACGCGCCTTCTTTTATAGATTTTTCGTGTCTCGTCGTTAGGTAATGCTGCTGCTGACGTGGACGGAGACATCAAATCTTAGCAACGCATGATTGCGCGCGCGCGCAACGATTTACTTTGCTAGAATCGTAAAAGTCATGCCGATCTTTTTACTTGGCCGCAGCGATCTTGGTCTTTTTCTTGTTGGTCACGGCTGCCTTTGCCGGCTTTTTCGCCTTGCTGACGTGCTGCGCGTAGTGCGTCGGCGGTTCGACCTTGCGCGCCATGAAGCGGTTAACCCGCTCGGTCCATAGCGCAATGAACTGACCGCTGGTCAGAGCGTCAAGTCCGCCCTTAATCTTGTTTTTGAGATCCGACGGCACGTTCCCCCAGATGGCCTTGCGCGCCCATTTCTCGCCCTTCTCCTGACCCTCAGAAGTCAGGTACATGTTCTTCCATGCCAACTGGTTCGGTGCGGCGTAATGAAATGCACAGCCTTGATAGCCTTGCTGGTGGATACAGTAAAGTTCTGCCGCCGTGGCCTTACGACCGACGTCCTTCTCGAACTGCGCCGCCTCAGTCGCAAACTTTCTGGCCGCCGCGATTGAGCAGTCGCGGATGTCGTAGATGTTGCCCCGCCAGTATTTCGCAAACTCTGAGTCGGAAAGTTGGAATAGGCACTTATAACTGCCGGTCTTGGCTCTTGGATTGTAGCCAGACTCGATTCTGGCAAACGCCTTCATCATACGCACATCGACATCGAACAGCGTTGCTGCCTGTTCGATCTCGGCGCGTATGTTGTTGTTGTGTGGGGCGTGTGCAGCAGCGCTGATCTCGTCTGGCAACGCCACCGGCGTCCAATGCGTCGGTGAGTTGGCGTACATGATGTAGCCCTTCGAGGCCGGACGAACGGACCCATCCAGCAATCGAGCCTCGGGGTCGAGCAACAGTAACGGCCCCGTCCCGATTGTACCGCTCGGAGGCAAACTGTTTCGTGCTTGAATCGACAGTTCTTTGGCTAACCCTGAGGTGACTTCCTCTAATGTCATCTGCCGCCGCAGCAACGGTTTGATCTGCTGTTCAACTCGCTCTTGGTCGAGCCGGCTGACGCGATCGATTTGTGCGCGCAAGTCAGCAATCTTTTCTTCATAGTTGATTTGAGTCTGAGTCTGATGGCCGATCAGGCGGGTGGAGAGATCATCCCGAAAGACGAAATAGGCGCCGGTCGCCAATGTCCCACATGCTGCCGTGACTAGCAGCGAGAATCTGATGGCCCGCATGCGTGAGCGTTTAGGCGGCGGATTACGCCCGCCGACTCGGCTTGACGGGCGGCGTGTTTGGCGACGCGGAGGAGATGAAGTTGACATCGACGACCCCCGTGGTGGCCCCTCAAGCGCGGTCGATCATCAACTGGACATGGCTAACAAATTATTAATTCGGGCTTGACTTGGCACCTGCCTGATATCCGCCACCGACTAGTACCACTCGATCGAAAAAGTCATTCTCGATTGCCCGAAAAGCGTTCAATGACATAGACGCAAAACTATACATAGGTGTGCAACACGGAGGTGCGATAGTGAGTGATGTGCTCCACCGGATGACTGAGATTGATCCCCCGTTCAGAAACAACGCGGCGCAGCACCGTGCCGCCGGTTATTCAGTAACCAATCCTTTAGGTGTCCTTGCGATGCCCACCACATCTGGATTTAGTGATTTCGTGTGCGTATCGAACTTGTGTCTATTGGTGCCGCCGTCGCCGCACTCCATTGTCGCCAAACTCACAGCCCAGCGACAACGCTCTTGGGTGGAGCGCGATTTGCAAAGGGGTGATCTGAGTTTTTTGACTGATTTTGCATTCTTCAGGAATCGCCGCCCTCCTTCCGCTGTAGTTGATCGGCTGCGCGAGCGCGGATTTCTGGCGGAAACTGCGCGAGGGCGCTCCCGGATGACCCTGAAGGGTCGGATCGCTATTCTTCTCCGTGGCTCAGCTGGAAAGTCCCGTCCAAGGCGCGTGTAGCTGCTGTCGCGCTGGGATTTTTGATTTTCAGCCACGCTTTCGAAGGCGAACGGCCCCGCTTTTGGCGGAGCCGTCAGTGAGGTTAAGTTCAAGTTCAGATCAGTTAGCAAACCGTCCAGCATCGGTACGGGTTGCAAACTCGACGGCACCTGGGTGCTACCACGACCGGCGGGACGACCGCTACGCCTGGCGCGACCACCACGCCTGGCGCTACAGCGCCGCCGTAGTACACGCCGCTATAGTATCCGTTGCGACGGCAGCCGCCGTAGGGGCCGCGATGAAAGCCTGGTCCACAGCCACCGGCAACCGGAATTGTCAGGCTGGTCTGCGCCTGTTCGAGCGGCGCGACAGGCATGGATTGGGCGGCGGCAACGCAGAAGATACTGACGCCGATGGAGACTCCGACGGTAAGAAGCTTCGTCATTCATTCCTCCCTAGTTGTTGCGTGATGTGAAGTTCGGCGTAGTTGAAGTGCGATTCATTTAGCGGATTACAGTATCACCCGGCGGGGCTTTGAACGACGCTGGAACGCCGATCCTTTGCGACACAGGGAGCGGCTTCGCTTCGAGCTGACCGCTCACCAGCTGCATCCCGCCGAAGAGAATGACGCCGACGACCAGGAAGTAGGCCAAAATTGGCATTCGCATCGGACCCCTCCAAATTAAATTTCACCTGGAAATATGGCTCGGCGCAGCTTCACAATCTGTGTTGCAAATCACATCTGCGTCGCTTCATGCTTCAATTCGTGTGGCGGCTGCTTGACGACGATTGGCTGACACGGATGGATGAAAGCAGCAGGCGCGTTTAGGGGCCTGCCGCGCCCCTAAGTACGCAATACCATGCCACCGATATAAGGCGGGCGACCCAAGAGAAGAAGGGATTTGCCCTAGAAATGCGTGGGGGGCGAGCGAACCAGCCAACGTCGCCGCAGTTGCGTATTTGATACACCTCATGTTGACCTCCTTTTCGATTCCTCTTCGGAAACACCGGAACGCGCAGCCGTTCCGTAAAGGCCGAATTGGCAGGAACGCGCACCTGTTCTCAAAAAAGAAAATCATTCTTGTGGCTAAGTCGGGCACAGCGCTGACGGCCATCCGGTGAAGCATTAAATTCGTTTTGCAACCATTCGGTGTGCCAACTCCCTACCGGATGGAAGTTCGGGAAGAGCCGCAGTCATCACAGCGCCTGCGGCTCTTTTCAGAGGGCTAACGATTTTTAGAGTGGGGCGTTAAGGATGAGTGCGCGTAAGAAAGTAATTGGGAAAACCTGGGGGATCACTGGACGAAACATTGAGCTATACAGCTCGGCTTATCGCATCGCTTGGAAGCAAATTTCCCCACTTCGGAAGCGCGAGCAGCCGGACATCTCTTTACGACTTCATGCTTCTATCCGGCAACAACTTAAGGAGGGCGCAACCGATCCTCTTCTTATCGCCATCGAGGCGTTTAAGGCCCTCGGTGAGAGTGAGCCGGGAACGCTGAAACCCCAAGAGAGTTAATTAGGTGCTGCTGTCAGCACCCGTCTCCATGCCCCGAAGCTGGCGGCGCCTATTAGGGGCTGCCGTCTTCCCCCACGGTGGCCCCCACTTTTTTTGAACGGACCCGGTCGAGCACGAACAGGCGGATCGCGCAAGATAGGGTTCCCCCCTGGCGCAACTTGTCGATCTCTGTAACCGTCTGCGACACCGTCGCACCTTGGGCGTGCGCGATTTCCTTCAGGGTGCTCCAGAATGCATCTTCGATAGAGACCCCGGTCTTGCGTCCATCGATGTAGACGGTGCGCTTGATGACTGGCGATTTCATGTGTCCCCTTCGACGGATCGACATGAGGCGTCGCAATCATCTAGTGCTTGTGGAGTCGACCGGAGCAGTGCTCGAATGGGTCATCGGACGAATTATATCTCGACCACGTCTCGGCTTCTAGACTGGCGGCGCACCGAGCAGAGTTCCTCCGTTCTCCTCTCGCAATTGGGTCAAACCTGTTTTTATCGCCCGCATGTTGTGGCGTGTGCGTAACTTACGCGGTAGGCCCATGAATGCGCCTGCCGCTTTCATTCATCCGTGTCAGCCAATCGTCGCCAAGCAGCCGCCCCGCAGACGCTGCACCCAAGGCCAATGTGACGTCGAAGCCGAGCCGGCTATGTTTAGGCAGGTCTCGATCCGACCCGAACATGCTCACTGGTTTGCCTGCTCGTTCTTGTCGCTGGCGCATATTGGGTCTGTCGAAAGTTTTTTGGCGGAAAGAAATAAGAGCCCTTGTACTTGCGGAGGAGCAAACAGAGAACTCAGTTGCGCTTTCGGCGGGTTGCTAGAATGTTCGTCAAAGCGGACATTGCATTAATGTCTGCTTTTGACCGACCTACCCGGTTATTTCTGCGAACTGGCACGCTGCTGCCAGCGAACTGGATCGATGTGTTTCGATGTTCCCCTGGCCAGCGTATTTCCGCGATCTCGAATGAGGCGGGGACATTCTCACTCAGCATCACAGAGCTGACCGACTGATGCGCGATCTGAGCTGGATAAAGGACTTGGAGCCAGATCAAGCACAGGCGGCACTCGATGCCCTCGCTGGGCACAAAGCTCCGCTTACGGTTCGTGAGGCTGTCGAAGTTCGGAAGCTGAAACTGGCCCTACAAGCGAAAGTGGAGACGAGAGAAATCTAAATCGGTCATTGGTGACTGCAACAAACTAATCCAACCGGGCTACAAATTTTGACACAGCCGCAGTCGTTATATCGGCGTATTGACGGCACAATTTGAAGAGCAGTACTCAACGCAGACAACTGGCCTAACTCTTCCCCGGTCCAGTTGACGCCGAAAGTAGGGACCGCCGTCTCACGTCGTCACGGCGGTCTCTATTTTTACAGCGAGGTCCGACCTCGCGGTCACTAATTTATTTTGAACTTCCGGTCCCACAGCGGCAGCCCTTCTTCTTTGTTCCTGTGTCAGGGACTCGACTCGACCGCGATGTCGTGAACGGGACCAAATCATTTTTAATACTCAGGACAAGCCCTGCTTGATATCTTTCCCCTTGCGGTAGCCTGTTTTCCGATTGCCTCGGACAGGTCGCTGCAAAGGGACCGTAGGGGCGAACCTCCAGCGGTCCCTAATCGTTTTTTCTGGCATGAAGCCAGAGATGGGCATTGTGTTGATCGGCTTGGCGCTTATCGGCTTGATCTTCGCGGTATTTGTCACTCTCGGCCAACCCTTTTAGGGATCGTTCGGGATTGCTGAAACTTCTGCTTGTTCCCGCTGTTAAAAGCCGGGCAGCGGTCGCAGTTCAGTTTCTGTGCGTCCCCGGAAGGGCTACCACAAGCCCCCTTTACCCAGGTGGCCCTTCCGAAACGTTATATCCCGGGCATGGTATCGCGTACTTACGGGCGCTGAAGTTGTCCGGCAAACAGATAAGCGAAGACGCAGACGTGCCGTCGAGCGTGTACAAAACGAAGTTCAGATGGGATGTATCCGCACGACATGATGGCGAATACTTTCGCGTCTTTTACCGGCATCAGTATCCTAACGCGATTGAGGAAACTCGCGACACGCATCGCTTCAAGACGCTTGCTGAAGCCGAGAAGTTTGCTGAGACAATGCGGCAAACAGAACGATTTTACCGTAACCTGGATTAGCAAAATAAAAACAGCCCGGAACGAAGTTGCCGGGCGCGAGTTGGTTCGACGCTACTGGCACCGTCCCCTTCCCCCGAAGAGCCGGTAGCATCTTGGCGCAAGGGCTGCCCGTCCCCGGCAGCCCTTCTGCTTGGGGAACCATGCGCTGCCCCCTGCATTGTTCGGGTGAGGCCAGGATTATCAAAAGACGTATTGATGAGGCCCCCCAATGAGCATGAGGGACCATTACCGGACAAAAGCAGCCGAATTTTTCGCTCGGGCTCGGATCGAGTCTGACGGGATGACCCGACGTCAATACGAGAGCCTAGCTAGTCAGTATTCACGTCTGGCTGAGATTGCTAACCGCGACGCGACCGTCGAAGAGTTTAGGAGTTACCGCCAGCCAAAATCTGGCACGAAGCGTAATTGAAGTGACGGCTCGCATCGCAACGCCACGTCGCCTATATCGGCGGCATGGTATCGCGTACTTACGGGCGCGGCAGGCCTTTAAACGCGCCTGCTGAATCCGGTGAATCCCCCACCGCGGATGACTTTCGGGTAGTCTATTCCGCAGCTGAATGGCCTGTGCCGTCGGAAGATATTGTTGGTCAGCCGCCTAGGATCGTGCGAAGCAGCAGCCGCAGCGGCTTGTTGCAGCGGGGCCTCAAGGGCAGCACGCACCTTCGGATTGGAAAGCGCGGCCGCAACGTCAGGATCGATACCGGTTGGCGGCTGCTCGGCTAGTTCGCTATCGGGCTGTGGACCTTCGTACTGAGGCTGGCCATTCGGCTGCGCGTTCTGTTGCTGCTGCTTCGCAAGCTCGTGCGCAAACTCCGGGCGTATGTTCCTGCTCGGGTCGTAGACTGTGCGGGCGGCATCAACAATCACACTGGACACAAAGTCTGGAGTTGGGCATTTGCAGCTTCGGCCACTTACATTGGACTCATCTTCATTATCACTGGACTCATGTTATTATCGCTGAACATAAGATTTTGACGTGAACTGAAATCCTCGGGTCCGTCGAAAACCTGGGTCAAGGTCAAAAATCCAAAAACGCACCTGCTGCCTTCATCCATCCGTGTCAGCCGATCGTCGCCAAGCAGCCCCCGAGTTGGGAAGTAGGTCTGCTCATGGTGTCGCAGGGTTCGCTTCTGTGACGTAGTTCACACACGCGTTGGATGAATAGTGCAAGCCTTGCCGCCTTAGGTGGAGAGCCATCCATAAGGAGGCTCACATGCGGCACCTCAATATCGCACTGGTCACCTTAGCGGTTACATGCGTTTTGATCGCTGTAACGGCGTCGGCCATCAATGCTATTGCCATTGGCGAGATCAAAACTGTAGCGCAACGGTACAATCTGACACACGGATCGGCCGCAAAGTTTGGCGGAAGCGAACCGGGCTACGGCACCGTCCGTGTCACCGTGCCACCGGGCAAGAAGGCATTTCCGGCAGAGTTAGTGCCGGTGGATTGACCCGCGCTTGCGTCGAAGGCGTCAGCGTTGGCGCTACCCTCTGCTCCGACCTATTTCCGGCCCCGCGGGCATCATCCAGCCAACGGCTTTGCCGCGCAGCCTACTGATTGCTGTAGTCAATGGCGGGCTTCTCTGCTTAGATAATTGTAATAGAAAAGAGCCGCAGCAAGTGTCGGGGTTGCTGCGGCCCAGTCCATCCAACGACTACCGTCCAAGAATGCCCAAGGGCGGTAGCAAAATAATGATAGCGCTGCCGGTAAGGCTAATCTGTCCTGTTCGGCACATAGCAGCTAATTATTTGTGACATGAGGTCGCATACTATTTATCGAACTAATTCAATTAGTAGACCGACATTTCGAAATCATTTTGCGAGGATAATAGCGGGGATGCTTTCTCATCGGGCGGACCACAAAGAGAGGCCGCAGCTGATCTCCCTTTCGCGCGGCCTCTCTTTTTGTTTCATCTAAACGTTCCGTCTATAGCGCAGTGTGGCTGCGGGAGCCTTCGGATTTTTGATTTTCAGCCACGCCTTTGATGGCCCGGACTTGTACGGCGCGTCGAGCTTCTTTGACACGATGCCCTCAAGGCCAAGCTTGCAGACCGCCTCAAACAGTTTATCGCCATGACCCGGCATGCTCTAGTAATTTGAATGGCGTGCACAGGAGCACCGTTTTTTGAGAACTGGTAATATTCTTATTGCAGTGCTGCTATTCCTGACTGCCTGCGACGGCGATGACCGTGACGCGTCTGTGCAACCGTCGCCCGAGCCGCCAGCCCCTCAGGTCGCCATCTTCGGCGACAGCATCGTGCAGGCAATGGCCGGTAGCAATAATCCAGTCGCCCCATTCGACAGGGCGCTCAATGCTGGCATCAGCGGGCAGACTACGGAGGAGATTGCAGACCGGGTGACCGCTGCAGCGCCCATTGTGTTTCTTGAGGGCGGCACCAATGATTTGACGCGCAACTTGCCGCTGGATGAAATTGTCTCGAACTATCGCCGGATGCTCGACAAGCTGACCGGCGTCAGGGTTGTCATAATCGGCATTCCACCAGTCGATGAAGCCTTATTCAGTGTCAGTAGTGTGCTGCTAATCAGCAACGCAAAGATCGCACAGATCAACGCTCAATTGGCGCATCTTTGCTCACAATACTCAAATTGCCAGACAGCCACGGCAGCGATGCAGTTCAACATGGCCGATAAAACACTTGATGGCATTCATCTCAAACCAGAAACATATACGGTGTGGACCATTGTCCTCGCCCAGTACCTAGCTGACCCGTCCATCCCGGACGTGGATCTGCAGCGGTAGCCATCGTGCTTCAGCTCATGCGCCCAGCCAGGCCCGGAGGGAGGCTGCTTGGCGACGATTGGCTGGCAGGGATGAATGAAAGCGGCAGGCGCGTTTAATGGCCTGCCGCGCCCCTAAGTACGCAATACCATGCCACCGATATAAGGCGGGCGACCCAAGAGAAGAAGGGATTTGCCCTAGAAATGCGTGGGGGGCGAGCGAACCAGCCAACGTCGCCGCAGTTCGCGACCGTCGAACAGTTTACGCAAGTCACCGCCACCCAAAATTTGGCGTGAAGCATAATTGAAGTAACGGCTCGCATTGCGGGGCCACATCACCTGTATCGACGGCATGGTATCGCGTACTTACGGGCGCGGCAGACCATTGAACGCGCCTGCTGCTTTCATCCATCCGTGTCAGCCAAGGGTGAAGCTTTCCTAGCTATACGCTGACTTATTCAATTAGCATGGCGGTACATATCGCTTTGAACCGGCGAAGATCGGATCGCACGTTTCCTTCTGCGTATGATCACTCCGACTGACTACGAACTTCGGCACTAAAACCAAAGACGCAACGATCAGAATCCACAGAGCACCGAGAAACATTCTTGCAGGCATGCGGCCCCCCACTTTGATGGTGGGATTCACGTGGTTGCAAGCTTGGCTGGCGTAGGCGTCTCAGAATGTGATGCAGTTCACTGAGATAATTTCTTTATTGAATCTTTATGCTCTCAAAACGCGGTCACTCCGGCTGCTACTCGGGCAATTGATGGAACGTTCTAAGAAAGGGCCGGGCCGATCGTGTAGCCCGACCCTAACAGCCACGACGAACAAGGGAGACTCCCTGGGGAGCGGCGTAGCCATCGAGTCAACCGGCGCGGCAGATGCATGTTCCTGGGTTCTGCAAAATGACCAACCCCCTAACCTAAGCCTCCGGGTGGAAGCAGGGATGTGCTTGGATAGGCAGTGCGATCACCGGAACTATGAGATTAGACGGGGTTTAAAATGGTTAACGATGAAACGCCGCCCACGTTTGGGCCGAGCGATGTCGCTTGGAGTCAGACCGTTTATTCTACAAGAGCTGATTGCGCAACTGATCCAGTCCGGCGCTCTGCCGGTCGAACGTGCGCAGCGAGTTTTTGATATAGCTTTGCAGCGAACCATAAAGGCAACCGAGCAAGCGCCTGGCGCCACCCGCTTCGTGAAGCATGTTCACGATAAATTGCAATTGAATGATTATTATCGTTCGACGCTACCGCACCCAGCTGCATGGGATCAGGGACGAAAATGAATTCTATTCGAGCGCTATGGGGCCGATATTCGGCTGCCGGATTTGCGGTAGGACTTTGCGCAATGCGAGCGGCGCGGACTCATGCACAGTGCCTGCATGCTGCGTGAGATCCCCGTTGACGGCGGTCATTCATAGTTAAGAATTTGCCTCTATACGTTATTTGCTGTGCTGGCTTGGGGGCCGCATCATGGAAATCGTTGCAGCGATCTGGCTTTTACTCAATATCGTGTTTGTACTTTTTCTTGTTGCGGCAGGGCTTCGGAACGAGAAGAAAGTGCCTGACTGATTTCTTCGTCATCGCTAATTTTCAAGCATTTGCGGCTTGCCGACCTACTGCTGTCCTAAAACGCTAGTCTGAGTTAAGTGCGCGACGTTTAAATCCGGACATGACCCATGCGACCGCAAATCCTAGCAATAAAACCGCTAAAACCGGTCCGAACGCTATTGCTAAATATTTCGGCAGAACCGACCTGAGTCGAATTCGATCCTCGAAGAGTAATCTTCCATGCCCTTGCCTCTTTTGGTAGGGGGCAGGCAATTCATCCGCGTAACATGCGGAGGAGGATCTCGTCTCTGCGTACGAAATGGTGGTGGAGCGCGGCCCCAATATGTGCGGCCAGCAGAATTGCCACGAAAATTCCGATCCAGAGATGCGCCGCCAGGAGCCGATTGGAAAGCTGACGGTCTTCCCACCATATTTGCGGCATTTCAAACAAACCGAAGAAGGGCACGGGAGCTGGATACGCGGACGTCCCGATCCATCCGATCATGGCCTGTATGACCAATAACGCATAAAGCGCCCAATGAACGCCGCGAGCGCCAAGGCGTTGGAACGCGGGAATTTCCGGCGGCAAGGCAGGTGCTGGATGCTTCCATCGCCAAGCAAGACGAATGATCACAAGAATCAGGATCA
>Ga0209382_10002502_pt1 | contig 26615 bp, 22 predicted proteins | sample SoiMetdeltSBSDD5_FD_187599 | JGI IMG/M metagenome (GOLD analysis project Ga0209382, IMG submission 187599) | Bulk soil microbial communities from a Populus tree surrounding site in Tennessee, USA - Soil MetaG P. deltoides SBSDD5 (SPAdes) (version 2) | ecosystem: Environmental > Terrestrial >... | reverse complement strand
CGGGCAGCGTTGGCCGCCTGCGGCGCGCATCATCTCGAGCAGATGCGTGGGATCCGTGGTCGCATCGTGCCCAACTCGCCGGGCGACCAGGCATGGGTGGCCATCGATGTCGATCGCGGCGAGCCATCCATCGAACGATGCACGAACGGCGGCAACTGTGGCGCACGGCCCGTTGCCGTCCGCCGGTATTCCGTCCTCGCGCTGCCTAACGTGCGGTGCCTGCTCCAGCCACTGGACCAGAAGCTCGTGGATTCGTTCCGACGCCCGTGGCACATCATGAGGGTCTGAGCTCGGCTTGGCTTCGAAGCGTCCATCTAAATCGGCGCGCGACATCGATTGCTCCGGACCGAGAAGCGGCAAGAGCTCGACACCGGTGGCAGCTCGGGCGACCACCGCCTTCCGCTGCAGCCGCGCCATCACGGCTGCCACACGTTCTGCGGGTGGCGGTGGCGAGATCGCGTACTCGAACACGTCGGTGTGAAGCGAGCCGAGTCGCCACACACGACCCATGCGCTGCGCCAGGCGCGCTGGTGTCCACGGCAGATCGAGGTGAACGACGACCGCCGCGTCCTGCAGGTTGAGCCCTTCGCTCAGGAGATCGGTCGTGATCAGCATCGTGATGACGTCCGCGCGGCTCGGTGGTCGTAGCCCAAGTGCCCGCGGCGCGAACCGAGCGAGCGCCTCGGCACGAGGTAACCGGCCGCCCGCCACCATGGCGCCGTGAGCCGTCACTCCGCAGACGCCTCCGTCTTGCACCAGTCGGGTGAACATCGTCCGGACCGATTCGGCGTACTGCGAGAACACCACCACCGATTGCCCGCTGTGATTCGCGCGGATACGCCGGAGGAGCCCCCGGCGTGAATCGTCCGCGCGGTCTTCACTCGCCGAGAGCCTCTGCAACGCCGTGCGCACACCCGCTGCATGCGCGGTGACACGATCCAGCAGCTCTACTGTGTCGACGCGACCTGCCTCTTGCGTCACGAGCTCGGGAAAGGCGAGCTGGGTGGCGTCATCGCCGACCGCCCAGGCACGAAGCTCGAGCGCCGTAGGGTGTCGACCGGCCGCAATTGCGTCCGCCAGGGATTCCGCATGGGCGACACGGCGTCGCAGCGCGGCACGCAGCGCGGCGTCGGTCGAGCTCCACGCGCGAACGAGTCCCAGCGTGACGAGCCCGTTGGCCACACCACCGTCGCGCGGCGGGCAGGCCGGCGGAATCCGGAGCAGGGTTTCGAGCATCTTGGGGTCGGCGCGCGCCTCGACCCAGATAGGTGGCGCGCGTGCCGGCGTACTCGTGAGCGGAACGTCGGCATGCGTGCGCCGGACAATACATGCGGCGAGATCGCGCGGTGCCGTGCTGCCCGCGCGGCTCCCGAGAAACAGGGCGAGCAGCGCGTGGAGGTCGTCCGCCGCGTTATGCACGGGTGTCGCAGTCAGCAGCAGCACGCGCGATCCGGCCGTGAGGGCCGCGAGACCAGCATAGCGGCGAGTGGCGGGGTTTCGCGCGTGATGCGCCTCATCGACAATGACGACGTCATGAGTTGCGGCCGGCGTGTACCCGCCACCGCCCCGTGGCCCGCGGTTCTTCGCCGAGCGGCTGAGCGTTTCAAACGACAGGAAGGCGGCGTGCATCGAAGTCGCGTGGAGCGCCTGACGCCACATCGGAGCGAGCGACGCGGGGCCAACGATCAGGAGCCGACCGAGGCCGGCGATCGCCGCGAGCGCGGTGTACGTCTTGCCAAGCCCCACATCGTCCGCGAGGAGCGCGCCGCCGAATTTGAGTATGGCGTGTCGCAGGCGACCGGCCGCACCGCGCTGGTGCGCCCGCAACGAGATGGTACCAAGCATCAGTGGTGTGGTCGACGTGCCTAACGCCGCTTCGGCGAGACGTGCGCGAACGAGTGTAGCGTCTGCAACGCGGCAATCCGTCATGGGATCGCCCAGTCGAGCAGCGGCCGCACTGTCCGCAGGCGTAGGCCGTATGCCAGTGTTACGGCCTCCAGCAGCGCCACATCGGCTGGTGGCCGACCCGCCGCACCGCTTGCGCCGAGCGGAGCGAGCAGCGCCCGGGCACATGACCAGTTCGACGGCAACGGCAACAACGCCATCGTCCACCCGAGGTATCTCCTGAAGCGCCCGCGTGCCGGCTCGGCGATGGCGCCCAGCCACGCCGCGGCAAGCGGCGAGTTCAACACCGCGGCGAGCGCGTAGGCGTCGTCGAGGTCGGCGCACCTCGCCACGTAACAGGTGTTGAGTGGTACGGCGGGGTCGCCCGCTGTCAACACGGCCGCGCGCGGGGCACGGCCGAAGTCAGCCCAGACGACTCGTGCCACGTCGCAGGCCGCGGCCTCGGTTCGAAACAGCGTCCACCACCGTGTGCCGCTGCGAGCGTCGGCACGCGCAACGAGTCGGCGCCGCCAGACGCGGAACCACCGCTCCGCGCGCGGAGGGAGTCGATCGAGTGGACGTGCGTCGGCGCCGTGCGTCCAGATCAACCGCTCGGTGTTCCCGACAACTCGCCAACGTGAAACAGACTCGCCGCGCACGAGCGGCCGCAACAAGTGAGACTCAATGTCGACGGCGGCGCCATTCTCCGATGTGATCGCCCCCGCCGCGGACGTCACCACGAACGCGCCGTTACACCCGCTCTTCACACCAAGGAGCGGGGGCCCGAATGCGGTCGCCGCGAACGCCGTCCCGGCATTGCGCACCGCGTCGAACGCGCGTCGCACGAGCGGTGGCAACGCCAGCCACGGAGCACCAGGACTGTCGTCCACCGCGAGCTCGCATGTCTGCATCGACCATGTTGCGGCTACTCTCGCCTTGTGTATCGTGACCCGCACATCGGGCCTCGCCGCCTCTGGCGTGCCGCGCGCCGCGACGATCAGCGACGGATACACCGCTGCATCGAACACCGATGGTGCATCGGACCAGTCTTCGAGCGTCAGCAGGCGGTGCTCGGTCGCGAGCAACCGCCGGACGCCACCCCCCGCAAGTGATCGCCACAGCTTCGACGGCACGAGCAGCGCGACGATGCCTCCCGTTCGCGCGACGGCGAGCGACCGCTCAACGAACAGCGCCGCGAGATCCACCTGGCCCGCGAACCCAACCCCGGCACGGGCGCTCGCGGCACCGTCGCGCCACGCGGCACTCCGGTACGTCTGGTAATCCCGCCGCAGCACGGTCCGCATCTCGGACGGTATTCGGTGTACCCGCACCCACGGCGGGTTGCCGATCACCACGTCGAATCCGCCGGAGCTCATCACGTCGCCGAAGTGGGTGGCGAAGGTGAAGGGGAGCGCTCCTCCGGCCGCGAGTGTGCGACGGCGCGCTCGAGTCGCTCGAAGGTCATCCCGCAACTCGGCGAGTGCCTCCTGCGCGGGAGGCGTCAGCGTCCCGCGTTCGCCGAAGAGGTTGCGACCGCGGGCCGCCGTAAGGATGTCGCGGCGGCCCGCCGTGAGGCGGTCGATGCGCCGATCGAGACAGGTAAGGGCATGCGCGCGTTCCGCGTGGTCGAGCGCGCGAGCCAGGTTGCGTTTGCGAACGCCCACGGCCCGCGCGTACCGCGCCCGCAGCCGTGCGATCCCGGTTGGGACTGGGATCGGCCCGCGACCAACGTCGTCCCCGGCGAGCGCATCCCCGACGCGGATGTGGCGGTCGAGATTCGGGAGCGGCGCGACGCGACTCGGATCGCCCGTCGGGCTGTCGATGACGACGGAGAGCCAGAGGCGCAGCTGACAAAGCCACACCGCGGTGGGGTTGAGATCGACCCCGAAGATCGACGTCGTCAGCACGCCTCGGCGCAGCACGGTCGTCGGGCGCGGATCGCCGAGCGCGCGTAGCAGGTCGCTGACCCGCTCGAGCGCGTGCACCAGAAAGGCGCCGGAGCCGCAGGCTGGATCGAGAAAGCGAAGCGTCGACACCCGCTCGCGGACGCCCTCTTTTGCGGTGATCCCGAGCGGCACTGGACTGTCTGCGTTAGGCACGAGGTCGGTCAACGAAATCCCGAGCACACCACCAATGGCCTCGTCGGTCACACGCGCAACCAGCTCGTGTGGTGTGAAGAACGCCCCCGTTTCCCGCCGCATGCGGCCCACCATCAACGACTCGAACGCCCGACCGAGCATCTCGGGGTCCACCGCCGCCTCCGACCAGTCGGCGCTCTCCTCGCGCGCGGTGAAGCGGTAGCGGGTGAGCAGCTCGGAGAAGAACCGCCCCAGATCGGCATCGTCGAAGGTGAGGTCCGCGTGCAACCGCTCGGTGGCCGAGCGCGCAAACAGGCCGCCGTTCAGGAACGGGATGCGGCCGAGGGCTCGTGCCACGGCCGCGCGCGCGGCGACCGGAGTGTTGAGCGTGCCAAAGAAGAGCGGGACGAGTACGCGCCGCTGGAACCCGCCGCGCTCACTCATGCAAGCGTCGTAGGCCCGCGACAGGAACGCGCGATCCCCGTCCAGCCACTCCTTGGCTTCGAGAAACGACAGAAACAGGAGCCGGGACGCATACAGCAATGCGATTTCTCGGCGGCTTTCGTTGGGGGCGCGTCCACTCGCCCCTCGTGCCAGCTCGCCGACCAGGCGCTCGAGCGTTCGATAGAAACGGCGCGTCACCGCTTCACGGCCGAGGACGCCGAACCACTTGGCGTGGGTGAGCACGTCCACCGGATCCATCGCGGCGGCGAGAGCGCAGAGCGTCTCGGCGTCGCTGTCCACGATCCTCGTGCGTTCGACGACGAGCGCCGCCACCCGCGCGCCGGATTGCCTGGGCATCCACGCCGCCAGCGCAACGTTTCTCCCGTTGGACGCCGTGGCAATGGCCAGCCAAAGAAGGTGGGGCGCCCGCGTCGCCATGCGCCTCGCGAGTGCGACGAGAACGTCGCGGACAGGCCGGTCGCCGTGCATCTCCAGCAGCAGGGCGCGAAGGGTTCCGGGGCCACGGGCCACGAGCGCCGAGCGGCACTCGTCGGGGATGCCAAGGGCGGTCCGGCTGGGGGCGTCGAGGGGAAGAGGGTCGCCGGGGCAACCGATCATGGCGGCGATCGGCGCCAGGGACCCGACGTCCCGTGCGGCGGCGAGGAGGGCGGCGGCAGACCGGACCGTTGGCACGCGGCCACGATGCCCCGCAGGGCACGGAACACTGGCATCACACCGCCGCGCCCGTAGTCAAATGTCGCCGAAGTCGTCGCTCTGCATTATGATCGTAGCCGCGGAACGCTACGAGTCATCCCATGTGCGGTCGGGCGCGCAGCCGTGCGCGTCCCAGCCTCACCTGCTGAGAGCGCATCGATGTCCGAGAATGGACGCGGAAGTAGTCTGAGCGATTTCGCGAACAGCCTGATCGCGCGGGTGGTCATCTACTACCTCAGCCTCGCCGTCGCGATCACGGCCGTGTGGGCAGCAATGCCTGTTGGCACACGAGCACGCGCCAGGACCGTGCTCGGGTCGCTCGTGGCGTTCCAACCGATCGCGCCGGTGGGGGTGAGAGTCGACCCGGCGACCGGGATGCCTGTTCCCGACCTGGCGGCGCCACCCTTCCAGCCCCTGATTCTCGTCGTCATCGCCATCACGAGCGCGTTCCTGCTCGCGCTCCCGGTGGCGTGGGTGTACATGTTCACACGCCAGCGAAAGGGATACCGCGCGTCGGACGTGCAGGCGCTCGTGCTGATGCCCGTCGTCGTCTCGGGCGTCGTGGTGCTCGTGAAGAACAGCCTACCGCTCGCCTTCGGGCTGGCCGGCATCGTCGCGGCGGTGCGGTTCCGGACGAACCTCGAGGACAGCAAGGACGCGACGTTCGTGTTCCTCGCGACCGCGCTGGGTCTCGCGTGCGGCGTGCAGCTGGAAGTGGCGGCGGTGGTCTCGGTGCTGTTCAACGCCGCGGTGCTCATTCTGTGGACGACGGATTTCGCGAGGCTGCCGCCAGCGCTCGAGGGACTGCGCGCGAAGCGTCAGATGGAACGTGCGATGGCGATCGCGAACCGGACGTCGCAGTTCGTCGCGCGGCTCGATCAGGAGGTCCTTGAATCGCTCGCTCCGGCGCAGCTCGACGCGCTCGAGGATCGACTCCGCCGACGCAAGGCGGACATGACCGGCGAGAACTCGGCTACCAAGCCATACGACGCGATGATGCGGGTGCTGACGACGGATCCGTCGGCGCTGCGCCAGGCACTGGACCCAGTGCTGGAGCTGGAAATGAAGCGCTGGCGGTATCGTGGGTCGAGCACGAACGAGATTGGGACGTCCATTGAATACGATCTTCGCCTCAAGAGAGGCATCAGCCGTCAGAGTGTCGCCGAGCTCGTGCGAGAGAAGGGAGCACCGTACATCGTAGGTGTCGAGATAGTGGAAACCGAGGAATCCGAGTAGTGCACGCCTGCCGGGAGTGAACACATGCGCCGCGCCACATCGCTGCTGCTTGTCACGCTGATCGCTGGATTCGCACTCGCCCTGCCTGGCGAGATCGCCGTGAGCCAGCAGGCCGCTCCGAAGGGGGAGGGCAAGGAAGCGAAGCCCAAGAAGGACCCGAACCGGCCGGTGGATTCGTCAGAGGTCGCGGCGGCCAAGCGTCGGACCGAACGCCTGTTCGGCTCCGACGAACCGCTCGAGTTCACACTCACGGCGGACTACAAGCAGGCCTTCAAGAGTCGCGACACGATCAACGTGAAGCGGACGAAGGCGACGATGATCGTGAAGGACTCGTCAGGCGCGCCGGTCACGATCGCGATGGAGATCTCGCCCCGTGGGCATTTCAGGCTCCGGAACGACGTCTGCAACTTCCCGCCGATCCGTCTGATTTTCCCGAAGCAGGGGCTCAAGGGCACACCGTTCGCCGGCCAGAGCGCGCTCAAGCTCGGCACGCACTGTCAGCGGAACGACAAGGAGTACGCCGAGTACTCCGTGCGCGAGCATGCCGCGTACGAGATCTACAACATGTTGACCGACATCAGCTTCCAGTCGCGGCTGGTAAAGGTGACGTACATCCCGGTCGGCGACGAAAAGGACTCGGTGACCAAGTACGGGTTGATCATCGAGGATGAGAGCGACGTCGCGAAGCGTAGCAATGGCCGCATCCAGACCGTCCGCGGCGGCTCGTTTGCCGACATGGATCCGCCGCAGATGCTGCTCGCATCGGTGTTCGCCTACTTCCTCGGCAACACGGATTGGTCGGTCTGGTCGTTGCACAACTATCGTCTGATCATGACGAACGACGGCCGCTATGTGCCCCTGCCGTACGACTTCGACTGGTCGGGCATCGTGTTCGCTCGTTATGCGAAGCCGGCTCCGATGCTCGGCATCCGGACGGTGCAGGATCGACTGTATCGCGGCCCGTGCGCCACGGAGGCAGAGTTGGCGCCGATCCTGGCCAAGTTCCAGGAAAAGCGCGCGGCGATTCGCGAGCTCTATGCGCGGCTGCCGCTCGACGACGGCTATCGCAAGCGGGCGATGGACTACATCGATGACTTCTACCGCGTAATCGGCGACAAGCGACAGGTGAAGCGGGAGCTCATCGAGACGTGCGCGGGCCGCTCGGGGGCGTGACGTAGGCGCGACCTTTCCACTCGACCCGCGAGCCCCGCGCGATCGCCTGCACGGCAATGATGGCGAACACCGCGGCGCCTAACGGGAAGAGCAGCGCGTAACGTACGGGCGCCGCCATCCATCGATACACCATGGCCCAGATCGCGAGTTCGGCGACCAGGCCGATGGCGGCGCCGATCACGAGCCAGGTGGGGAGCGGGAGAAACACCGCGAGCAGCAGCGTGATCGGCGGTGCGAGGGGGAGCGCCGGAACGAGCAGAAGCAGTACGGGAAAGAGGAGCTGCCCCGGACGACCTCCGGGCATCGCTTCGCGCCCACCGGCGAAGACGTTCTTTCGCCAACCGGCCATGATCTCGCGCAGCGATGTGTACATGCGCGTCGTGAGCTCCTCACGGCCGAGCACAAGCTCCGTCTGCGCACCGGCCGCGAACATTCGCTGCGCGAGTGCGACATCCTCGGCGACCTGGTCCCGGACCGCGGCGTGACCGTCGATGGCCTCGTACGCCCCACGGCGGACGAAGATGCATTGTCCGTTCGCGATCTTGTCCTGGGCGCGGGGCGACCGATTCACCGTCTCGGTGCCACCGTAGCGGCCCGCGATCATCCAGAACACCTGGGGCTGGATCACGCGCTCCCAGAAGCTGCCGAGCTCCTGATGTCCGACGACTGACAGCAGGTCGAGCGCACGGGACTTCATCGCGGATACCGCGCGTGAGACGAGCTCTCGACCGTGCCGCGCATCGGCGTCGGTGAAGCAGAGGATCTCCCCGCGCGCGTGGGCGGCGCCGGTGTTGCACGCCCACGGCTTTCCGAACCAGCCCTGCGGGAGCTCGGGGTTCTCCACGAGACGCACCCGGGCGTCGCCCTGCGCGATCATGTGGACGATCTCGGCCGTCGCGTCGGTCGAGTGGTCGTCTACGACGACCACTTCCAGCGCACGCCACGTTGCATCCAGAGCCGCACGCACGCACCGCTCGATGTTGCGCGCCTCGTTTCGTGCGGGGATGATGACCGAGACTAGCGGTCGATGATCCGGCGGCGCCGGTGGTGTTTCGCCGAGATCGCGCGATTGGCGAACGCGCCAGATCGTGATGACCGGCCCGACGATCCACGGCAGCGCGACGAGCACGCCGAGCGCGAGGTCGCTCATGAAGCTACCGACGCTCGTGTGCCCGCGTTAGGGTGCGGGCTCCTGCGCAGCCGTCACGGCGACGGTTCCCGCGGCGCGTTGTCTGCGGCCGATCACCGCTGCACCGGCCATGTCGGCGGTGACGTTCGTCGCCGTGCGGAACATGTCGGTGATCGCGTCGATGCCGATGAGCACCCCGATTGCCTCGGGCGGGAGTCCCACGGAGATCAGGATCGGCACCATGACGATGATCGAGCCAGCCGGGATGCCGGGGACGCTGAATGTCGTCGGCACGACGGTCAGGATCACCCCGAGCAGCTGGGTGGGCGTGAGCTCCACGCCGTAGAGACGGGCGATGAACAGGACGCCGATGGGCTGCACGATCGCGCCGGCAACCCGGTAGGTGGAGGCGGCAAGCGGGAGGAAGAAGCCGGAGATCTCCGCCGGCATGCCGAGGCGCGTCCGCGCGGCCTCGATCATGGCTGGAAGCGCCGCGAGCGATGACCGTGAGCTGAAGGCTACCGCCTGTGCTGGCAGGATCGCGCGGGCGAACTCTCCGAGCGGAATGCGGCCGCCGACGACGGCGATGGGGTAGAGCACGAGGATCGCGAACGAGACGGTGACTCCGACCGCTATCGCCACGAAAGCAGCAAGCACGCCCGCCGCCGAAGCCCCCATGCGAGTCGCCAGCGGCACGGCGAGCGCGAACACCCCGATCGGGGCGAGCGTGAGCACCCAGCGGACCACCGAGAGGGCGGCCTCACCGACGCCCTGAAAGAAGCCAACGACGGGCGCTTTCCGCTCGGGCGGAAGTGTGAGGAGAGCGAGACCGAACAGGAGCGTGAAGATGATCAGCGGGAGAAGCGCGCCGTCGGCCGCCGCTTTGACGGGGTTGGCCGGTACGAGATCCACGAGCCACCGCGAGAACGTCGGAATGCTCGAGGCGTTCTGAGCCGCGGTGGATCCCGATGCGGACGCGCTTTCCTGCATGCTCGCGATGGCGGCGGGATCCAACGGAATCGCGTCGATCAGCGGTCGCGCGAAGACCGCCGCGTACGCGGCGGCGGCGAACAGGGTGACGATGAAGAACACGATGGCATAGCGACCCACCCGACCGATCGCACGCGCGTCCGGAGCGCTCGTTATGCCGACGATCAGACTGCCGACGACGAGCGGGATCACCGTCATCCGGATCGCGTTGATCCAGAGGGTGCCGAGAGGCTCGATCGCAACGGCGGCGCGGGTGAGCGTCGGCGATCCGGTGCTGGCGATGGCAACGCCGGCCGCGATGCCCACGACGAGGGCGATGAGAACGCGCGTAGTCAGTGACATGGCGCGTAAATAACGCCGCGCGGCCTGATGCGAGAAGAGCGGCCCGAAAGGCCGCTCCGTCGCAAGGTACGTCGAACGAGGTGTGTGAGATCGCGCGACGTTCAGGGATTGCTGCCGCCGGACGAGCCGCCCTGTGATCCCGATGAGCCGCTCCCGCGCGCGCCGCCTCCCTGTGAGCCGCCAGTGCCGCCACTCCCACTTCGCCCCCCGCCCGTGCTCCCACCACTGCCGCTCATGCCCCCGGTGTTCGTGCCGCCCGCAGTACCACTCGAGCCACGCGTGTTCTGGGAGCCGCTCCCTGAGCGTGATCCCGTGTCGGTTCCGCTTCCTCGCGTCAGCTCGTCTTCATCTCCCATCCCGCCCGAGCTGCCGCCGCCGGATCCCGAACGCGAAGCGCCGGAGGAGCCAGCGCCGCCGGATGACGAACTCGTGCCACCGTACCCGCCCTGGCCGCTCGTGCCACCGCCTGGCGAGCCGCCGCCCTGCGACCCGCTTCGCGACCCGCCTGACGAGCCGCCCTGGGATCCCGACGACCCTTGCTTGCCGCTGTCGCCGCGACCCTGGCCCTCGTCCATGGAATCGCGATTCTTGTTCTGATCCGCCATGGCAATACCCTCCAGCGTATTTTGCCTTGCGTTCACCATGCACGATGGGAGCTCCACCGTGCCGTGGGCTCCGTAGCGGTGGCAACGCATGTGCCATGGACAGATCCGATGCACGAACACCCCGAACGTTTTCGTTCCCAACCATTGGTGCAGCGACCGCCACTGCTGAGTGACGGCGCCCGCGTCGCTCTCGTGGCGCCCGCGGGGCCGCTGCGTGACGGAACCGATCTGCAGCGTGCCGTAGACAACGTCCGGTCATTTGGTTGGGACCCAATAGTTTCGTCCTATGCGCTCGCGCGCGACGGCTATTTCGCCGGTGGCGATGCACATCGCGCAGCCGAGCTCAATCGTGCGTTCACGGACGAGAGCGTAGACGCCGTGTGGTGCCTCCGCGGCGGGTACGGCACGATGCGCATCCTCGATGCCCTCGATTACGACGCGTTGGCCCGCCGGCCGAAGCCGATCATTGGGTACTCCGATATCACTGCGCTGCACGCCGCGGTCGCTGAGCGGAGCGGGATCGTCAGCTTTCACGGGCCAACGGCTCGCGCGGAGCTTACGCCGTTCTCCCGCGACTCGCTGCGCCGGGCCGTGGTTGATGGCTGCGACCCCTGCGGCGTCGCTACTGGCGCGAGGACGCTGCGAACCGGAAGGGCGGAAGGCGTACTCGCCGGCGGGAATCTCGCCCTCCTCGCGGCCCTCGCCGGAACGCGCTACGCGCCGCGGCTCGCTGGCGCCATCCTGGTGCTCGAGGACGTCGATGAGGCGGTCTACCGGGTAGACCGCATGGTGCGGCAGCTTCTCATGTCGAGTATGCTGGAGGGGGTCCGCGCGATCGCCTTCGGCGCCTGCACGAATTGCCCCGAGGCCGCCGACGACGGTGCCCGGGCCCTCGATGACGTCATCACCGAAGCAGCGAATGCGCTCAACGTTCCGGCGCTTGCCGGAATCCCCGTCGGGCACATTGCCGAGCAGTGGACCATCCCGCTCGGGCTTCGCGCCGTGCTCGACGCCGACGCGCTGACGCTGACGGTGACCTCGGCCCCGACCTAACGACGCCTTGATACTGACCTTTTCTCATGACCTACAAGACCGGAGCCGACCTCGTCACCGAAGCCAAGCAGCGCATCCGCGAAGTGACGCCGCGTGAGGTGCTCGACATGCAGCAGCGGGGAGCCGACGTCGTCTATCTCGACGTCCGCGAGCCGAACGAATGGAACCTTGGCCGATTACCGAACGCCATGTTCATCCCGCGTGGCAACCTGGAGTCGAACATCGAGGCGCGCGTGGACCGCGACCAGCCGATCGTGATCTACTGTGCGCGCGGCAACAGGTCCGCGCTTGCGGCGGATACACTGCAGCAGATGGGGTACACGGACGTGGCGTCGATGGCGGAGGGCTTCGGCGGATGGATTGCGATCGGGGGCCCAGTCGAGGACTGACGGTGTCGGGCCCCGACGACGGCGCGGCTCCGCGCCAGCCCGCTACCGGGCACCCCGTCCTCGGCGAACACCCGCTGCTGCGACGTATCAGGCGCGCGCTGGAGGCGCGCCCTGGCGCGCTGGCGCCGGACGACGGTGCACCGAGACGCGCGGCGGTCGCCGTGGTGTTCCGGGACGCGAGTGACGACATCGAGCTCTTGCTGATCAAGCGGTCCGAGCGCGATGGCGACCCGTGGAGCGGACACGTCGCGCTTCCGGGCGGTCGTCAGGATCCCACCGATGCGACACTCCAGGACACCGCCCTCCGGGAGACGCTGGAGGAAACCGGAATCGACATTGCGCGGGACGGGATCGTGTTAGGCACGCTCGACGAGCTGCGTCCGCGGACGCCCGTCTTGCCGCCGATCATTGTCACGCCATTCGTGGCCGTCGTGCCGGCGACGGTCTCGATTCACCCGAGCGATGAGGTCGCGGACACGTTCTGGGTGCCGTTGTCGGCACTCTCGGACCCCGCGGTCGCCATGGAGTCGGACGTGACGGCTCGGGGCACCACCTGGCGCGTGCCGACCTACCGGCTAGGCGTCCACGTGGTCTGGGGGATGACGGAACGAATTCTCCGGAACCTGCTCACACTGATCGATGCCACTGACGCGATGTGATGGAGCGCGCTTGCCGGAATCTCGGCGTCTCCGTATGTTAGGTTAGCCTAAAACATAACTTCTCGTTCTCCAAACTCGACCGGCGACTGTGCCGACTCGATTCCGATATGACTGCGCCACGCCTCGCACCTCCCGACCCAGACCGCCCGGCTCCCGCGCGCCTCGATGTCGCGGAGCCCGGTTGGCGTCTCTCCCGCGTCACGCCGAGTCTCGCCGAGGTCTACCGTAGCGTTCCGGTTACCGGCGCGACCTGGTGGCGGAAGATCCTCGCGTTCGCGGGCCCGGGATATCTCGTGGCCGTCGGCTATATGGACCCGGGCAACTGGGCGACCGATCTCGCTGGCGGATCGCGATTCGGCTACACCCTGCTCAGCGTCATCCTCATCTCGAACCTCATGGCGGTCCTGCTGCAGGGACTCGCCTCGAAGCTTGGGGTCGTCACCGGCCGCGACCTCGCGCAGGCATGCCGCGACCACTACGGACCTCGCACGAACTTCGTCCTCTGGGTGCTGTGTGAGATCGCGATTGCGGCCTGCGACCTGGCTGAGGTCATCGGAACGGCGATCGCCCTGAACCTTCTGTTCGGTATCCCGTTGGCATGGGGCGTCTGCATCACGGCGCTCGACGTCCTGATCGTGCTCTACCTCCAGAACAAGGGCTTTCGCCTTTTGGAGGCGCTCGTCATCGCGCTCGTCGCGACGGTCGGTGCGTGCTTTCTGTTCGAGCTGATCGTGTCGCGGCCCGATCTCGCCGGTGTGTTCGCCGGATTCGTGCCCAGCCCGCAGATCCTGCGCGACCGCGAGATGCTCTACATCGCGATCGGCATCCTCGGCGCGACGGTGATGCCGCACAACCTTTACCTCCATTCTTCGATCGTTCAGACGCGAAAATACGATTTGACGGCGGAAGGGAAGCGCGAAGCGGTGAAGTTTGCGTTCGTCGACTCCACCATCGCGCTGTCGTTCGCGCTGTTCATCAACGCATCGATTCTGATCGTCGCGGCGGCGACGTTCTTCCGCACGGGCAACACCCAGGTCGCCGAGATCCAGGACGCGTATCTCCTGCTTTCTCCGCTCCTCGGCGTCGGCGCCGCGAGTACCGTATTCGCCCTCGCGCTGTTGGCCTCCGGCCAGAACTCCACGCTGACCGGCACGCTCGCCGGCCAGATCGTCATGGAGGGTTTCCTCAACATTCGCATCCGCCCGTGGCTCAGGCGGTTGATCACGCGTGCCATTGCCATTGTGCCGGCCGCGATCGTGGCCATCTTGTACGGCGAGAGCGGGACGGCGAAGCTCTTGGTGCTCAGCCAGGTGATCCTCAGCTTCCAGCTTTCGTTCGCGGTCTTTCCACTCGTGATGTTCACTTCGGACCGCGTGAAAATGGGCGAGTTCGCCAACCCGACGTGGCTGAAAGCAATTGCCTATGTGGTGGCGACCGTGATCGCGTCGCTCAACGTGTGGCTGCTGTTCCAGACGTTGCGCGACTGGTTAGGCTGACATGTATCACCGTATTCTCGTACCCGTCGAGAACTCGAGTTACGACGAACGTATTCTCGACCACGTTCGCCAACTCGCGCGTTACTGCGGCGCCTCCATCGTGCTGATCCACGTCGCCGACGGGTGGGCGGCGCGAAACATCCAGCATCTGAACCTTCGCGAGTCGGAGGAGATGCGGGCAGACCGCGAGTATATCGAACGGCTCGCCGAGCGACTGTCGACGGAGGGTCTCGACGCCGAAGCCGTGTTGGCGACGGGGGACCCGTCAGCGGAGATCGCGGCTGCCGCGGAGCGCGAACATTGCGATCTGATCGCGATGTCCACGCACGGCCATCGCTTCATCGCCGATCTGATTTATGGCAGCGTCGCGAGCGCAGTACGCCACATGACGAACATTCCCGTTCTGTTGCTGCGTGCCCCCAACCCGGCCAAGCAGAAGGCCGCGACGTGACCGGGCATCGACCCTCTCGCCGAGTGCGCTCCGCGACGGCGCGGCCGAAGGCGGAGACGCGACCGGTCGACCTCACCGCTCCGGTCGAGGATTACCTCAAGGCCATCTACGAGATCGAGCTGAGCCACGCCGCGGCCGCAACCAACGACATCGCTCACCGGCTGCAGATCGCGCCTGCCTCCGTCAGCGGGATGGTGCGGCGACTCGCTGACCAGGGGTTGCTGGCGTACGAGCGCTACCGTGGGGTCCGCCTGACCGATACAGGGCGACGCGCCGCGCTGCGAACGATCCGCCGGCATCGCGTGATCGAGTCGTACCTCGTGAAGGCGCTCGGATATGCCTGGGATCAGGTTCATGTCGAGGCCGAACGGCTCGAGCACTCGGCCTCGGATGAACTCGTTGATCGCATGGCGACGGCGATCGGTGAACCGATGACCGATCCGCACGGCGCCCCGATTCCCACGCGTGAAGGCGTGATCGATGAGACGAAGCACAGCTCCCTGGCTGACTTGCCGACCGGCCGGCGCGCGCGCGTCGTGCGGGTGAGCGACGAAAACGACGAGCTGTTGCGGTACCTCGCCTCACTCGGCATCCGTCCGGGAGTAGGCCTCATGCTCACCGACCGCGCGCCGTTCGAAGGCCCACTCACGGTGCGGATCGGCCAGGCACAGCATCAGATCGGACACGGCCTGGCCGCCAGAATCTTTGTCGAAGTAGGCGGATGATCCTGGCGGGATTGGCGGGCGCCCTGCGCGCGCGGTGGGGAATGCTCCTTGCCCCACACAGATGTATCTCCGAGAAGGACCAATGAAGGTGGAGGACATTGTGGTTGCACACCCGCCTACGCGGATCGACGTCGATGCAGGGATTCCTGACCTGGTTCGACGACTGACGGATGACTCGAAGCGGTTGGCGATCGACGAGGTCAGGCTCGCGAAGATGGAGCTGCGCGAGAGCGTGAGGAACGGTGTCCGCGGGTCGGTGTGGCTCGCCGTATCGCTCGCGATTGGTGTCGTGGCTCTCGTTGCGTTCACGGTGCTCGCGATCGCGGTGGTGTCGGCTATCGCCGACGACAACGTTTGGGCAGGCGCGCTCATTGTGGGCGTTGCCGAGCTTCTCGCCGGCTGGCTCTGCCTCCGCCACGGACTCACGGTCTTCCGCGAGCCGTCGTACTCGCTCGCCGCGTCGCGCGAGTCACTCAAGGACACGGCGCACTGGGTGCGGCATCCGGCGATGCATTGAGCGGCGGGTCGGCGGCCCGCGATGCATCGCGAGCCGCCGTGCGTCAGCTTTCAGGGGCGCCCACCGGGTCTCGATGATCTCGCCCCGTCTCGTTTGCATCCTTGCCGTTCCGCTCGCTTCCGCGACGGCGCAACGGATCGACTCCGTATCGCCGAGCGCGTCGGTCGAGCGAACGATTGCCATCGACGAACGCCTCGCCGCCGATGCCGGCCTCCGAATCGGCGACCGCGTGGTGCTGGCGGCGGAACCGGGCGCACCACGCGGCGACACGGTTCGCATCGCGGCGATCGTGAAACGGCGGCCGGACCCGTCCGAAGTCGCTCGAAGCGATTATCGCCTTCGCATGCACCTCGATCATCTCCAGCGGCTCGCGAGCTACGGAGACCGGGTCGATCGATTCTCGCTGCAGACCGCGCCCAATGCTGCGGTCGACTCGGTCGTGCGACGTGTGAATGCGGGCGCTTTCGGGTTTCGCGCCTACCGCTCGCGCGCGATCGCGGTGGAGACTTCGAAAACGTTCCTGGTGGTCAGTCGCTTTCATCGCGCGATCGGCGTGATCACGATCGTCGCCAGCGCGACGTTTCTCCTCTGCATCATGCTGCTCAAGGTCGACGAGCGGCGGCGTGACGTCGCCGCCATGCGACTCATGGGCGTGTCCCGCTCGACAGTCGTTCGCTCGGTGATGCTCGAGTCCTCGTTCGTCGCCCTGCTCGGCAGTCTCTTCGGCGTTGGACTCGGCCTCGTCACGGCGTGGTTCGTGAACGTGCACTATCAGAGCGTGTATCGGACGCCGCTGCGCTTCGCGATCGTCACGCCGGAAACCGTTGCGATCTCCGTGGCGTTGTCGCTGCTCCTCGGCATTGGCGCGGGCGCACTGGCGGCGCGGCGCCTGGCGGGAACGGCGCCGCTCGCGCTGTTCGGGCGCTGATGCGACTCCACCTCGCAGCGCTCTCGTTGCGGCGTCATCTGAGCCGTACGCTGCTCGCCGGGCTCGGCGTCGCGGTGTCCGCGGCGATGCTGCTTGACATGGTGATGCTCGCTACGGGGATGCGCGAATCGTTCGCCGGCCTGCTCGGCCGCAACGGGTTCACCATTCGCGCCTCGCCGCGAGGCACGCTTCCGTTCGACAGCGAAGCGACCGTCGGCGATGCCGCGGATGCAGCGGCCGCCATCGCTCGGGTGAACGGAGTGACGACCGTCGCGCCGGTTCTCGGTGCAACGATCCACGTCCTCGACGCCGATGCACCAGTGACGGCGTTTGCACTTGGCGTCGACCCGAGTGTGCAGGGGGACTATGAGCTCCTTGCCGGACAGGATCCGGTGTCCCCTAACGAGCTGGTGGCGAGCGACGCGCTTCTTGCCCGACTGTCCAAGCGGGTCGGCGACACGGTCGCTGTCGCCGTGGGATTCGACCCGCAATTGCAGACGTACGCGGGACGCCGCCGTCTCGTCATCTCGGGGCGCGCACGTTTCCTCTTCCTCAGCGCCGAGGACCGCGCTGCGGCGTTACAGCTCTCTACGGTGCAGGAAATGGGCGGGCCAGGCCGGCGAGACCGTGTCTCGCTGTTCATGGTACGCACGGCGCCGGCCGCGGACGCCGAAGCGGCTCGGGCTGCCATCGAGCGTGAGGTGCCGCGCGTGACCGCGCTCTCCATCGCCGGCGCTGTCGCGGAAGCAGAGAATCGCCTGAGCTATTTCCGTCAGCTCGCGTTCATCCTTGGCGCTGTGAGCCTCATCGTCGGCTTTCTGCTCGTCACGACGATGGTAACGGTGAGCGTGAACGAGCGGATTGGCGAGATCGCGGTCATGCGCGCGATCGGCGTGTCGCGGCTGCATGTCGTGCACCAGATCGTGCTCGAGGGCGTGGCGATCAGCCTCGCGGGTGCGGTAGTCGGGCTCGTGCTCGGTGTAGGCACTGCCCGCTATTTGAACTCGATCCTCCGCGGCTTCCCGGGGCTGCCTGACGCCATCGACTTCTTCCTCTTTCAGCCGGAGTCGGCGCTCCGCGCGCTCTCGCTGCTCGTCTTGTCAGGGATTGCGGCCGGCATCTATCCCGCCTGGCGCGCGGCGTCGTTACCGGTCGCGGCGACGCTGCGAGAAGAGGCGGTCGGATGAATGGCGAGCCGCTCGTTTCCACGCGTGAGCTGCACCGCGACTACGCGCTCGCGGGGGCGGCAGTGCACGCCGTTCGCAACGTGTCGTTCGACGTCGGGCCGGGCGAGTACCTCGCGATCGTCGGCCCGTCAGGATGCGGAAAGTCGACGCTCCTCAACCTCATCGGGGCCATCGATCGCCCGACGCGCGGAACGGTGGCGATCGATGGTACGGACGTGGGCGCGCTCCCCGACCGTGCCGCGACGCGGTTCCGCCTAACGAAGATCGGGTTCGTCTTTCAGCGGTTCTACCTGCTGCCGGTGCTGACCGCCCGCGAGAACCTGGAGCTTCCCATGGCCGAAGCGAACGTCCCTCAGGGGGAGCGCCGGCGTCGTGCGCTGGAGCTGTTAGGCTATGTCGGGCTCGCTCCGCGCGCCGATCACCGGCCGTCGGAGCTCTCGGGTGGCGAGCAGCAGCGCGTCGCGATCGCCCGGGCGCTGGCCAACCGCCCGTTGCTGCTCCTGGCGGACGAGCCGACCGGTGAGCTCGATGCGCAGACGGGCGCTGACGTCATCAGGCTCTTCGACCGGGTGAACCGCGACGGCGTCACCGTGATCGTCGTGACGCACGATGAACAGCTTGCCGCCGCGGCCCGGCGCGTGATTCACATGCTGGACGGGCGCGTCGTTCGCGACGAGCCCATGTTGCGTCGCGCATGATCGGTCTCCTCGCGCGGCGCAACCTCACGCTCCGACCCTGGCGGTCCGCGCTGCTGCTGGGCGGCTTCGGGCTCGGCGTTGGCGTCATGATCGTGCTGCTCGCGATCGGCGAAGCGATGCTCACGCAGGCGCGTGATGAGCGCCTGATCGGTGGCGGCGACATCACCGTGCTCCCGGCGGGCATCGACGTCGAAGTGATGAAGACTGGTGGCGTCGGCGGACTGTTCTTCTCGATCAACAACGCGCGCTTTCTGGATCTGCAGGTGCTATCGAACCCGAGGAATGTAGGCGACGTACGCGCGGTTGCACCCCAGATCGTCGACAAGGTCGTATACTTGCGCACCGGTGATGGACGCGAACACGCCGCCCGCGCCACCGGTGAGATTCCGTCGCGTTCCGCCGCCGTTCGTGCCGTCCCGCCTCTCGCGGCTGGTCGCTGGGAAGACGACGCATTCGACCGCCGCTGGCAGAGCCCAACACCGGCGGAGCTTCGCGCCGACATCGATCACTTTCACGTCCCGGCACGCGACGTCGAGAACCGCGAGAGTTGGGCCGAGTGGCACTACTTCAACGTGCTGTCGCATGATGGACGACGGTGGGCGTTCCTCTCCTTCATCGTCGGCGGCGACATTCCCGACGGTCGGTGGGGCGGTCAGGTCTTGCTCACGCTACATGAGCAGGGACGCGCGGCGCGTCGATACTCGGCGACGTTCCCGGCGAAATCGATCGCGTTCTCGACGTCGAACGCCGACCTCCGCGTCGGGACGGGGACGGTGACTGTCGCGCCGGATGGGCGATACCTGGTGCGCGCCCGAGCGCCTGCGGATCGCGGAGATGACGAGGCGGTCGTCGACCTATCCGTCTCGCCCGCGCCCGGGGCCTACGTTCCAGGCGCCTTTCTCAGCACCGGACAGTTCGTCTCGGGGTATGCGGCTGCCGGGCTGCGAGCCTCCGCCGTTGGGACGATCTGCGTGGAAGCACGTTGTGAACGCTACGCGGACGCGCAGGCGTATCATGACCACAATTGGGGGGTGTGGCGTGGTGTGACGTGGGAGTGGGGTGCGTCGCGTGCCGGGCCGTACACGTTCCTGTACGGGCGCGTGCAGCCGCCGGACAGCTCGGCGGGCGACGCCCCGCTGTTCTTCTACCTGGTCGATTCGTTAGGCTTCCGGACCGTGTTCCGCCCGACGCGCATTGACTACGTGGACGGTCGCGTCATCCACGTCGACGGCCGACGCCTTCGGGTCCCGTCACGGGCGTCGTTCGCGGACGTCAAGGGAGACGATACGCTGCGCGTGGAGTTGGTCATTGAAGACGCCGTCGCGACGGATACCCGAGCGCCGCAGGTCGAGCGGGGCGAGATGCTCGCTGGGCGTTCGCTCCCCCGTCCATACTTCGTGCAGATGAAGGGACGCGCTCGGCTCTCCGCTCGCGTCGGAGGTCAGGCGATCGTCGGGGAAGGCTACGGATTCTTCGAGACGTACCGGTAGGAGATTGGGGTCAGACTCGAATTAGCGTTTCGTTGCACCCGCCCGGCGGGTGCAACGAAACGCTAATTCGAGTCTGACCCCAATCTCTCTTAGACGCGACGGTCGGTGGGATCAGGCCCGGGCTTCGATGCCGGGTTGCCGTCGATGCGGTCCTTCACGTTGTCCACCGCGTCGACCACCTTGTTCGCGCCGCGCCGCGCCGCATCGCCCACACCGCTTCCAGTGTCCGCGAGTCGATCGTCCGTGCCGCGCACCGAGTCGACCGTCCGCTCGGCAAAGTTGCGCCCACCCGCGCGTGCATCGGTCGGGTCGAGGCCCGGCTTCGACGCCGGGTTACCATCGATGCGGTCCTTGATGTTGTCGACACCCGCCTCCAGCCCGGTTGCAACTCGATCTGCAGCATGAGCCGAGCGGCTGCCAACGTCATCCAGTCGATCGCCGGTGCGCACCGAGCTGTCGACCGCGCCGGCCGACGTTGCCGACAGCGTCGATCCGTGCGAGTAGGCCTCGCGCGCGTAGCCGCGTACCGATGCCCAATCACCGTGGCGCGCACCGATGTCGTCGGACCATCCGCGACGAAGATCGCTCTCGACCTCGTCGAAGCTTCGACCGCGATAGTCGGGATTGCGGCTCGCGAGGTGGCCGAGCTGATAGGCCGGACGCACATCGTCGTACTGACGATTACCCAGCCGGCTCTTCTCGTAGTGCGTGCGATAATAGGTGTCGTGCTCCTCGCCGTAATCCTTCGCCGCTTCGGCGATAGAGCGGCCCGCCCACCAGCCGCCGACGACACCAGCGAGCCCGCCGACGAGAACTCCGATTGGTCCGCCGATCGACCCGATCGCTGCGCCGGCCAGGCCGCCAGAGATGCCGCCGGCCGCCTCGCCGACGTAGTTGGCGGTCGTCGGGTCATCGTCGCGAACCGGCCGTCCGGTCACATCGAGGTCATCCGTTGTTCGCGGTACATCGTTCCCGATGATCGTGGGATCATCGCCCACGTTCCTGCGATCCCTCTCGTCCATGATCGTTCCTCCCCAAGCGTGATGCGTGCGTTGGCGGCGCATCAGGGTGCAATTTCGGGACCGACCTCAACTTGACATGGCTCTCGACGGGCTTCGATTCTCTTCGGCATGAGCAACGACGTCCGCATCGGCACTCAAGGCTGGAACTACGAGGCGTGGGTCGGCCCCTTCTACCCGCCGGGTACACGCGCGGCCGATTTCCTGACCGTGTACGCGCGCGCGTTCAACACGGTCGAGGTCGATTCCACGTTTTACGCGATTCCCGCCGCACGCACCGTTCGCGGATGGGCAGAGCGAACGCCGCCGGAGTTCTCGTTCGCGCTCAAGCTGCCGCAGGAAATCACACACGAAAATCGTCTTCGTGATTCCGCCGACATCGCCGCGCTCTTCTTCGATCGCGCACGCGAACTGGGCCCGAAACTCGGGCCGATCCTCATGCAGCTCGGTCCCGATTTCTCACCGTCGGAGCTGCCGGCGCTCGCGAGCTTCCTGCCGCTGATTCCCCGTGACGTGCGTGTTGCCGTGGAGTTTCGCCAGCGAGGGTGGATTCACGACGGCATCATCGCGCTGCTCGCCGAGCATAACGTGGCAGTCGCATTCGTCGATGCGCGGTGGATTCCGCGGCGAACGATGATGGGGCTCGCGGAACGTCCAACGTCCGACGTGGCGTACATCCGATGGATGGGACCGAATCGCGATCTGGTCGATTATTCGCGTATTCAAGTCGATCGCTCTCGCGAGCTCGAGTCGTGGGCGGGGGTGATCAAGGCGCTCGCGCGTCGCGTGCGTACCGTTTACGGATACGTGAACAACCACTTCGCGGGTCACAGTCCGGCGTCGGCGCGCGAGCTCCAACGGCTATTGGGACAACGACCGATTCAGCCAGATCAGTTGGGAGAGCAGATGTCGTTGTTCTGACTCCGCACTCCTGGCTCAGTTTCGATCATTGCGAGGGAGAGTTTCCCGATCCCGGACCGATCGGCCTTCATCCGACCGATCCGATGGATCCGCATGGCCTCGCGAGATACTCGACTCACCGACACACTGTCCTCGGATACCTTTGAAGGGTGACCATCAGCGTGATCCGTTCCCGTAGATGAGCCGTCGGACCTTCGGTTTCGTCATCTTCGCCATCGTTGTCTCGGCGATCTGCATCCGACTCGGCTTCTGGCAGCTCGCGCGGCGAGAGGAGCGACGCGCGCTCAACGAGATGCTGGCAGATCGTCTCGGAGCTCGACCCGCGCCGGCATTCGACGCGATCAGAGATTCTGCGACCGCACAATTCCGACGGGCCACCGCGAGCGGCACCTATGATTTCGCGAACGAGTTCGCGGTCGGATCGCGAACGAACCAGGGCTCGCCGGGCGTTCACATCGTCACGCCGCTGCGGATCGCGGGCCGTGACACGGCGATCCTCGTGAATCGCGGCTGGGTTTACGCCCCCGACGCGATGACCGTCGACCTTGGCCGTTGGAAAGAGGCTGATTCGGCGACTGCGTCGGGATATCTGCTCGCGCTCCCGAGAAACGGCCGCGGCACCGTTTCGACGTCGACGTCTCCGCGGACGCTACGCCGGCTCGACGCCGATTCCATCGCCAAGCGACTCCCGTATCCGGTCGCTCCGTTCCTGCTCGTGCAGACCGCGCCGCCGCGCCAGGCGGCTGACTCCGCGATGGTGCGCGTCACAGCGCCCGTGCTCGACGAGGGGCCACATTTGGGCTACGCGATCCAGTGGTTCGCGTTCGCGGTGATTGGGCTGGTCGGTGCGGCCATGACCGTTCGCGCCGACCGGCGCGCGCACGGCCGACGACAGTTCGCGGCGACGGCGCCGCGGCCTAAAGCGTCGTAAGCCCGTGAACCGACACCGAATCGCGATTGCGGTGTCGGCGTCGTGGCAACCATCATGCACGGAGTAGCGAGCACCACTGTACGCGAACCATTGCCGCGAGACGGGACATGACCGACACCTCGCAGATCGCGTCCGAGAAGGAAGCGCGCGACGTCGCCGAAGCGGCGCGCGAAACTGAATGGGAGCACCCAAGTTTCGCCCGAGAACTCTTCCTCGGGCGGTTCCGGCTCGACCTGGTGCATCCGCATCCGGTGGTCGACGACCCCGAGGAAGCCGCACGCGCGCGACCGTTCTTGGATCGATTGCACGACTTCCTCGTGCGGTTCCCGTCGGAAGAGGTCGACCGCACGGGTGAGATCGCCGAGTCGTACGTCCAGGAGCTGCGCGAGATGGGCGCGTTCGGGATCAAGATCCCGAAGGAGTACGGCGGACTCGGGCTCTCTCAGCTCTCGTATGTCCGCGCGATGGAGATGGTGACGTCGAAGGACGGATCCCTCGTCGCGCTTCTGTCGGCAAGCCAGTCGATCGGGGTTCCGCAGCCGCTCAAGCTGTTCGGCACCGAAGAACAGAAGCGGAAATACTTCCCGCGTCTCGCGCGCGGCGCGATCTCAGCCTTCGCGCTCACGGAAGTTCATGCCGGGTCCGATCCGGCGAACATGTCCACGTCGGCGACGCCCACCGAGGATGGCAGCGCGTTCATCCTCAATGGTGAGAAGCTGTGGTGTACGAACGGCACGCGCGCCGATCTCTTCGTGGTCATGGCGCGAACGCCGGACGTCACTGACGCGAAGGGACGGAAGCGGAAACAGATCACCGCATTCATCGTCGAGGCCGCGTTTCCCGGCGTGGAGGTCGTCCATCGCTGCCGCTTCATGGGACTCAAGGCGATCGAGAACGGCGTCATTCGCTTCAACAACGTGCGCGTCCCGCGCGAGAACATCCTCTGGGGTGAAGGGAAGGGACTCAAGCTCGCACTCGTCACGCTGAACACCGGACGCCTCACGATTCCTGCGGGCTGTGCTGGTGTCGGGAAGGCATTGCTGCGCGTGGTGCGCGACTGGGCGAACGAGCGCGTCCAGTGGGGCCAGCCCATTGGAAAGCACGAGGCAATCGCCCAGAAGATTGCGCGCATGGCCGCGAACACCTTTGCAATGGAAGCGGTCGCAGAGCTCTCCACTGCGCTGTACGAGCGAGGTGGCTACGACATCCGCCTCGAAGCGGCGATCGCGAAGATGTACAACACCGAGGCCGGGTGGCGGATCGTGGATGACACGGTCCAGATCCGCGGTGGGCGCGGCTACGAGACGGCGGAGTCGCTCGAGAGACGCGGCGAGAAACCGATCCCGGTCGAGCGCGCGATGCGCGACTTCCGCATCAACCTGATCTTCGAGGGCTCATCGGAGATCATGCGTCTCTTCATCGCGCGGGAAGCGGTAGATCATCACTTCAAGCTGGCATTTCCGATCGTCGCGCCCGAGTCGTCGATGCAGCAACGCCTTTCGGCGCTCTCGAAGTCCACGCCCTTCTACCTGACCTGGTACCCGGCCCGTTGGCTCGCCACGGTACGACCTCGCGGCTATGGAGAGTTCGGCCGTCTCGCGCGGCACCTCCGGTTCGCGGATCGCGCCACCAACAAGCTCGGGCGTGCGATCTTTCACGCGATGGTCAGGTTCGGACCGAAGCTCGAGCGTCGGCAGATGGTGCTCTTCCGCGCGGTGGACATCGGCGCCGAGCTGTACGCGATGGCGGCGACTTGCTCGCGTGCGCACATGCTCGCGAAGAAGGGCCGTCGCGAGGCGATCGCGCTCGCCGACGCGTTCTGCATCGAGGCGCGCCAGCGGATCCGCCAGCACTTCCACATGCTGTTCGGTCGCCACGACCCGGCACTCTACAAGGTTGCCATGCAGGTGTTGGGCGGTCAGCACGCGTGGTTGGAGCAGGGGATTGTCGGGCTCGTGCCGGAGGATCTCACCGAGGCGGAGACGGTGGAGGTGCCGGCGTCGCGGGAGGCCGCCGCGGTGTAATTGGGAATTACGCCAGCCGGAGCAGCTGAATGGCGATGCTCAGGTAGATGACGATCCCCGCCACGTCGACGAGCGATGACACGAACGGCGACGACGCGATGGCGGGGTCAAACCCGAGTCGTGTGAACGCGAGGGGTAGCATCGCGCCCACGATCGTTCCGGTGATCACGACCGCGACCAGCGTCAACGACACCACCCACGCAACGTCGGTCGGATTCCCCCACATCACCGCGCGCATGAAGCCGATCGCCCCGAGAAAGGCGCCGAGCACGAGCCCTTGCCCGAGCTCGCGGGTGAGCACGCGCAGTGCATCGCGCAACTCGACGTCGCCGACGGCAAGCGCGCGCGTAATGAGTGTCGCGGACTGCGATCCGGAGTTGCCGCCGGAGCTGATGATGAGCGGAATGAAGAACGTGAGCGCGATCGCGCCGGCAAGTGTCGCCTCGTAGTGGCGAAGCGCCGTACCCGTGAACATCTCGCCGATGAAGAGCACGACCAGCCACCCGGCGCGCTTCCGCGCGATCGACCAGAACCCTGCCTGGAAGTAGGGCTCCTCGAGTGGCTGCACGGCACCGAGCTTCTGGACGTCCTCCGTCTGTTCCTCGACGATGGCGTCGATGACGTCGTCGACCGTCACGACACCGAGGAGGTGTCCTCGCGCATCGACGACCGGGACCGCCACGAGATCGTAGTCCGACGTCACGCGCGCGACGTCGGCTCGGTCGGCGGTCGCCAGGACGCTCACGACCTCCTCCCAGGCGATGTCCGCGATGCGCGAGCCATCCGGTGCGGCGAGAAGCTCGCGGAGCGACATGACACCGCGCAGTGCGCCTCGCTCGTCGGTGACATAGATCGCGTGCATCGCCTCGCGCCGGCCCGCGCGGGCAATGCGCCGCACGTTCGCGAGGGCCTGATCGACCGTGAGCGTCTCGGCCACCTGCACGAACTCGGTGGTCATGAGGCCGCCGGCCGTGTCGGGTGGATACGCTAGCAGCTCTTCGGTCTCGCGACGTGCCTCCGGCGGGATCTCCGCGAGAATCTGCTCGGCGCGTTCTTCCTCGAGCTCCTCGAGTGTGTCGACGCGGTCGTCCGGCGTCATCTCGGAGACGAGCTTCGCGGCCTGCGCTGCCGGCATCTCCTCGAGCAGTTCGACGCGCAGCTCCTCGTCGAGATACTCGAGCACGTCGGCCGCGCGCTCCGGCGGCAGCACGCGAAGGAGTGTTCTCACCTGCTCGATCGGGAGCGCCTCGGCGACGTCGGCGAGATCCGCGGCGTGCATCTCCTCGGTTTCCGCAGCGACATCGCTCGGCGACTCCTCCAGCAACGCCAGAATGTCTGGCGCGATCAGCGCCGCGATGGGGCGCTCTTCCTTTCGCTGAGGTGGAGTCATTGGCGTTCCTCGAACGGCAGGCCGATGCGGGGCGTCAAGTTAGCGGGAGTGGCGGACGGCCTACAAGCCGACCCTAGGCCCTGTTGTCATTCCGAGCGAAGCGAGGAATGACAGCAGGCGGTCCTCGGAATGACAAGGGCCG